>OJIT01000093.1_pt1 | contig 11978 bp, 20 predicted proteins | sample 1595951 | NCBI WGS metagenome assembly OJIT01 (sample SAMN05416785, study PRJEB24817) | seawater metagenome | isolation source: Sea water | place: Canada:Atlantic | collected 2013-11 | reverse complement strand
GAGATGGACGCAGTGACTGGAGTTCAGACGTGTGCTCTTCCGATCTGCGCGGTGAACGTGCACCTTGACCGAGGTCTTGAGCTCGCCGTTGCCGAGGAGCTTGAGGTGCGTCGTCTTCTTCGGAATCAGCCCCTTCTCGTGAAGGAGCGCCATCGTCACCTCGGCGCCTTTGTCGAAGTTGCCTTCGAGCACATCCACGTTGAGACCGTAGTACTCGACGCGATGGATGTTAATGAAGCCACGCTTCGGCACCCGACGGTGAATCGGAAGCTGACCACCCTCGAAGCTCGCCTTCATCGACGTACGGCGAGCCAGCTGGCCCTTCATTCCGCGTGTCGAGGTTTTACCTCGGCGAGAGCCAATACCGCGTCCGACTCGTTGCTTACGCTGACGAGCGCCCGGAGCGGGCTGAAGATCATGAAGTTCGGTACCCATGTTGCGGCTAGCCTTCCTGCACAGGCTCGACCTCGAGGAGGTGCTGAACCTTGCGAATCATGCCGCGAACGGCGTGGGTGTCTTCGAGCTCGACGCAGTGGTTGAGGCGACGAAGCCCCAGGCCGCGAACGGTCTCTTTTTGCTTGTAGTTCCGGTCGATCGTGCTGCGAACCAGCTTGATCTTGAGCTTATGAGCCATGACGAAGTCCCCTCGCCGCCCTTAGGCGGTCATGATCTGCTCGACAGTGAGCCCGCGACGACGTGCAACCATTTCGGGGCTGCGGAGTTGCTTGAGCGCATCCATCGTGGCGTGAATGACGTTGAGGTGGTTGTTGGTGCCGATGCACTTGCTCAACACGTCGTGAATGCCTGCGCACTCGACGACCGCGCGAACGGGACCACCTGCGATGACGCCAGTACCAGCACTGGCGGGGCGGAGCAGGACGCGACCGGCACCGTGGTGGCCGAGCGCTTCATGCGGAATGGTCGTGCCCGAGAGCGGAACCTCGAACAGGTTGTGGCGCGCGTACTCGTTGGCCTTACGAATGGCCTCCGGCACCTCGCGAGCCTTGCCGTGGCCCATGCCAACCCAGCCATGCTCGTTGCCGACGACGACGACGGCGGTGAACGAGAAGTTGCGGCCGCCTTTGACCACTTTGGCCACGCGGTTGATGTAGACGACTCGGTCAACGAGATCGCCAAGGGAATCGATATCGACTGCCATGAGATGAACCCTTCTTAGAACTCGAGCCCAGCTTCACGGGCAGCAGCCGCAAGCGCGCTGACTCGACCGTGATAGGCGTAACCGTTGCGGTCGAACACGACCTGTTTGATGCCCTTTGCGAGGCAAGCCGAGGCGATTGCTTCGCCGACGGACTTGGCCTTTCCGGTCTTGTCCAGCTCGCCACCCGCGACCTTGAGGTCTGAGGCGGCGGCAAGCGAAGACGCGGATGCGTCGTCGATGACCTGGGCGTAAATGTGCTTGTTGCTGCGGAAAATCGTCAAGCGCGGGCGCTCGGCGGTACCGGTCACCTTCTTACGAATTCGCATTTTGCGACGAAGGCGGGTTTTTTGAAGTTGATTGGCCATGTTCGAACTCTTCTCCCAGCTATGGGAAGTGCGGCCGGGCGTAGGTACCGGCCGCGGAAGGAGCGGGTGCGCTACTTCTTACCGCGCTTACCCTCTTTGCGGATGATGTGCTCGCCCACGTACTTGACCCCTTTACCCTTGTAGGGCTCTGGCGGACGGTAGCTCCGAATGTCGGCGGCAGCCTTGCCCACGGCCATCTTGTCTGGCCCGGAGACCGTGACTTTGCCGTCTTTTGCGACTTCGGCCGTGACGCCTGCGGGCAGCACGTAGCTGATCGGGTGAGAGAAACCGAGCGTGAGGTCGAGGGTCTTGCCCTTGGCCGCAGCACGGTAACCGACGCCGTTGATCTCAAGCGTCTTGGACCAGCCCTCGTGAACACCATGGACGATGTTGGCCGTGCGAGCACGCGAGGTGCCGTGCAGTGACCGGTCGAGGCGGTTGTTGGTGGGCCGCTCGAACGTGAGCGTGTTGTCCTCAACCTTGAACGAAATGCGATGGTGCACCTCGAAGCTGAGTTCGCCCTTAGGGCCCTTTGCCGAGATGACCTGACCGGCGGTCTTGATCGTCACGCCATTAGGGATGGCGATAGGTGCGTTTCCAATACGGGACATGGTTCGTACTCCCTTGGGTGAGCGCTACCAGACGCTACAGATGAGTTCGCCACCAACGCCGGCTTTTCGGGCGGCGCGGTCGGTCATCATCCCTTGCGAGGTGCTGATGATCATGATGCCCAGGCCATTGCGGACCTTGGGGATGTCGGTGCTCTTGGCGTAGCGACGCTGGCCGGGACGGCTGACGCGCTTGAGACCTTCGATGGCGGCCTGTTCACCTTGCCACTTGAGATCGATATGAATCTTGCCCTGGGGGCCGTCTTCACGGAAATCGCAGCTGGCGATGAAGCCCTCACGCACGAGAATCTCGGCGATGCGGTGCTTGGCCTTGGACGCGGGTAGCTCGAGCTCCTTGTGGCGCGCCGAAATCGCATTGCGAATTCGGGTCAGGAGGTCGGCGATGGGATCGGTCATGGACATGAACGGTTCCTTTCGTCTTTCGTGGCGCGGATCAGTTTGCCCGGAAGGGCATCCCGAGTTGAGCCAGCAGCGCACGACCTTCGTCGTCGGTCTTGGCAGATGTGTGGATGCAGATGTTCATCCCTGGAACCTGGTCGAGACGCTCGATGTCGATTTCAGTGAAGATGAGCAACTCGCGGACACCGAGCGTGTAGTTACCACGCCCGTCGAATGCGCGGCGGCTGACGCCACGGAAGTCGCGGGTTCGTGGGAGAGCGACCGTCAAGAGACGACCGAGGAACTCCCACATGTTGTGGCGACGAAGGGTCAGCATGCAGCCGATCTTCATGCCTTCGCGAAGCTTGAAGCCAGCGATGGACTTCTTGGCGCGAGTGACGACGGGTCTCTGACCGGCGATGAGGCCAAGGCTTTCGAACGCTTGCTCGAGAAGCTTGGGCGTCTTGAGCGAGTCGCCCAAGCCGATGTTGAGAGTCACCTTGGTGACGCCAGGGACCTGCAGAGGGTTCGTGTAGGAGAACTCCTCGACGAGGGCAGCACGGACGGTGCCTTCGTACTTCTGCTGGAGGTCGGACTTGTAGCCGTCAGGGCGAGCGCCAGGCTCGTCCATGACCGTACGGAACTTGTACGGAAAACCGCGCTCCGCTTTCTTCTTTTGGGTAGGGTCGGACATTGGGGAGCCCTCTAGGTGTCGATCTGCTCACCCGACTTGACGGCGACCCGCACGCGCTTGCCATCGGCGAGCGTGTTGATGCGGACCCGAGTGGGACCGCCCGTCTGGGGATCAGCCATCATGACGTTGGAGGTGTGAATGGGGGCCTCTTTGCGGACGCGGCCACCCTGGGGGTTAGTTTGGCTGGGCTTGATGTGCTTGGTGATGATGTTCACCCCAGCGACCAGCACTTTGTCCGCGGCGGGGTAGACGGCGAGGACTTCGCCCTTGCTCCCCTTGTTCTTGCCCGCGGTGATGACGACGTTGTCGCCCTTCTTGATGCGTTCCATTAGAGAACCTCCGGCGCAAGGCTGATGATCTTCAGGAACTTCTTCGCCCGGAGCTCGCGAGCCACGGGCCCAAAGATGCGAGTTCCGATCGGCTGCTTCTGAGCGTCCACCAGCACGGCGCTGTTGTTGTCGAAGCGGATGAGGCTGCCATCGGAGCGACGCAGACCCTGACGGGTGCGGACGACGACGGCCTTCATGACCGAGCCCTTTTTGACCTTCGAGTTGGGAAGGGCATCGCGCACGGAGACGACGATGATGTCGCCAACCGAGGCGTAACGGCGCTTGGAGCCGCCGAGGACCTTGATGCAGAAGAGCTTGCGAGCGCCGGAGTTGTCGGCGACGTCGATGACTGATTGAGTCTGGATCACAGCGTGGGCGCCCTTTCCAACACGGACGTGAGACGCCAGCGCTTGTCGCGGGAGATCGGACGTGACTCGATGATACGGACCTTGTCGCCCATCTTGGCGTCGTTGGTCTCGTCGTGCGCCTTATAGCGGACGCGCTCGTTCACGTACTTCTTGTACTTGGGGTGCCGGTAGCGGCGGGTGACTTGGACAACGATGGTCTTGTCCATCTTGTCTGACACCACGGTGCCCGACATGAAGCGGCGGTGGCGCTCAAGGTGGCCAGTGCCGGTCGCTTCCCCAGTTTGGGTCGTTTCAGTTTGCTCGGACATGGCTCGTTACTCCGCCTTTCCTGGGCTTGCCGCTGCTGCGTCCAATCCCCCACCCAAACCGAGAGCACGCTCGCGCTGGATGGTGAGAACGCGGGCGATGTCTTTCGTGATCCGTTGGAACTGAGCGGTGTTGGTCACACGCTGGGTGGCCTTGGCCACCGACAGTTTCACCAGCTTGTCCCGAAGATCGGTCTCCAGCTGCAGCAGTTCCTCGGCGTTCTTGTCGCGCATTTCAGACGTTTTCACAGGTCTGCCTCCCGAGCCAGGAACTTCGTTCCCACTGGCAGTTTGTGGTGTGCGCGAAGGAAAGCCTTGCGCGCGAGCTCTTCGGGGATGCCGGAGAGTTCGTACAGGACGCGGCCAGGCTTGACCACGGCGACCCAGTACTCGGCTCCGCCCTTACCTTTACCCATCCGAGTCTCGGCGGGCTTCTTGGAGATGGGCTTGTCCGGGAAGATGCGGATGAACAACTTGCCACCACGCTTCACAGTCCGGTTGATGGCAATACGAGCGGCTTCGATTTGCCGCGACGTCAACCACCCGCAGGTGGTGGCCTGGAGGCCAAAGTCGCCGAAGCTGACTTTGTCGCCGCCCTTGGCGTTGCCTCTCATCCGGCCCTTTTGGACCTTACGAAACTTGACCCTAGAAGGAGAAAGCATGGTTCAGCCGCCTCGCTGTTGCGGAGTTGGGAAACGAGCGTCCTGTTGGCCCTTCTCGCGGTGGTCGAAGACCTCGCCCTTGAAGATCCAAGCTTTGACGCCAGCGGTGCCGCCCGAGGTCTTCGCGATTGCGAAGCCGTAGTCGATGTCGGCCCGAAGGGTGTGCAGGGGGATTCGGCCCTCGAGGTACCACTCGCGGCGCCCCATCTCGGAGTTGCCCAATCGGCCAGCCGCGTTGACGCGAATGCCTTTGGCTCCGAACTTGACGGCCGTCTGGACCGCGCGCTTCAGGGCGCGGCGGAAAGCGATTCTACGCTCGAGCTGCTGGGCGATGTTCTCCGCCACCAGCTGCGCGTTGACTTCGGCTTTCCGGACCTCTTGGATGTTGAGGTACACATCGGAGTCCGTCATCTTCTGCACCTCTTTTTTGAGGGCTTCGACGCCGGCGCCACGCTTACCGATGATGATTCCGGGGCGGGCGGAGAAGATGTTGACCTTCACCTTGTTGGCGGCACGCTCGATCGTAATCTCCGAGATGCTGGCGCCGTAGAGCTTCTTCTTGAGGAAGCGTCGAAGACGAAGGTCCTGGTGGAGCCACTCGCGGTAGCGAGTGCTCTCGAACCACTTCGAGTTCCAAGTCTTGACGATCTTGAGTCGGAAGCCGACTGGATGCGTTTTTTGGCCCATAACTATCCTGCGTGTCTGCGATTCGTGGGGTTCCGCCGGCCTAGTTGGCGGCGGGGGCTGGGGCGATTTCCACGAACACGTGGCTGGTGAACTTCTTGACCTGGGTAGCTCGTCCGTGGGCCCGGGGGCGCCAGCGACGAAGTGCCGGACCCTGGTCGACCATCACGGTGCGGATGACGAGAGCGTCGACATCGATGTCGCCCTTGTCCTCAGCGTTAGCGACAGCGGACACGAGAAGCTTGAAGAACTCGCGCGAGCCGGACCGGTTCAAGAACCGAAGGTGGTTGATTGCCTGGGCGACGGGTTGACCCCGGACCATGTTGGCGATGACGCGGAGCTTTCGCGGTGCAATGCGCACATACGTAAGCTTGGCGGTGGCGGCGTTGGTGTCGGACATCAAGCTCAACCTTTCTTGCCTTTGCGGTCAGCCGCGTGACCACGGAAGGTTCGGGTCGGGGAGAACTCGCCCAGCTTGTGGCCGACCATGTTCTCCGTGATGTACACGGGAATGAACTTGTTCCCGTTGTGCACCATGATGTTGGAGCCGACGAAGTCGGGAATGATGACCGAACGGCGCGACCAGGTCTTGATGGCGCGGCGCCCAGTTTCTTCGGCAGCCGCCTCGACCTTGTTCGCGAGGTGGTCGTCGATGAACGGACCTTTTTTGACGGAACGTGGCATCTCTGCTTCCTCCTACTTTCGCTTGCGCCGAGTGACGATGAAGACGTCGGTTCGCTTGTTTGTGCGGGTCCGACCACCTTTGGTGATCCAGCCCCACGGCGAACGGGGGTGACCACCACCCGCGTTGCGACCTTCGCCACCACCCATGGGGTGGTCGACCGGGTTCATGACGGTGCCACGCTGGTGCGGGCGCCGGCCGAGCCAGCGTTTGCGACCGGCTTTGCCGATTCGCATGTTGGCGTGCTCGGGGTTCGAGAGCGAACCGACGGTGGCGCGGCAGTCGACGTGGACTTTCCGCATCTCGCCGGACGGAAGGCGGATGGTTGCCCAGTTGCCGTCCTGCGCCATCAGCTGAGCCGACCCGCCGGCGGTGCGGACAAGCTGCCCGCCGCGACCGATTTTGAGCTCAATATTGTGGATGACCGTACCGGGGGGCATCGCACGCAGCGGCAACGAGTTGCCGGGGAGGATGTCGGCCTTGGCCGAGGAGATGACGGGGTCGCCGACCTTGAGTCCGTGAGGCGCAAGGATGTACCGCTTCTCGCCATCGGCGTAGTGCAGCAGAGCGATGTACGTCGTCCGGTTGGGGTCGTACTCGATCGTCGCGATCTTCGCCGGCACGCCGAACTTGTCGCGCTTGAAGTCGATAGTTCGGTAGAGGCGCTTGTGACCACCGCCGCGGAAGCGAGAGGTGATGCGGCCGTTGTTGTTACGGCCCTGCTTGCGGTGCCGGAAACCGACGAGCTGCTTGTGCGGCTTGTCTGCGGTGACGACTTCTTTGTCGTTCACCGACATGTTTCGGCGACCGGGACTGGTCGGCTTGTACTTCTTGATACCCATGACCGCTTATTCCTCTCCGTAGAGATCGATGGTGTCCTCGGGGTGCAAGGTGACGATGGCCTTCTTCCAGGAAGGCTTGCGACCAGTGTTTTGGCCAACGCGGCGCATATCGCCACGGACAACCTGGGTGCGCACGTCGGAGACGCGGACGCCGAAGACCATCTCGACGGCCTTGCGGACCTCGATTTTGTTGGCCTGTTTGGCGACCTGAAAGACGTATTGGTTCTGCTCGGTCATCAGGTCGGTGGACTTTTCAGTCACGACGGGACGAACGAGAATCTGATGCGGGGTCATCGGTGCGACTCCTACTCTGCTGCGGGCCGGGCGGATGCCTGGTCGTCGGCTGCCTTGCCGGTGAGACGAGCTTCGACTTTGCGAAGGCTCGTCTCGCTGATGAGCAGCTTGGGGTGGTTGAGGATGTCGTAGACGTTGAGGCCTGCGTCGGCGAGGAAGTCAGCGTCCGCAAGGTTGCGGGCGCTCAACTGCAGCCATTCGTTGCCTGCATCGTCCACAAGGAGCGCCTTACCAGCCTCGAGCTTGCCGAGAGCGGTGTGAAGCTCTTTGGTGTTGGCCTTCTTGGCCTCACCGTCTTGTGCGCTCTTGAAGTCCTTGATGACGACCAGGTTTCCGGCCGCGGCACGAAGGGAGAGCACAGACTTGAGAGCTCCGGCGATAGCCTTCCGGTTGACCCGGATGGTGTGGTTCACCGCGTTGCGGGGACCGTGCACCACGCCGCCACCTTTGAAGATGTTGGCGCGACGGGAACCGTGGCGTGCGTTGCCGGTGCCCTTCTGACGGTAGACCTTGGCTTTGGTGTAGGACACCTCGGCGCGGGTCTTGGTGTGAGCCGTGTTCGTGCGCTTCGCTGCGCGCTGCGAACGGACGACTTCCCAGAGGAGATGCTCGTTGACCTCGGTCGCGAACACTTCGTCGGCGACTTCGAGTTCGCCGGCGGCTGCTCCGCTGAGATCGATGACGTTGAGTTTGGCCATGTTGGTCCTCGTTCCTCGTCGTCTCAGGTCTTGATCTCGACGTCGACGCCGGCCGAAAGGTCGAGCTTCATCAACGCGTCGAGAGTCTGCTTGTTCGGCTCGAGGATGTCGAGAAGGCGCTTGTGCGTTCGAATCTCGAACTGCTCACGCGACTTCTTGTCGACGAAAGGACCCCGGAGGACCGTGTACTTGTTGATCTTGGTCGGCAGCGGGATAGGGCCTGCGACTTGAGCACCTGTGCGGCGCGCGGTCTCAGCGATCTCGCGTGCCGATTGGTCAAGCAACTTGTGGTCGTAGGCTTTCAGCCGAATGCGGATTTTCAGGTCCTGCACGGTGTTGGTCCTTTCGTCGTCTTTTCAGGTAGCGGTGTAGGCGAAGCCTACTCGATGATGTTGACCACGATTCCGGCGCCGACGGTGCGGCCACCTTCACGAATCGCGAACTTCAGGCCCTTCTCACACGCAATCGTGGAGATGAGCTTCACTTCGATAGTCACGTTGTCGCCGGGCATCACCATCTCCACGCCCTCAGGCAGGATGATGTCGCCGGTCACGTCGGTCGTACGGAAGTAGAACTGGGGACGGTACCCCTTGAAGAACGGCGTGTGACGCCCTCCCTCTTCCTTCTTCAACACGTACACCTCAGCGGTGAAGTTCGTGTGCGGGTTGATCGAGCCCGGCTTGCAGAGAACCTGCCCGCGCTCAACCTCTTCGCGCTTGATGCCACGAACCAGAACGCCGCAGTTGTCGCCGGCTTGGCCTTGGTCCAGAAGCTTCCGGAACATCTCCACGCCCGTGACAGTCGTCTTGGCCGTGTCCTTGATGCCGACGATTTCGACTTCGTCGCCAACCTTGATGATTCCGCGCTCGATACGTCCCGTGACGACCGTGCCGCGACCGGAGATCGTGAACACGTCCTCCACTGGCATCAGGAAGTCCTTGTCCAGGTCTCGGGCGGGCTCCGGGATGAAGCTGTCGCAAGCTTCCATCAACTCGAAGATGGGCTTGCACTCGTCGGCTTCCCAAGAATCGGACTCAAGAGCCTTCAGCGCCGAGCCACGCACGATGGGCGTGTTCTCACCGTCGAAGTCGTAGCTGCTCAGAAGCTCGCGGAGCTCCTCTTCGACCAGCTCGATCATCTCTTCGTCTTCCTCGGCAAGTTGGTCGACCTTGTTCAGGAAGACCACCATGACGGGGATGCCGACCTGACCACCGAGCAGAATGTGCTCGCGGGTCTGGGGCATGGGGCCGTCCGGTGCCGACACGACCAGGATTGCGCCGTCCATCTGGGCGGCACCCGTGATCATGTTCTTGATGTAGTCGGCGTGTCCGGGACAGTCGACGTGCGCGTAGTGGCGCTTCTCCGAGTTGTACTCGACGTGCGCGGTCGAGATGGTGATGCCGCGCTCGCGCTCTTCGGGGGCTTTGTCGATGTTCTCGAAGTCGACCTTCTCCGCCCAACCACGAAGGCCCAAGACCTTGGTGATGGCAGCGGTGAGCGTCGTCTTTCCGTGGTCGACGTGACCGATGGTACCGATGTTGACGTGCGGCTTGTCGCGAACGAACTTCTCTTTGGACATCTTGAATCCTGTGTAGGTTTGGCTCGAAAGCCGGAAGCTGTGCCGGAGTGCGGCGTCTGGTGCCTGGGCGCGAGGCCTCGGCGAGAGGAACTGGGGTCAGCGGCCGACGGCCGAGACGAGAGCGAAGGGGCTGAGGCGTTCAGTAGCCTCGGATGCGCTTGACGACCTCGTCTTGGACCGACGCAGAGACGTCGGAGTTATGACTGAAGCGCATCGAGTAGCTCGCACGCCCCTGGGTCGCAGAGCGCAGCGCAGTAGCATATCCAACTAGCTGTGCCAAGGGGACTTCGGCGCGCACGGTCTGTGCGTTGGCGCTACCGGGGATGGGCTCCATGCCGATCACGCGGCCACGACGGCCGCTGAGGTCGGAGTTCACGGCACCCGTGAAGTCGTTGGGGGTCGCCACGTCGACCGACATGACGGGCTCTAGGAGCCTTGGAGAGGCGTTTTCAAGGGCTTCGCTGAACGCCATCGCGGCGGCGGCTTTGAACGTGCCCTCGCTGGTGTCGGTCTCGTCGAAGGCCGCGTCTAGGAGCGTGACAGACACGTCCTCGACCGGGAATCCGAGCAGCGGGCCGCGGGTGAAGCTGTCTCCGATGGCCTCCTCGACGGCGGCTACGAAGTTGGCGGGGAGGAGCGGCGTACCGTCCTCATCATCGCCGATCACGCACTCAAAAAGATTGCCGGTTCCGCGTTCCCGCGGAGCGAGATCAATCACGACCTTGGCGTACTGACGCTTTCCGCCGATCTCGCGATCGTACTCGAGCTCCTTGCGGAGGCGAGTCCCGATGGTTTCGCGGTACGCGACCTGGGGCTTACCGACCCGAACATCGAGGCGGTATTCACGCAGCAAACGGTCGATAAGCACCTCAAGGTGGAGCTCGCCCTGGCCAACACAAGCGTTTGGCCGGAGTATTTGTCCTCGCGCAGCTTGAAGCTGGGGTCTTCCCGCTGGAAGCGCGTGAGAGCCTCCTCGAGGTTCTTCTGGTCGGCGGCGGTTTTCGGCTCGATCGAGCGGAAGATGACCGGCTCGGGGATCTCCATCCCCGCCAGGACGACCCGCTCTTTGTCGGAGGCCGCGATCAGCGTGTCGCCGGTGCCGGTGAACTTGAAGCCCACCGCGGCGACGATGTCCCCGACGGAGACCTCGTCGCACTCGGTCGTCTTGCTGGCGTGAATCTGAAGAAGGCGTTGGACCTTCTCTTTGCGCTTGCGGGTAGCGTTCGTGATGGCTTCGCGGGCCTTCAGGGTTCCGGAGTAGACCCGGAAGAAGACCAGCGCGCCGCGGTGCGAGTCGTGGATGACCTTGAAGGCCAGCGCGAGGAAAGGCTCGGAGGGCGAGGGCCGGCGCAGGACCAGGGGGGCGTCCTCGGGGACTTCGAGCTCGGTACCGGCGACCTTGGCCTCAACCGGGGGCAGGTCCAGGGGCGAGGGCAGGAAGTCGATGATGGCGTCCAGGACCGGCTGAACGCCCTTGTTGCGCAGCGATGAGCCGCACAGGACCGGGAAGCCCTTGAGCTGGAGCGTGGCCCGGCGAAGCGCGGCCTTGAGGTCGGCGGCGCCAATGATGGCGTCCTCGTCCTCGAGGTACATCTCCATGATCGTCTCATCGACTTCGCCAAGCGCTTCGACGAGTGCCGCGCGGGCCTCGGTCGCCTTGGCGAACAACCCGGAGTCGATAGCCTCGGTGAGTGGCGTCTTCTCGACCGTCTCGCCGGAGTCACCGGTGAAATGCAGGACCTGCATCTCGAGCAAATCCACGACGCCAGAGAAGTCGTTCTCGGTGCCGATCGGCAGCTGAATGATCAGCGCGTGGGCGTCGAGGCGCTCCTTGAGGCTGTCGATGGTGATCGAAAGCTTCGCGCCGACCTTGTCGAACTTGTTGATGAAGACGATGCGGGGGACGCCGTAGCGGCTCGCCTGGCGCCAAACCGTCTCGGACTGCGACTCGACGCCTGCAGCGGCGTCGAAGACAGCGACAGCACCATCGAGCACTCGAAGCGCCCGCTCGACCTCAACCGTGAAGTCGACGTGGCCCGGCGTGTCGATGATGTTGATGCGGTGGTCGTTCCAGTGGCACGTGGTCGCAGCCGACTGAATCGTGATCCCGCGCTCCTGTTCCTGGACCATGTAGTCCATGGTCGCGGCGCCGTCGTCCACTTCGCCGATGCGATGGGAGCGGCCCGTGTAGAAGAGGATGCGCTCTGTCGTGGTCGTCTTGCCGGCATCGACATGGGCCATGATGCCTATGTCGCGAGTTGAGATCGGAAGAGCGTCGTGTAGGGAAAGAGTGTAGATCTCGGTGGTCGC
>OJIT01000088.1_pt1 | contig 12137 bp, 9 predicted proteins | sample 1595951 | NCBI WGS metagenome assembly OJIT01 (sample SAMN05416785, study PRJEB24817) | seawater metagenome | isolation source: Sea water | place: Canada:Atlantic | collected 2013-11 | reverse complement strand
GAGCGAGCGAGCCAACAGGTGTCCAACCGACAGTTGTCAGCTGACAGTTGTCGGCTGACAACTGTCAGTTCGACGCTTTTCAACAGGTAAACGCACACAATCGGCTGGCACACGGCGTGCAGGGTCCCGGACACTCTCTGGAGCGTCCGTGTCTACACTCGCCACATCGAATCGCCGCCAAGCCAACCGTAGAGCCGCTCCGGCACGGCCCGCACAACCTGACAGCAGTCCACAGACCACCTTCGGCAACGAGGCCCTACTCGCTGGCGTTGGTCGTGGAAAGCACGGTGAAATGGTGGCTCGTACAGCCGTTTCCGACGACAACCGCTACGCCTATGGGGCCACTGCGGAAGCCCGCGACGGACTGATGACCGGCGGCACATTGCGCACCTCGGACAACGGACGCAAGAACACCTTAGACCTGGCCGCTGGCGCCTACCAAGGCGACTCTGGCGACGGACTGCAAGCACGCATCGGTGGCTCGGCATCACAGTCTGGCGGCTCGGTCCACGGCTCCGCACGGATGGTGGCTGCCGACCAAGGCGGTCGGCTGGACCTGGATGCCGGTGGACGCGTGGAGTCAGGACCGGTGAGCGTTGGCGTCACGGGTCGCCTAGGTAGTGGGCTCGTCGCACGTATCGAACACGACGAGCAAGGCGCGTTCTTGGTCGTTCAGGCCGATGCAGCAGTCGCCGGTAGCGTGGATGTTGGCGGAACAGCCAAAGGGGCCGACGGCGGCAAAGCGGCGACCCTGACTGGCAGCGTTGGTGTGGGGCTGGGTGCTGCTGGAGCCATTCGTCGTCGCCTGGACGGTATGCAAGCCGCTCAAGCCCAACACGCCATCGAGCAGGGAGACGACGCGAACGTCTTTCGCGTACTTGGCATGGATGGCCCAGCAGCCGTCGCAAGCGCCGTCACGACCGACCTCTCGCCGCACCTCATGCAGCCAGGCGAGTCGCAGTCCACAACCACGTCAACGTCAGCCAATCTCGGCATCAAAGCCACCGCCGGCATGACTCTCGGCGCCACGGGCACCCACTCCAATACCCGCACTGTCGACGTTGAACGCACGCAAGACGGTGTACGGGTGAGCATCCGCATCAGCGCCGCACAGAGTGCACGAGGCGAAGTGGGCGTTGGCTACGCGGGACTCGGAGCCACCGGATTCGCAGATACCTCCACGGGTTCAGACCAGTCGCTCGTCGTCACCTTGGACCCCCAACACCCCGCCTTCGACTTGCAATATGCCGAGCTGGTCAACGCAGACACCGGGGCCCAGCTCGCCGGTCTAGCAGCACTGCACACCGGAAGCGTACTGACTGGCGTGGATGCCGTGGCCTGGGGTGCCGGCATGACCGCCAGCGTGGGTGCCGTCACCGGAACCGCGCGCATTGGCACCACTGCAACAGACCAGACCGTGCAGGAAGGCGACGACACGGTTCGCACCCAGAGCGTGAGCGGCGGGGTGTCGGGACGGGTGCAGTTCGGTGACATGGCGCTCAGTGCACAGGACCAAGACACCCTGGCCACCGTAGAGAGGAACGGCGAAGTGCAGGCGATGACCATTGACATTGGAGGGTCGACAGTCAGCTTCACAAAGGACGAGGTCGACGTGTTTATTGCGCGGGTCTCGAGCCCGAGCAACACCCGCCAGGCAGCCCAAAACGCAGATGTCAGCTCACGACAGCTCATCGCCTTTCCCACACTCATCGCGGACCTCCAGCACGACCTCCAGCAGACCGAGGGCACCCAAGCAAAGCTCGACGTCATCCGAGACCACGCCAAGTCGGCCCCAAACGCGCTGCTTCCCATGCTCGACCGCGTGGCAACCGGCGTCATCCTCATGCCGAGCGACGACCTCGGTTCGCGTACCGAGTGGCCCGAGAGCCTCGACTACCAGGCCCGCCTCTACACCTCGTTGATGGACACCATGCCTGACTTAGAGGACACTGCAACAGACCTCATCACCCTCGCAAACCGCACCCGAGAGCTAGACGACGTGGAGAACGCCCTAGATGCAGCCGAGTTCACGAGTGGCCGAGCCCGCCTCGACATGCTGGAGCAGTGCTTCCTCTGGCGTCAGCAGTTGGCTGCCAAGCGGCGAGGCGTTGAGGTGGACGTGAGCGAGGTGGAGAGGTTGGAAGTGACGACAGGCGTAGCGGCGGAGTTCTTGGACCGGATGACCGCGAAGGGACGCCAAGTGGGGTTCGGTGTGGACCGTGCTGTCGAGATCTGGGTCGCCGAGCGTCGCGGGCTACGACGAGCATACGAGGCTGCTGGCGTCGTCGAAGATGAGTGGAAGACGTCTCCATGGAACGCATGGGAGACGCGAGAGTTGGACGCTGACAAGTACCAATACACCGCCGCCATCACCGCAGGTGGCTCGGTCCCCGAAACATCACGGTGGATTTGATGAGGACTGTTCTGTGCGCACTCCTAATGATTGGCTGCAGCCCGAGTGACCCATGCGCATCGCTCACCCTCTCCGAGTGTGAGGAGGCTTCGCGCTCAACAACTGACGCCAAAGAACGGGCGCGATTCGCAACCAGAGCATGCGAGCTAGGAAGCGCTCCAGGCTGCAGCAGTCTGGGGCTACAGCTCCTCTTGGACTCCGAAGACAATGATGCACGGCGTCGGTCTTCCTATAGAGCGTTCCGAAAGTCCTGCTCCGACGGTGCGTCGTTCCTTTGTCTCTACCCTTCGTTCGTCGAGATCAATCGCGAGTCACCGGACGGTGACCTTGTGATAAACGGCTTCGCAGCGCACTGCGCGGAACGCGAAGGAGACGCCTGCTACTTGGTCGCACCGGCAAAGCAACGGCTCGGGATGGTTGTCTCGGACGAAGCCATCGCAGAGTCACAAGCAATGGACGACGCCATTCTAGACTACAGCTTCGACGATTGGCTGCGCCTAGAGGGCTTCTGGGGACCGCAGATTCGAGCCCTACCGACACTCCCGGCAGACACCCCCGGCAACCTCTGGACCTACGGCATGAGCGACGAGGAGTAGCGTTCAACAGCTCGCCCCCTCACCAACGACTAGCCCCTACTCCTCGCCTACATCCCAGCTCTCAGCAATTTCTGCATGCGCACGCAACACGCGCGTGGCGAACTGCGCACTGGGGGTCACCGTGTCTTCGTAGTGGTCACCGTCGCCTTCCAGAGACAACAACGACACGTCCAAGTTCACGTCTGGCTCGGGGATGATGTACGACAGGTAGTTGTCCGCCATACTGATGGCAGCGACGTACGGCGTGTCGTGGTGCGACAGAATCGGTGGAAGCTGCTCATCGGACAGGCGGTATGGGACGGCGTGCATGCGCAGGCAGTCACAGCCGTCGATAGAGCCAGTGGTTTCCCGGCAGTCCGCGTAGTCGACGGTGTCACACTCGCGACGGTGCTGAACGAAGTACCGCGCGCCTGCATCCTGTCCACGCGCCGTGGTCGTGCCGACCTCTTCCATCCAGCGCGGGTCATCTTCTGGAAGTCCCCACGCCAGCTCGGGAAGAAGCTCGCCAGGAACCGCCGAAAATCCGACCGGGCCGACTTGAATACGGAAGGTCCGAGTGGTCAGGCACGGGTTGTCATCTGACGCTTCCGGACAGCGGTCACGGTCTTCGACCAAGTCGGTGAACGACGTCTCGAAGACGTCATTGGGACCGAGCAGCTTGTAGGCGATGTTGGAGATAGGAATATCCATCTCGGCCACGCCCACCCGGATGGGGTCGGCGGTCATAGGCTCGCCGTCTTCTTCAAGAATCGCAATCGCGCTCTCTGCAATGGCGTAGCCGTGGCTGCGCACAAAATCCCAGCTCACGTGGTCGGCCCAAACGGGCTCGCGAACACCGTCCGCAAACACAGCGTCGTCACCGACGTCTTTGCCAAAGCACGCCTCGTCCGTCGAGTCTGCAACACCGGCGTCATCACACACACGCCAGACGTGCTCACCGGCTTCGTTGACCAGAGGCATGTCACCGCCCAGAGCTGACTGCATGCCACCCAGGCACTCGGGCAAGTGAAGAGCCACGCCACCCAGCTCTGCCTCCAAGACCTCGCGTGTAGCCCCCACCCAGTCGCTGCTGATGCTGTTGTTGTTGCTGCCGCGAACTTCTGGATGTCCAGACCAGTTCGTCAGCGTGAACACGGGCTCTGCGGTCTGTGCGTGAACGCCACGGATGACCAGCAGCTGGTCGCTCACCACCACCGGGTCGCGCCCGTCGTGAACGAGGCCATGCTGAATCCTGTCCGGGCTGTGTCCGCCCCAGTCGCTGCCGTTGAACAACGGGCTGACGTCACGCAGGTTCTTGGCGCCAACGGTCAAGTCGACGGGCACCATGTTCGCTGCGGCATCGCGAACAACCTGCTCGAGCGCGCTGGCCACGAAGGCCTGGTAGTTGCGGTCCAAGCCACTTGTTGGTGCGGCAATATTGTACGGGTTTCCCCACAAACCCATGGTGTCTGGACCTTGGTGGTTGTGCGAGGAGGATACGAGCAAGCGGTCTTTGTCGAACCCGTCTGCGACCAACAGGTCGCGCGCTTCATGAATGCGCGGGAACATCAAGCCCACAAAATCCAGCGCCACAAACGCCTGGTACTCGCCGTTGTGGGCAAAGATCAGAGCGCGGGCGTACACCGGGTCCCGAACATCCAATGCGGGACGGAGCGGGCCGAAGCCGCCAATCCACACCGGCTCGAAGATGCCGTTTCCGTTCACATCATCAAACGGCTCATTGCAGCCCGTACGAGACGCAGTGGGGTCGTCAAGACACCCGTCAAAGCTGTTGTCTCCGTTGAGGTCCGTGAAGGTCTCTACGATGGTCGGGGTCATGTCGATGACCGCAACTCCCGCGTAGGTGACGTCGTCCATCAACAAGGGCATGCCCAGGACCTGCTCAATCTCGGTGTCTTCCTCTCCATTGCAGCCCACAAGAGCCAACATGACCAGGACACAACGGAACATCAGCGGCACCCCTGCTGAACATCCGTACACACGCCATCACAGTACTGCTCGACTTCACCGGTTGCGAGGAAGTGAATGATCTGTTGATGGACGGCCGGATGACGACGGGGACACTCATGGGTGTCGGTATCGGAGTTGGGCGGCGTGTTGGTAAGCGGCGCGTCCTCAACGTCTGTGTACTCCCACTCCACGATGGCCGAGCCTACAAACGGGGCCGTGCGTTCCTCTACACCAAAGATTGGCTGAGTCTGCGGGGCCACGGTGCTGGCACCGTACATCCGCCCTTGCATTTGGCCAGCAACAGTCGAGACCTGAGAATCACCGAGTGCGTTCTGAATGAGAATCTGCTTGGCGGGGTACCCAGCGGGGACATCGCGGTTCATCTCGTAGCCCCAACCCACGTTCTCACCAGCATCCCACAGCATCTGGTAGTGCTGAATCAACAAGCCAATCTCGCGGTGGTCGCTGTACTTGCTCTTGAAGATGGTGAAGAAGAGGTCGAAGTCTCCTGATCTGTGAGTCAGGAAAGAGTATGGACCACCCGTCACGCCGAACACCGCGCGTTCGATATCCGGGGACATCCCTACATACGCGCCGCCCAAGATACCGCCTTGGGAAACCCCGTAGTAGCCGAAGTTGTCCGGGTCGATGGTCGGTACCAACGTCCCGTCAACGTCGATGTGGGTGGCAGGGTCGAGCGCCAGCTGCCCGCGAGCTAGACGAAGCACGGCCATGTACTCGGCGAAGCCTTGAAAGGTCCCTTCGGGAAGCACGCTGAAGTTGGAGCCGTTGCCGGCAACTGCGGCGGCAAGTGCTGTAGAATCCTGCGTTTCCATGCCGGTCCAGTTGCTGGCAATGACGACAAACTCGCCAATATCAGTAAACTCCCGCATCCAGCCGTACCCGGTCTCTTCGTGGTCCCCGAAGAACCCGTGGCCGTACTGCAGAAGCTGGCTGGAGCCGGGATTTGCTACGACGGAACACGGAATCCGAAACGTCCAATCGACATCCGTGGTGCCGTTGCGCATGGGGTTGCCGTCCGCATCACGGGCAAGGCCTTGGGCACCCGAGTCCGCCGTACGGTACAGCGGAAAGTCAACGATTCGGCCCTTCACAACGCGTCCGCTGTTGCCTGTACTGCAGTCACCATTCTCAACGTCATCGATGGTGTAGTCCATGCCCGCTTCAATAAACGACAGGGCGTCATCTCGAATCCAGAGCATGTCTCCCAGCGAGTTGTCGCGACTGGCTGTGGTGAAGTCCCAGGCAAGCTGAAGGTCCGACTTGTTCAGACCATCAATGGTCAGGAACGGGAAAATCTGGGTGTCGTAGTGGTCCCGACGCCGCTCGACATCACCATCTTGGGTCAGGGTCCCATCGCGAACCGCACGGAAGTTGGTGCTCACATCGACAGGGCCACCGGTCGTCTTCTCAAGTCCCTGAATGCCCACTACGTAGCGGGTTCCCCACTCGAGACGGTCGATGGGACGGAGCATCAGGAGTTGCTCGCCCAGGTCGTCTGTACTGAGGTCAAGCTCCACAAAGTGTGGGACGCGCTCACCCGTGACGGTGTTGATGATGACTGTCTTTGCGTCTGCCGCTGAATAGGTCGTGACATCCGCCAGCTCGATGACGCCGTCCAACGAGACATCTTCAAAGTAGGTCAGCAGAGCGGAGCTGATGGAGAACCCGTCATGACGATTCCACAGAGTCGGGTCAAAGGCGACGTCATCTACGTTGTCAGGGAGAATCGACTCAGCGAAGTTCACGCGCAAGCCGGTCGCAGTACTGTCGTCAGCCACCGTGTAGTGGTCAGACGGGTACGGCAGCGCACACAGGGCGTTGTCCATAGGGTCACAGCCCGTTGGCGCGTCAGGTTGGCCCACCTGTTCCCGCTCACATCCAACAGACAACAACGACAAACACACAGTTAGCGCAAAACGACCCACAACACTCTCCAGCTTCAAGCAGGCGAGCATAACCGGGCCTTGCAATGGCCTCTGCCAAACTTGACCGCCAAACACCGCTGGAGTCGCTTGCGTTGCTACTCAGTGCAGGCGTGTGCCGGACCGACTCTAGGAGTCGTCGTCGAGCAAGTCGTCTGAGTCGAGCTCACCGACGGTCGGAAGAGTGGCCAGAAAGGTGTCCAACTCGTCATTGTCCACGTTCAGAATGGCTGCCGCGACACGAACGTGCACCAGCTCGTAGGCATCCGCTTGGTCATCTGCCAAGGCCGCATCAACGCACATGGTGAGCAGCTCGTGCTTGTCTGCCATGGGCAGTCGCGCGGGCAAGGCCAGCAGCGCCGCTCGCCGAGCTTCATCAAACAAGGCAGTCAGCATGCCGCCGTCATCACAAAAGCCCTCGGCCTCCATGATGCTGATTGGAAAGAGCAGATCCATGTACCGTTTTTCGCCGTCGGTAATGTCCCCATCCGCAGTGACAACGGTCTCTACGAGGTGGTGGGCCAACGCCAGCTTGAGCTGGTGATCATCAAAACTGGACATGCGCCCTCCGAGACGGGCTCCCTAGCGTTGCTACGCCGCATGTACAATCCCCCCGTACCTTGGAGACCCAGATGGCCATGAACTCTACCCGCCGTAAGCTCGCTATTGCTACCTGGGATGCACCCCGCGAAGGCAATATCTACGGGAAGCTCACCGTCGATGCTGAAGCATTGATGGATTACATCCAAGATAAGCGAGAGGCCACCGGCAAGCGCGTCACCGTCACGACCGTCGTTGGTCTGGCCGTCGCACGTGCCCTTGCAAAGTCTCCCGGTCTCAACGGCTACATTCGCTTTGGCAGCTTTCATGAGCACAAGACCGTGGACATTACGTTCCTGGTTGCCTTGGAAGAAGGTGCTGATCTGGCCAAAGCAACCGTTCGCGACGCCGGTCCTATGAGTCTTGTCGACATGACCGACTCGTTGATGACGCGCGCCGCTAGGCTGCGCGCCGGCAAGGACGACGACTTCAACAAGGCCAAGGGCACCATAAAGCTACTGCCGACCTTTATTCTCAGGCCATTGGTGCGCTTCACAGGGTGGATGGCGTCGTCCATGGGCTGGTCGATTCCAGCCCTAGGCGTCGAGCCTTTTGCCTTCGGTAGCGCCATCATCACCAGTATCGGCATGTTTGGTCTCGACGAGGGCTTCGCCCCGCCAACTCCCTTCGCACGCGTTCCCGTGTACGTCTTGGTCGGTGCGGTCCGGCAACGCCCCACGGTCCACAACGGCGAAATCGTCGCTCGTCGCCAGCTGACCATCACAGCCACCGTTGACCACCGCTTCATGGATGGCTTTCAGGGCGGCACGCTGGCCAAGACCATTCGTCACCTGCTCGAACATCCATGGGAAATTGACGGAGACGAAGCACCGGTCGGTGAGGCACTCGCAACGCCAGCAAACGCGTAAACCACGCGAACGACGGCGCAAAAGCGTGGTCAACCCAAGTCTGAATCGGTTGCGGGGAGCCGTTGCACTGGGCACCTTGTGGACCGATTGACTCTAGGGAGCCCCAATGACCCGCTTTGCCCCACTGCTCGTTCTCGTCCTCCCCGCTGCTGCCTTGGCATCGCCACCCACAGTTGGCGGCCTTGAAGGCGGAGAGGGTGGACAAGCACCCGAATCGAGCGAAGACCAACGCCTCGACGCGCCCACCCAGACCGACCAAGTACGCATCATCAACGGCGAAGCGGCGGCCTCAACGGACTTTCCCGAGACCGGAATGCTGTTGTTCGACGGTGAGCTCGACTTTGGTGGATTTGGTGGTGGCCCAACGCGCTCCCCCATCTGCAGCAGCACGCTCATCGCTCCAGACGTCGTCTTGTTGGCGGCCCACTGTATCGACCCCGCCGCTCTGACTTTCGGTATTGGTGAGGTCATCGATGCGACTTGGTACTGGTCGCGTTCAGCAGACCTGTCCGGCCTGTCTGACCCAAGCGGAGCCATCCAGCCGCTTCCAGAAGATGCGCTGATCGCGACAGAGGTCGTGTTCCACCCGGACTGGGTCATCGAGGAGTTGGCCCTGGGCCTCGGCGAGAACAAGGACATCGCGCTGATGTTCTTGGCCGAGCCCGTGCTGGACGTCGACTACGCCTACCTGCCCACACCCGATGAAATCGCGCAGATCACCCTAGACGCTGACGTGACCATTGTGGGTTGGGGCCAGCAGACAGCCACCGACCAGTTTTCGCAGCCCCCTCCCGGCACCATCTACATCAAGCAACAAGCCGTCTCCCACATCAGTGACTTGGCAGACTACGAGTTCAAGGTGGGCGAGTTGGAGACGGACGCACGCAAGTGCCACGGAGACAGTGGTGGCCCCAGTTTCTTGGAGATGGAAGACCAAGACCAGCCGTTCACCCGTCGTCTCATTGGCGTGACCTCTCACGCCTACGACGACACCGACTGCTTCGAGACCGGTGGCGTTGACACCCGCGTGGACTTCTACGCCGCCTGGATTGACGAAGAAATGCGGTCACGCTGTGAAGACGAGACCCGCGCATGGTGTGGAGAGGGCCCCGAGGACCACGGCGTTCTCCTTCCTCCCACCTGGCAAGACCTCGAGGGCAAGAAGTTCCTCGGCTGCTCGTGCAGTACAGGCGCGACACCAGCCGGCATGACCTTCTGGGGCCTCGGCCTCGCAGCGCTCATTGGCCTGCGCCGTCGTAAGTAGCTTGTGAACCCCCTCTACGTGTTCATCGGCGGCGGCCTCGGCTCTGTGCTTCGGTGGGGAGTCGGCCAGTGGCTGGACCCCGTCGGAACACTCGCGGTGAACCTGATTGGGAGCGCGGTTCTCGCATTCCTCGCACATCCAGACATGGGCATTGTTGGGCCGTGGAAGCTCGCCCTGTGCGTAGGATTGATGGGCGGATTTACGACGTATTCGACGTTCAACCTTGAAGTGCTCAAGGCCCTCCAAGAGGGAAATGGCCAGAGAGCCATCGCGCTGATGCTCATGACGGTGCTGGGCGCGCTTGTTGCGGGAGCTCTCGGCTGGAGTCTTGCAGGTAGAGTTGCCGGATGATTCTCGCGTGGCTCATTGTCGGGTGCAGTACCCCCGAACCACCGCCACCCTCCGTCCTGCTCATCACCGTCGACACAACGCGGGCAGATGCCCTCGGAATCTACGGCGCCTCACCGTCTCCAAGCCCCACCATAGACGCCTTAGGAGAACGTGGATGGGTGGTCGACGAGGTTCAGACCACTGTGCCTCTGACGTTACCGGCACACGCGTCGCTCATGACAGGCCAGTGGCCTGACCAACACAGCGTGCGCGACAACCTGGGCTTTGTCCTGCCGGATGCGCAGGTAACCCTTGCCGAAACCTTCCAGACGGCCGGCTACGACACCGCCGCATTCGTGTCCGCCGTGGTCCTGGACGCAAGCTTCGGTCTCGACCAGGGATTCGCCACCTACAACGATGGTTTCGACCTGACTACGGCTGGAACGGACGGCATTGGGGTGACGCAACACCTTGGCGAAGACGTGGCCCAGCGCGCTGCCGCCTGGCTCACAACGCCTCGCGACCAGCCCTTCTTCGCGTGGGTTCACCTGTACGACCCGCACCGCCCACACCAAGCTCCCGAGCCGTACGCGTCACAGTTCGAGCCCTATGCGGCCGAGATTGCGTACGCAGACGCACAGATTGCAGCGCTACTCAGCGCGCTGGGCGACCGAGATGATGTCGTGGTCTCCGTGCTCAGCGACCACGGAGAAGGCAACGGCGACCACGGCGAGCTGACCCATGGACAGCTGACCTATCGCTCCACCATGCGCATTCCGTGGGTGGTGGCTGGACCGGGTGTGACCGCCCAGAGACTGCCGGGTCCGGCAAGCATCACCGACGTCGCCGGTACGCTGCTGACGCTCGCTGGACTACCGCCCATTGGCAACCAGACCACCGTTCATGCAACGTCCACGAGTCAATACGCTGAGTCGCTCTACCCACGGCTCAACCTCGGCCTGCACGACCTCGCCGTTGCCCAAGACGACACCTACCGCCTCATTGACGGCCGGTATGCAGAGCTCTTCGCATGGAACGACGACCCCGGTGAACTTCACAACTTGGCCGAGACACACCCGGCCGACGTCGCACGTCTGCGTCGAAGCCTCGCTGGGCACGACCGCTCCGTAGGCTCCACGACCATCGCCCCACAGATCGCCGCTGCCCTGGCCTCCCTTGGCTACATGGCCGGGTCTCCCGTCACGGACTCAGGCCCCCTGATGGACCCACGCGATGCACCCGACATGGCCACAGCTTTCGAAGACGTGGTGGTCCGTGCCCGCACGCGTCCTCCACAAGAAGGTGCCGTGCTGCTTCAGCAGTTCTTAGACGAGTATCCAGCTGTCGCCGGCGTACGACAGATGCTGGTGACCGCTCTGGAAGCTGCTGGAGACCCACAAGCTGCCATTGTTGCTCTTCAACCCCTCATTGACGCCCGGCCTGACGACCCGATGCTGCACGCACGCCACGCAGAGCTTGTCCTGTCTAGCGGAGACACCGCGGCAGCCATCGCACAGCTCGAACAGATTCGCACCGAGCACCCCGAACAGGTCGCTATCCGCGGCCTTCTTGCAGAGTTGTACCGGCGTGAGGGGCGGTGTGATGCCGCTGTGTCCGAGGCCGACGCAGGCCTGGCCCAGAGCGCAGAGTCATCGCGTCTGCTGTTGGTCAGAGGTGCGTGTAGACGGCAAGCCGGGCGGCTGGTCGAAGCGGAGGCGGACCTTCGCGCTGTCCTTCGACTCGACCCCGACAACGCCGACGTAAACCGTGTTCTCGGTCATGTCCTGGCAGACGCTGGCCGCTTCAGTGAAGCCGCTGAGGCGTTTGGGCAACAGCGCCGCCTGACACCGGAGCGCCCCGAGCTTCCTGCGCTCATCGGAGCCGCTCTGCATGCGGATGAACAGTGGCTCGCGGCCCTCACCCCCCTTGAGACCGCCTGTTCGGTACCGACAGATGCGGAGTCGCGGATTCTTCGCGCGGACGCACTCTTCAAGGCCACTGGCGAGAGCACACAAGCTTTCATTCTGCTCGCCGAAGCCAGACGTCTGACGCCCACCGATCGGCGAGTGGCCGAAGTTCACGCGTCCATCCTCCTGGCCCAAGGCGATACCCAGGGCGCGCTGCGAGTGCTGTCAGAGTACAAAGAGCACTGATCCAAGCGGATGCCCA
>OJIT01000086.1_pt1 | contig 12155 bp, 10 predicted proteins | sample 1595951 | NCBI WGS metagenome assembly OJIT01 (sample SAMN05416785, study PRJEB24817) | seawater metagenome | isolation source: Sea water | place: Canada:Atlantic | collected 2013-11 | reverse complement strand
CACTCGACGCATCGTACGTCTATGAAAATACAGCCGATAGTTTCGAGTCAGACTCTCAGGCTTCTCGATCCCGGACAGGACAGCCTCGGCCAGACGGCGTACGGATGCCGCGCGCGGTCGGAACTCGCGTGCCAGAACACCTTTTGCCAACTGCCTTATATCGAGCGCGTTCTGATCTATCGACGCGTTGGCGGGTGCGTTCCCTGCTTCTGTTTCAACGCTGGTCTGTCCGGTCATGTCTGCGCGTCCCCGATTGGTGTTTAGGGCGGGGAACAAGACCATTGGCAAGCGCCTCGCAAGCAAACCGCCGCCATGTCATCAGATCGTCATAAAGGCGCGACCACACTGGCGGTTTCACCGATCTCCATTACGGGTTCCAGGCCCAGCCATTTGGCCAGCGAACCAAGGTCCGAATTGACATAATCGGAAGCCAGTTGCTCACGGCTTTCGCTAAGCCACAAGACCAGCTTGTCCTCACGCCGTATCAGGCGACTTGTGAGCATGGAGGCGCGCGATCCGGCGCCAATACGGCGGCACAGTCGAAATGCCAGGCCCCATGCAGCGGCATCGCGAAGGTCTTGCTCGCTCGCCAGCCGCTGCAAATCCGGCGTTGCATCGGGTTTGCCGCAGGCTCCGCGCAGCGCGGCTCCGATCAGTGCACGACCACGATGGTCAAGACCCAGCCAGCGCTTGTCCAGCGCCCAGTCGAACGAATGCTTGAGCCGCATATTCGGCTCCAGCCGGGTCTGCGCAATCGCCAGCATGATCGCGGCAAGCCGCAGCCTCTCTGAACCCGGACTGTGCCCCGAGGGAACATCGGACGTCCACCCGGCGATCATTGTCGCCGCGCTGGGTGTGGCGCCGCGTGGGGCCGTGAAATGTGCTACCGCCGCAAGCAGCGGATCCTGCTTGCGCGCCGCCGGTTCGAGCCGATCGAACAGTAACCCTTCGCGCAGGCCCCAGGACGAGAAGACTACCCCATCGGGTTCGAGCTTGCTCAGCAGCACACGCAACATTGCGGCAGCGTCCGGCAATCCGGCGGCGCGACTGGAGGATATGCCGCTGATCGCGCTTAATCCGTCCGATTCCATGCGCGCCAGTTTGCGAGCGGTTTTATCCGCCTCGTCACGGTCGAGCCGGTAAGCCTGCGGGTCTGACAACGGATATTCGCTGCGATGTTTGGCAAAGGCCGCCAATGCGCGCCATGTACCGCCGACCAGATAAAGCGGGTCGCCCCGCGCCCCGGTCCATTCCGCCCGATCCAGCATTTTGGCGACGGTTTTTTCGAACGCCGCATCGCCCTTGTCGCGCAAGCTCGGCAGGCGCAATGTTCCCAAAGGAAGACTGCATCCGCCGTGACATTCGCCTTCGCCGATTGCCACCAGTTCGAGACTGCCTCCGCCAAGATCCGCGACTGTGCCGACAGCGCCGGGAAACGCGCCAATCACGCCGAGTGCTGAGTAATCGGCCTCTTCCAGCCCGGAAAGCAGGCGCGGTTCCAGACCCAGCTCGCGGACCCGACCGAGAAATTCCTGCCCGTTCTCGGCATCGCGTGCGGCAGCAGTCGCCACCGTCTGCACATCGGCCACGCCGATATCGGTCAGGATTGCGGCAAAGCGGGCGAGGCCTGCCAGGGCGAGGTCCATCGCCTTGTCCGGGATACGCCCTGTCGTGGCGAGCTCGCGACCAAGCTTAGCGGTAACCTTTTCGTTGAGCCAGATACCGGGTGCCCTGCGAGAGCCGGAGTATACGACAAGACGCACCGTGTTCGAGCCGATATCGATCACCGCCCGATCGGGCCGGTTACCCATTGCGGCGCGTCCGGCGCCGTCGCGCAAGCGGCTCATACCGCGCCCTTGCGTAATGTCAGCTTGGGAACACGGCTGTCCTTCAGTGCGCCTCCGCGACCGGAAAGCGAAGGGTTGACCATGAAATACTCGTGACAGTTGAAAGGTTCGCCGTCATCTTCGACCCGCTCGTACTCACCGGTCTCACCGTCGAGGAGCCAGCTTTGCTCAGTGTCGAGAAGGTTGGCCAGCAGCACCTGTTCGAGCACCTGGTCATGTACGGTCGGATTGGTGATCGGCACCAGCGTTTCTACCCGACGATTGAGGTTGCGGCTCATCGCATCGGCGCTGGAGATATAGACCTTGGCCCGGTCGCCGGGCAGCGGTTCACCGTTGGCGAAGGCCCAGATGCGGCTGTGTTCGAGGAACCGGCCGATGATCGACTTGACGGATATGTTGTCGGACAGGCCAGGCACGCCGGGGCGCAGGCAGCAGATACCACGCACTACCAGCACCACCTGCACGCCGGCCTTGCTGGCTTCGTAGAGCCGGTCGATGATGCCTTTTTCCGTGATCGAGTTGAGCTTTGCCCAGATCGCCGCGGGCTTGCCCTCACGGGCGTTGGCGATCTCGGCGTCGATATCCTCGTACAGCCGTTCACGCAGATTGAGCGGGGAGATGGCGATGCACTCGGTTTCCTGCGGCTCGACATAGCCGGTGATGAAATTGAACACCCGCGAAGCGTCCCGACCGAGGGCCGGGCTGGCGGTGAAGTAGCTGAGGTCGGTGTAAATCTTGGTTGTCACCGGGTGATAATTGCCGGTGCCGAAATGACAATATGTGCGGTAGCTTCCGTCTTCATCGCGGACCACCATGCTGATCTTGGCATGTGTCTTCCAATCGATGAAGCCGTAGATTACCTGCACCCCGGCGCGCTCCAGCTCGCCTGCCCATTTGAGGTTCTGCTCCTCGTCGAAGCGGGCTTTCAGTTCGACCACCGCTGTTACCGATTTGCCAGCCTCCGCGGCAGCGGTCAGCGCGCTGATGACCGGCGATTGCTGGCCTGCACGATACAGCGCCTGCTTGATGGAAATAACCGCCGGATCGGCCGCAGCCTGACGCAGAAAATCGACCACCACCTCGAAACTTTCGTAGGGGTGGTGAACGACGATGTCCTTCTCGCGAATGGCGGCAAAGCAATCTCCGTCGTGCTCCATGACACGTTCCGGGTAGCGCGGGCTGTAAGGCGTGAACTTGAGGTCGGGCCGATCTTCACCCACGACGACGTCGAGCCCGGAAATGCCCAGCATGCCATCGGTCTTGGTGACCGTTGCCTGTTGCAGGCCGAGCCGGTCGCGCAGCAATTCTTCGGCCTGCGGGTCGAAGCTGTCGTCGATTTCCAGCATGATCACCTGGCCGCGCCGGCGCCTCTGAATAGCGGAGCGGAAATAGCGCACAAGATCCTCAGCTTCTTCCTCGACCTCGATATCGCTGTCGCGCAGCAGGCGGAACACGCCGTCGCCTTCGATCCGGAATCCGGGAAACAGGAGAGTGGCGAAGCGGCAGATCAGTCGTTCGACTGCCACATAAACCGCCTCATCGCCCGGAACGCGCACGAAGCGCGGCAGGGCAGACGGGATCAATACCATCTCTACCAGCCGACTGCCGTCCTCCTCGCGGACCAGATTGAACAGCGCGCCAAGTCCCATGTTGGCGACGAAGGGAAATGGATGCGCCGGGTCGATGGCCTGCGGCGTGATGACCGGCAGGATCGAATTAAGGAAATACTGGCGCAACCATTCTTCGGCCTCGGCATCGATGCGGTCTTCACCCTTGATATGGATGCCGTTGGAGGCAAGCAATGGACGCAACTCGCGCAATGCATTCTGCTGCAACGTTTCGAGTTGCCGGACCTTGGCATTGATGGCGGCCAGTTGCTGTCCCGGCGTTTTGCCGTCGATGGAAGTCTGCGCCACGCCGGTGCGAACCTGACCCGCCAGCCCGGCGACGCGGATCATCATGAACTCGTCCAGATTGCTGCCCGATATCGACAGGAAGCGCAGCCTTTCAAGCAGCGGATAGGCGGGGTTGCGCGCCTCTGCGAGCACACGCTCGTTAAACGAAAGCCAACTCAGCTCACGGTTGAAATAACGCGCTTCTGGCACTGTACGATCGTCGTATGTCATGTCTGGCGCACTGGTGCTCATGGATCGCCTTGTATCTTTGCCTTGCGGCTATCGGAATCAGTCTGGCGTGTGCGGCACCGCATCACAAGCGCGGCGTCGCCGGAGTCCCAAGTCTATACGAGATCGCTGGCGCGCGCGATTGCGCCGATCCCGCGCTTACCCTCGCTGCGTTCGAGCTGGACGATCACGTCTATCACGCTCGCGGCGTAAGACAGCGTATCGCTCCGAGTCAGCCCGATGCCGGTCTGCATCACCATCAGCGACAATTGCTCCAGCGCCCCGCGCAGCGAATTGGCATGAATTGTCGAGAAACTGCCCGGGTGGCCGGTGTTTATAGCGCGCAGGAATGACACGCTTTCCTGACCACGCAATTCGCCCAGAACGATGCGATCGGGCCGCAGGCGCAGCGCCGATTGCAGCAATTCATTGGCGGAAACCTTGGCCTCGCCCAGTTCGCCCTTGACCGCCACCAGACCGACGCCGTTGGCGCCCGGCAGCTTGAGCTCGGGGGTGTCTTCCACCAGTACCACGCGTTCGTCGCGCGGGATTTCACCGAGCATCGCGTTGAGGAAGGTAGTCTTGCCAGTGCTGGTGCCACCCGAGATCAGGATGGTCTTGCGCGCCTGTATGGCGGCGCGAAGGAAGGCGATCGGATGTTCGACCGGGTCGGGCATGTCATGCTCTGTGATTTGGCGCAGAGGCCCGGAATCATAGGCATCGAGCGGCAGGTCCAGACGGCGGTGGCGGCGGATGGCCATGGCCCAGTGCTTGCGGGTGGCCGGCGGGCCGCAGAATTGCACGCGCGCGCCGTCGGGCAAGGTCGCGCCGAGTAGCGGATGTTCGCGATTTATCCCCTGGTGACTGACGCGGGCGACCTGTTCGGCGAGCCGCTGGACCAGCTTGTCGTCGACCTCGGGCGCCTCGATCCGTTGCATGCCGGGGCTTGCCGCATCTTCGACCCAGATCTCGCCAGGCCGATTGACCAGCACTTCGGTGACCGTGTCGCGGTCGAGCCAGGTGCGAAACGGCGCCAGATAGGCATCGAGATATACCGAACCGCTTGGCACCGCCGGGGGCGCTTCGGCGACCCCCGCCAGACCCGGGTCGGACCCATGATCCTCGGTATCTGAACCGGGCACCTGCCCCAGCTTGTGTATCTCGGCGCTCATCGCGGGATCAGCGAACCTGCGGCGCCTGGCTGAAATCGAGATCGCGCGCGGTGTAGACGCGGATCGGCTCGCCCATGCGCACCCGCACGGTCGGCGAACGCTGACCGTCTTGCTGAAGCGCGGTATTGGCCGCACTTTGTCCACCGCCGAGGATGACCGAAGCGCCGCCGCTGGCGATCGTCGTCAAACCGCCGATAACCGACAGCAACATGGCGGATCCGAACCGCGAAAAGAAATGGCTGTCTACGTCACCGGCGAGGCCGGTCGTCCCGTCGAAACCGGTTGCCGGGCTGGCGAGGCTGACCGAGACACCATCGGGCCGGATAACGCGGGTCCAGATGACATAGGCGCGCCTTTGTCCTGCCTGGAGACCCGACTGATACTGGCCGACCAAGCGGCTGGAGCGCGGAACCAGCACACGGCTGCCGTCATAGCTGCGCACATCCTGGCTCACCACGGCGCGCACATAGCCGGGCACGTCGGTGTTGATCGCGGTTTCCAGAATCGCCGGGATCATGGTGCCTGTAGCAACGGTCGTGGCAGGGTTGATATCCTGTCGGGCGACAGCCGTGCCGCCGCCAACTCCGCCGATGCGGGCGGCAAAATCGCCCGCAGTGCTGGAGCCGGGTATAGCGGAGGAAGTGCCTGTGCCGGGCGCTCCAGCAGCCGCCGCTGCGGCTGCTGCGGCCTGCGCGGGCGCCACGCCGCCATCGAAGACGATGGTGGGCGACGCGTAGGGATTGGCTGCGGGCACATAATTCTGCGCCGGGGGCTGCGACAGTACGGGTGCTGGCCCGACCGGCTGCGGAGTTCCGGCATTGGCGCTGGGCAGTTCCTCGACTGGCGAGGCGGACGGGACGTAAGCAGGTGCGGGCTGGACAGGAACGGCAGCGGCGGTTTCGGTTACAGGTTCTTCCATCCGACTGGCGTTGAGACCCCACAAGGTGGCGGCGCCAAGCAGAGCCACGAAGCCCACACCCGCCATCAGCCCGAGCGCGTCAGAGCGGCCCTTGCGATTGGCTACGGCGGGATAGGATGAGCGGCTGGCAAGATCGATGATCTCGGTCGTCGCATCGTCGCGCGGATCGGTATCGTTGGCCGCGCCGCTGGCGGTCTTTTCGGGAAGGCGCATCGCAAGTTTCATCGCATGTTCTCCGCGTCGTATTTCCGTCAGCCCCCGGCGAGCGCCGTGGCCCCGGTGTTCACCAGTCGTGCGACATCGTCACCCGACCGCAGGATGATCTCGCCCGGCACGATGTCGAGCACAATCGTATCGCCACGCACGGCGAAATTCACCGGACCTTCGGTACCCTTGTCGTCTTTCACCAATATGGCAGGCATCGGCGCATCGCTGGCCCAGGCCAGGAAAGTGGCGGTGCCGTCGTCATAAATGCGTTCCGGCAGCAGGGATGGCGGGCCTTCCACCGACCATGCAAAATTAAGTCGTGAGGGGTCGAGCACCGCGTAATCGTCGTTTGCGGCAGCCATCTCGACCGGATTGGCGCTTTCGCCGGATGGTTGTCCTTCGGCAAGCTGTGGCTCTTCCTTGGGGAGAAGTTCCTCGGGATAGCTGAAAGTCAGCACATAAAGCGGATTGCGGTGATTCGGGCTCGCGACCAGATCGAACAGATAGACGAACCTGTTGGTGACGACCGTCATGTTGGTGTTGGCGCGATCGGCCAGCGGTTTTACGAACAGCAGATTGGCACCACGATTGGGAGTGACCTGCCATTTCTGCGAATCGCCTATGGCAACGTTCTCGATCACTTCGCCGTCGCCAAAGCGGATTGTTGCCTGGACGTTGGTCTTGCCTTCGACGCGTACGACTTCGGTCGGATCGTAAAGCCGTTCCACAAGGCGTGGATCATTGGCCTGCGCGGGAACGGGCAACACCGCACCGGCAAGCAGAGCCGCAGCAAGAAAGGCGCGGGTCATGTCACATTTTCTCCGTTGATCTCGATGATGCAGACTTGAAGCGACTGCCAATGCCGCGCGCTCGCGACACGCTTTTGCCGGAAACTTGCGTGCCCTGCGGTGCGGCATCGGCTCCGCCAATGATCCGGGTTTCGCGATTGATGGTCGTTGTGCCCCCCGTATCGTTTGCCGCCACTGGCGTACCAGCCATGCGAATGTCGCGTGCCGGGGCCGGCGAGGTTGTCATGGCGCTCGCCCGTTCGCGTGCACTCGAAGTGGTCAGCGCAGTTGACGGGGCGCGTTCGGGCGCCAGGGCCCGTTCGCGCGCTTCGTCCGTCTTTTCGCTGGCAGCGAGTCCGAAAACGCTCCACCCGCTAACCATAGTGGTCGCGGTTTTCATCACCATGAACATCAGTGCCAGATGGACCGCGCCAATCATGAAAAAGGCCATCGCGGGGCGCACGTCGATCTGGCCCGGCGTCATCATCAGCGATGCCAGCACGGGTGTCGACAGTTCGAGCATCAGCGAACCACCCAGCACCGCGAAAAGCGGTGCCAGAGCCATCAGCGTGACCGCCTTCAGCCAACCCACGAACAGCCCGCGCGTCCCTTTGAACAGAGCCATCACGATAAAAACTGGCCCCAGCGCCATCAGGACCGCCAGCGCGATCTTGCAGGTGGCCAGCACGCCCACGGTTCCCAGCAGCAACATGGTGCCGCCCGACCACAACAATCCCGGCGGCGAGAAGATCGAGGCGTCATTGGGCATCGCATCGCCGCCGGAGACTTCCATCAGCGAAAGCATCACCACATCCAGCTTGTCGGCGAAGATCGTGGTGGCCGAGCCATCCGTGCCCATCAGGATGCGCCCGATCTGATCGGGCCCGCCCACCGCGAGCGACCAGAAAACCGACTGGAAGGCGATCCAGCTTGTCGCAAAGGTGATCACGAGCACCAGAGTAACCATGCGCGGCGTAAGCGATGCCAGCCCGATCCGTGTGCGCCCGGTGATCAGGCCGAACCCGATCAATGCGATGAAGATCGTCAGGATAGAGGTGAGCGCGAACCCGAGTCCGGCGTCTTCGATCAGGCGATTGAAAGCAGCCTGCGCCATTTCGCCTGCGGCACAATCGACCGCGCGCAAGGACGCACCGATGCCCGCGCCAACGCCATCCAGCGCCTCTCGGCAAAGGGCCGGGTTGCCGTTCATTCGGCTGCTTCCCAAGAATCGAGGTCTTCGGCATCCTGAGCGGGCGCCCCGGGCCAGCGGCGGCCTGTCAGCGCCGGGTACCATTGTGCCGGATCGTCGCCCACTGCCTCGCGCAGAAGGTCGAGACGCCGGACCGAGCTTTCGCGGCCCGACAGGATTGTCAACACCTCGGGGGCGTTCGACAGGTCGAGGCGCACGACGACGCTGGCGTCCGGCTGGCGCACCAGGAAGCAACGGCTGTGCGCGGGAAGGCTCCGGATCAGCGCCAGCTCGTGTTCGGTCAGGCCGAATCCCTCGCAATAATCTTCGGGACGTGCGCGCGAATTGGGCATGAAGATCATCGTCGCGGTCTGCTCCACCAATGCGGTGGAAATGCGGCTTTCCAGTGCATCGCGCGCGCTTTGCGTAGCGAAGCCGACCAGTGCATTGCGCTTCCGGAGCGTCTTGAGCCAATCACGAATGCGCGCGGCGAAGACCTGGTCGTCCAGTGCTTTCCAACCCTCGTCTATCAGGATCATCGTGGGGTCGCCGTCCAGCCGCTCGTCGATGCGATGGAACAGGTACATCATCACCGGCGTCCGCAGCTTGGGATTTTCCAGCAGCGCGGTCATGTCGAAGCCAAGCACGCGGTTCGACAGGTCGAGTTGGTCGCGCTCATTGTCGAACAGCCAGCCGTTCTCGCCATGCTCGATCCAGGCTCCCAGCCGATCGGCCAGGTCGCCCGCCTGCGGACGCCGGGCACCCGACAGCAATTCCTTGAAATGGCGCAAGCGGCGCAGCGAGGCATCGTTGGCATAGGCTGCGTCGACCGCCTGCGCGATGATCTGCAATTCTTCCGGCCCTTCGGCTTGCAATAGCACGCCCAGCCAGTCGCGCAGGAAGGCACGGGTGGCGGGCGAATCGGTCATCGCCAGCGGGTTGAATCCCGACGGCTCGCCCGGACTGATCCGGTCGTACCGCCCGCCGATCCCACGGATGAACAATTCGGCGCCGCGATCCTTGTCGAACAGGATAGTTCGCGGACTGAATTTCTGTGCCTGCGCGGCAAGAAAGTTCATCACCACCGTCTTGCCCGATCCCGAAGGGCCGATGACAGTAAAATTGCCCAGGTCGCCATTGTGGAAATTGAAGAAGAACGGCGTCGAACTGGTGGTCTGCAACAGCGTGACGGCGTCGCCCCAGTGGTTGTTTTCCGCGGTCCCCAGGGCAAAGCCGTGCAACGATCCGAAGCTTGCCATGTTGGCAGTGGAAATCATCGCGCGACGCACCAGATAGTGCTCGTTGCCCGGAAACTGGCCCCAGAAGGTCGGTTCGAGATTGGTGTCCTCGCGAACCGCGATCGCCCCGCTATCGGCAAGCGAGGCGGCGATCAGCGAGGTAGCCTCATCGAGGCGCTCCAGATCGCGTTCGCGTACCAACACCGAGAGGTGATGGTCGCCAAAGGCCACCGATCCGGCGCCTAGCTCGTCGCGCGCGGACAGCATGTCGGCCCGCTCTGCCTGTGCTTCCTCGTCGGCCGAGCGCAAGCGTCGCAGCGCGAGATCGATACGTTCGCGCGCGGTCTGGCGCTCCTGCGGCGCAAAGCTCTCGGTAACGACCATTTCGTGCGGCAGGCGCAGCATGGCATCGAGCAGGCCGGGGCTGGTCGCATCCGGGTAATCCTTGAGACTGAGAATAGACGCGAAGTCCGCACCGCTCGCTCCGCGCAATTCCATCGCGTCGATCCCGAAACTGGCGCGCCGATAGGGCAGCATCCGGCCAATATCGGTCGCGTCGTCCGGGCGGCGAACGGGCCGCATCTCGCCATTGTAGAGCGCCGACAGCAGTTCGAGCAGCTCGTTATTTACAGCGCCTCCGCTACCGGAATAATCGCCGAGCGGCTGTGCGCCGTATTCGCCGAGGCTGGCGGCCAATGCCTGCAAGGCCCCACGCAGCGCGCGCAAGTCCTTGGGATCGATCTCGTCTGCGGTGCTCGCCTTGCCGCGCCACATACGCGTGGCCCTTTCGGCGAATCCTGCCTTGCCGCGCGCGGGTCGGCGGACCAGTGTGATGAACTGATCGTTCACGAAAAGCGAACCGCTCGACAGCTTTTCTCGCCAGCGTGCGTCGATATGTGCCGAGAGCGGATCCTCGAAACTGGCGTCCAGTTCCACGCTGACGCGGCGGCGGATCACATGGTGATAAAGTACGAAGCGTGCATCGAGGTTCGAGCGCAGCATGACCTCGCGCGTGTTGGCATGGGCGTTCAGCGCATCGGTGTCTTCGGTTTCGAACAGCAGGCCAGGGACCTGCAACGCGCCCATGAGTGAGCCGTCGCGCAGAAGCACGGTGTTGGGATCGACAAGCTGCGCATAGGGCAGGCGATCACCCGCATGCGCTTCCTTGCCGTTCCATGCAGCGGCTCCGAGCCACTTTTTCGTCATGTCGTCGCTCCCTGCCGCGCGAGGCGGCGGTTCAAATCCGCACTGTCAGGCGGAGTAGCTGTTGCAGCCCCAGCGCTTGTAATTCTTGACGCGCGGACACTTGCTGACCTTGGTCAGCCACAAATCGAAAATGCGCGGTTCGCGCAGGCAGGCGAAATAGCCTATCGCGTGCATCACGAAGGGCACCGGCAAGATCCACAGGCTCTTGAGGATCAGGAACGCCTCCGTCGTGACCAGCGCGTTCACGATGAAATAATTGTAGGTCACGCCAGCAAACATCTGCGGGCGGGTCAGCGCGCGGTGGACCGGGTTGCGGATAAGTTGCATCGACCAGTCGTCCCTATCCGACCGCAGCCGTGCTCTGGATGCCTGCGACGATGGTCGCTGCGCCGAAGATGATGAAACAACCGATGATGACGGTCGCACCGAAGCGCCAGTTGAGGCGTCCGGTCAGCATCATGAAGCCTACTGCGGCCACCGCCATCACGGCGACTGCGGTCGCGACATTGCCCAGCAACGTCCCCTGCATCCAGTAGACGGCGGATTCGATCGGGCCGGAACCGGCGGTGGACTGGGCGTGCGCTGCGGCAGGAGCGAACAGGGCGGCCAGTGCAGCAAAAATGGATAGCGAACGCATGACTATCGGGAACCTCGTGAATGATCGGAAAGGCGGCCCATGATCGACGTTACGTAGACCTGGGTTTCGCGAATACGGGGAATACCGCCCGCGCGCATTACGCGCCCGGGGCCGGCATTGTAGGCGGCCAGCGCACGCTCGATATCGCCATCGAAACGGTCGATCTGTTGTCGCAGGTAACGGGCGCCGCCTTCGAGATTGGCGACCGGATCGTTAGGATCGACGCCGAGATCGCGCGCAGTGCCGGGCATGAGTTGGGCCAGGCCGCGCGCACCCACCGGCGACACGGCATTCTCGCGCCAGCGGCTTTCCTGCCAGACAACGGCCTCTATCAAAGCGGGGCTGAGATCGTATCGAGCGGACAGTTCGGCGACGACGCCAGCGTAACGTTCGGGGATGCCACCGCGATGGCGTGCCGGATCCGCGACCGCGCCTTCGGGCACGATCCATGCCACTTCGGGAACTTCTGCACTCGTCAATCCTTGTGCCATGGCGGCTTCGGGGAAACTGGAACCGGTCACCCAGCGCGCTTCGCCATCGGTCCCCACTTCAAGGACATCCGCATGCGCAGGCACGGCGCAAAAAGCGACCGGCAACAGCAACAGCGCGGAAATCTTGGCGAAATTCAGAATCACTTGGGTGGCCCTCCAGCTCCCAGTGCTTACTACAAATGACAAGGGCGTGACAGTCCGCAAGCAGAAAGGCCCGGCGGCACTGGTCCGCCGGGCCTTCCGCAGGCCGACCGCAACTGATACGCGCGGTCGCTATACCTTCGAGTCTGACTCGAAACTATCGGCTGTATTTTCATAGACGTACGATGCGTCGAGTG
>OJIT01000077.1_pt1 | contig 12646 bp, 10 predicted proteins | sample 1595951 | NCBI WGS metagenome assembly OJIT01 (sample SAMN05416785, study PRJEB24817) | seawater metagenome | isolation source: Sea water | place: Canada:Atlantic | collected 2013-11 | reverse complement strand
CGAGATGGACGCAGTGACTGGAGTTCAGACGTGTGCTCTTCCGATCTCCCCGCCCTGGCTGTATCGCCTGTCCGGGTCCATCCTGCGCTGGCTTTTGCCGATTACCCTGCTGGCATTGATAGCCGGGGCGACATGGGGATTGTTGTTTACCGCACCGGATTTCCGCCAGGGCAATAGTTACCGCATTATCTACATTCACGTACCTGCGGCCGTGGTGGCTCTCGCTGGCTATTACGTGATGGCCATAGCTGGCGCGGTGAGCCTGATCTGGCGTATGAAAATGGCCGATATCGCCATGCGCGCCTGTGCGCCGATCGGCGCGGCCCTGACCTTCGTAGCGCTGGTAACGGGCAGCATCTGGGGCAAGCCCACCTGGGGAACCTGGTGGGTGTGGGATGCGCGCATCACGTCGATGCTGATCCTCCTGTTCCTCTACCTCGGGGTTGTGGCGCTGTATGAAGCCTACGAGAACAAAGCCCTTGCCGCCAAGGCCTGCGCGATACTCAGCCTGGTTGGCACGGTGAACATTCCGATCATCTACAAGTCGGTGGACTGGTGGTACAGCCTGCACCAACCGGCCTCCATCAAGTTCACTGGCGGCAGCACGATTGACCCCAGCATGCTTTACCCGCTGCTGTTCATGGTCACGGCATTCTACGGCCTGTTCACCTGTGCCCTGTTGCTCAACATGCGGGTGGAAATCCTGCAGCGCGAGCAACGTACCGCGTGGGTCAAGGCGCTGGCCAACAAGGGGGCGGCAGGCTGATGTACTTCGACTCATTGGCAGCAGCGTTGCAGATGGATGGCCACGGCGCGTTTGTCTGGTCTGCCTACTTCATTACAATTGGTGTGGTGGCCCTCATGGTCTACGCACCCCGGCGGCGGGAACAACGGTTCCTGCACCAGCTTGAGGGGCAAATTCAGCGCAGCGAGGGCGGTAAGCCGCCCGGCGCCAGCAAGGAGGTGTGATGCACCCGGTTCGCAAGCAGCGTTTGTGGTTGGTGTTGTTTCTTGTTGTTTTCTCCAGTTCCGCGATCGGCCTCATGGCCTATGCCCTGCGCGGCAATATCAATCTGTTCTACCCCCCTGTTGAAGTGGCCGCCGGGCTCGCGCCAGTCGGGCAGAACATTCGTGTGGGCGGCATGGTGGTTGAGGGCAGTGTGCAGCGCAGCGACAGCAGCCTGGAGGTGCGCTTTGATGTCACCGACTACGAGGCCGTTGTGCCAGTCGTCTACACCGGCATCCTGCCGGATCTGTTCGATGAAGGGCAGGGCGCCGTCGCGGCGGGCAAACTCGACGAAAATGGCGTGTTACAGGCGTCGGAAGTGCTGGCCAAGCACGATGAGAACTACATGCCGCCGGAGGTTGCGGAGGCACTGGAGGCGTCTAAATCGCGCATGGCAGAGCAAAGCGGCGAACAGGGGTATGGCCAATGATCCCGGAGCTGGGTCACTTCGCCCTCATCCTGGCGCTTTGCCTGTCCGTGCTGTTGTGCACGATTCCGCTGTGGGGTAGCTGGCAGCGCAACGTCACCGCCATGGCGCTGGCCCCTAATCTCGCGATTGGCGTACTGGTCTTTACCACGTTCAGCTTTGCCTGCCTCACCTGGGCCTTCCTGCAGGACGATTTTTCGGTAGAGGTGGTCGCCAACAACAGCAACAGCCTGTTGCCCTGGTACTACAAGTTCTCCGCTGTGTGGGGTAATCACGAGGGCTCGCTGTTGCTGTGGGCGCTGATTCTCGCCCTCTGGACCTGTGCTGTGGCCGTGTTCAGCCCGCAGTTGCCGCTGGTGATGCTGTCGCGTGTATTGGCCGTCATGGGTTTTGTCGGCGTGGGCTTTCTCGCCTTCTCGTTGTTCACGTCGAACCCGTTCGCGCGCCTGCTGCCGGGCATACCCGCAGATGGTCAGGACCTGAATCCGCTGCTGCAGGACTTCGGCCTGATCATCCACCCGCCGCTGTTGTACATGGGCTATGTGGGTTTTTCGGTGGCCTTTGCCTTTGCCATCGCCGCCTTGCTCGGCGGTCGCCTGGATGCGGCCTGGGCACGCTGGTCGCGGCCCTGGACCAATGTCGCCTGGGCCTTTCTGACCCTGGGTATCATGCTCGGCAGCTGGTGGGCCTATTACGAACTCGGCTGGGGTGGCTGGTGGTTCTGGGATCCTGTGGAGAACGCATCCTTCATGCCCTGGCTGGCGGGCACCGCGCTCGTGCACTCACTCGCCGCGACGGAAAAGCGTGGACTGTTCAAGAGCTGGACGGTGTTGCTGGCCATTTTTGCTTTCTCCCTGAGCCTGCTGGGTACCTTCCTGGTGCGCTCCGGGGTGCTGACCTCTGTGCACGCCTTTGCCACAGACCCCGCCCGCGGCATGTTCATCCTGGTATTTCTGGGTATTGTTACCGGCGGTTCACTGGTGCTCTATGCGCTGCGCGCCCCGGCCGTGGCCAGCCGGGTGAGTTTCACCTGGATTTCCCGCGAATCGCTGTTGCTGGTGAACAATGTGGTGTTTCTGGTCGCCACATTGACGGTGCTGTTCGGCACCCTGTTCCCGCTGTTGATGGACGCGCTGGGGCAGGGCAAATACTCGGTGGGCCCCCCCTATTTCAACGCGGTGTTCATTCCGCTGATGGCATTGCTGGTGCCGTTCATGGGCGTTGGCCCGCTGTCGCGCTGGAAGCGTGACAGTGTTCGCCGCTGGCAGGCGGAACTGCTGGTGCCGGGGCTGGTCACGCTTGCCTGCGCGCTGACGCTGCCCCTCTTGCACACCGGCGACTACAACCTCTGGGTGGCGCTTGCGGTTCTGTTTGCCGGCTGGCTGGTGGTTGGCCTGCTGCGCGATCTGGCCAACCGGGTTCGCAACAGTGCTTCGCTGGGCGCAGGCTTGCGCCGACTCACTCCCAGCTACTGGGGTATGGTGATCGCCCATGTGGGCTTCGCCGCGACTATTATCGGCGTGGTGCTCACCAGTCAGTATACGATTGAGCACGACCTCAAAATGAGCCCGGGCGAAAGTGATACTCTCGCCGGCTATGAGTTCAGGTTTATTGATGTGGGCGCTATGCAGGGCCCGAACTTCATGGCCGACGAAGCGCGCTTTGTGGTCTATCGGGACGGACGCGAGGTGGTGCGCCTGGCCCCGCAGAAGCGCCGTTACCTCGCCAGCGGCAGCGTGATGACGGAGGCCTCCATTGATGCGGGCGTGTTCCGCGACCTGTTTGTCGCCATGGGTGAGCCGGTGGGGGTCGATGGCGCCTGGGCTATTCGTCTGCATTACAAGCCCTTCGTGCGCTGGATGTGGGCAGGCGCTCTGCTGATGGCGCTGGGCGGTTTCATGACGGTGGCGGACAAGCGCTACCGTCGCCAGCGCACAGTGGCGCGTGAAAGTCTGCGTGAAGGGGGTGTGCGTGGCGCCCAGGCTTAAGCTTTTCCTGCCGCTGGTGATCTTCGTGGTGCTGGCCGGGTTTCTGTATCGCGGCTTGTCGCTGGACCCGATGGAGCTGCCCTCAGCACTCATTGACAAGCCTCTGCCGGCATTTTCCCTGACCGCGCTCGCGGATGGGCGCGTGCTCACGCGCGACGATGTCATCGGCGATCCTGCGCTGTTCAACGTCTGGGCCACCTGGTGCATTTCCTGCCGCGCGGAACATCCGTATCTGCAGCGACTGGCTGACACTGGTATTCCCATCTACGGCATCAACTACAAGGACGAAGACCAGGCCGCGCGCCGCTGGCTGCAAGAACTCGGTGACCCCTACCGCGCCAATATCGTTGATCGCGAGGGCTCCCTGGGGGTGGACCTCGGTGTTTACGGCGCCCCGGAAACCTACCTGGTGGACGCTGACGGCGTGATCCGCTATCGGCATGTGGGCGTGGTCGATGACCGTGTATGGCGCGATACCCTGGAGCCGCTGTGGCGCGAGGTTCTGGCCATGGCACAGGAGCCATGAGCATGCGTGCCTGCTTGTTGGGTGTAATGCTGTTACTGAGTGCGTACGCCGCAGCGGTGATAGAAACCTACGAGTTCAGCACGCCGGCACTGGAGGCACGCTACCAGCTGCTCAGTGAAGAGTTGCGCTGTCCCAAGTGCCAGAACCAGAATATCGCCGATTCCAATGCGCCAATTTCGCAGGATTTGCGGCGCCTGCTGCACCAGCAACTGGAGGCCGGCGCCAGCAATGAAGATATACTGGAATTCATGGTTGCCCGCTACGGCGAGTTCGTGCGCTACCGGCCCGCGTTCAACGCGGTGACTGCTGTGCTCTGGCTGGCTCCCCTGTTGCTCTTGCTGGCGGGCGTGGCCGGTCTGCTATTGATACTGCGCGGTCGGCGCCAGGACGGCGGCTCACTCACCGCGGACGACGAAGCGCAGCTGGCGGCATTGCTGAAGAATTCGGAGAAAGACGCTTGACGACATTCCTGCTCGCCTGTGCCGGCCTCGTTGTGCTCAGTGGCCTGTTTCTGCTGTTCCCCGGCCGGGCGACCAGGCGCCCGGTTGATGATGGCGCGCAGGCCAATCTCGACTGGTACCGCTTGCGTCGCGCGGAGTTGGCGGATGCCGGGGAAGCAGATCTGGAAACCGATACCCAGCTGCGTTTGCTGGAAGACCAGCAAGGCCAGTTGGCAGCCGCTGCAACCGAGGAGCCTGCGCGCCGAGCGTTTCCGCTGTGGGCGCTCGTGCCGGTTGTCGCAGTGATGGCCGCAGTCCTCTATTACCAGCTGGGTTCGGTGACCGATGTCAGGATTGCACAGCAGCTCGGCGATCTGGGTGAAACACCGACAGAGGCGCAGCTCAGCGAGCTGATGGTGGCGATCGAGGAGCGCGCCTCGCAGCGCCCGGACAATCTCCATTACCTGGCGCTGTTGGGTCGTTACCAGATGGGGCAGGGCGATTATGCGCTGGCGGCGGAAAGCTATGATCGTCTGGTGCAGGCCGCCCCGGAGGACCCGCAGGCCCTGGCCTATTCGGCCCAGGCCAGGTTCCTGGCGGACGGGCGCACGCTCAGCCCGAGCGCGCAGGCGCGTGCGGAGCAGGCGCTGGCCATTGATCCGCAGCAGCGCACGGCCCTGGGCCTGCTGGGCATGTCGGCGTTTGAGCGCGGGCAATTCCGCGCCGCTATTCAGTACTGGGAGCGCCTGATTGTCATGGAGGCACCCGGTAGTGAGGGACAGCAATTGATTGCCGGCGTGATCAATGAGGCGCGTCAGCGACTGGGTGAAGCGGTATCCCCCACCGATGAGGTGGCGGTTCCGGGCACTGGCGTGACGGTCACCGTAGCCCTGCCCGAGGGCGCATCTCTGGCTGATTCCGACACCGTATTCGTGCTCGCGCGCGCTGCAGGCAGCGAAAGCCGTATGCCGATTGCGGCGCAGCGCCTGGCGGCCAGCCAGCTGCCGGCCACCCTGCGCCTGGACGATAACAGCACCATGGCGGGCCAGAAACTCTCCACGGCGGGCGAAATCCTGGTGCTGGTGCAGGTCTCTCCGGCGGGTACCCCTGGCGAGGAGAACGCCACCTGGCTTGGTCGCCTCGGGCCGTTGCAGCCCTCTCTCTCTGAAGAACCGCAGCTTATTACCCTGCAGCCCCGCCAGGGGTGACGCCACATTAAGTGCCTCAGGCATAGTGTTGCCGGGGGAAGTTGGGTACACTACATCTAGTGTTATCGGGGTGGCAGTCAAGCCGGGTTTTTGGGCATAAATGCTATATAAAACATTAAGATACAATACAAATTTAAAGTGATATGCGACTAAAATCCATCAAGCTTGCCGGCTTCAAGTCGTTTGTCGATCCCACTACCGTCAACTTCCCCAGCAACATGTGTGCCGTGGTTGGGCCCAACGGCTGTGGCAAGTCGAACGTCATCGACGCCGTGCGCTGGGTGATGGGCGAGAGTTCCGCCAAGAACCTGCGCGGCGAATCGATGACCGATGTCATCTTCAACGGTTCAGTCAACCGCCAACCGGTGGGGCAGGCTTCCATCGAACTGGTGTTCGACAATAGCGATGGTGGTGTGGGTGGTGAATACGCCAGCTATGCCGAGATTTCCATCAAACGTCTCGTCACCCGCGAGGCGCAATCGGAGTATTTCCTCAACGGCAGCCGCTGTCGGCGGCGCGACATCACGGATATTTTCCTCGGCACGGGCCTGGGGCCGCGCAGCTACGCCATCATTGAGCAGGGCATGATATCCCGCTTGATCGAGTCCCGTCCGGAAGATTTACGCGTGTTTATCGAGGAAGCGGCGGGTATTTCCAAGTACAAGGAACGGCGCCGGGAAACCGAAACCCGCATGCGCCGCACCATGGAGAATCTCGAGCGCCTCACGGACCTGCGTGACGAGCTGCAACGTCAGCTCCAGCACCTGCAGCGCCAGGCGCAGGCGGCGGAAAAGTACAGTGAACTCAAGGCTGAAGAGCGCACCCTGAAAGCACAGCTGCACGCGCTGCAGTGGCAGCAGCTGGACAGCCAGGCCGGCCGCTGTGGCCAGGCGATAGGTGAGCTCGAGGTGCGGCTGGAGGCCGTGAATGCGGAACACCAGCAGGTGGACACCGGCATTGAGCAGCACCGGCAGGATTACACCGATCGTACCGACAGCTTCAATGCCGTGCAGGCCACCTATTACGCGCTGGGCGCCGAAGTGGCCCGTCTGGAACAGGCCATCAAGTTCCAGAAGGAGCGCGCGCAGCAGCTGCATGCAGACCTTCGCCAGGCGCTGGACAGCCTGGAGCAGGCAGAGGCGCATTTGCAGCAGGACCAGGACAAGCTCGCAACCTGGGAGCTGGAGTTGGAAGAGCTGGCGCCGGAACTGGAGTTGCTGCAGGCGGCTGAAGAGGAGTCCGCCAGCGCGCTGCAGGAAGCCGAAGACGCCATGTTGCACTGGCAGCAGCAGTGGGATGAATTCAACCATCAGGCCGCTGCGCCTCGGCAGCAGGCCGAAGTACAGCAGTCGCGTATCCAGCACCTGGAACAGGCGCAACAGCGTCTGCAGCGACGCGTCCAGCAGCTCGAAGAGGAGCGCGCAGGGCTGGTTGTAGGCGAAGACGATGCCAACCTCGAGGCCGCTGCCGAGGAGATCGCACTGCTGGAAGAGCAGATGGCGGTAGCCGAACTGCGCAGCGATGAGCGCGTGGAGGAACTTGCGGCGGCGCGCGAGGAAGAGAGCCGGCTGTCAGGGCAACTCAACGAAAGCCGCTCCCGCTTGCAGCAGCTACGCGGTCGTCAGGCGTCTCTGGAGGCGCTGCAGCAGGCGGCTACCGAGGATCGCGACCAGGGCGTCAGCCAGTGGCTTGCCGCTCAGGGCTTGCAGTCGCGTCCGCGGTTGCTGGACAACCTGCAGGTGGACGAAGGCTGGCAGCAGGCGGTGGAAACCGCGCTGGGGGATTACCTGCAGGCGGTTTGTGTCGAGCAGCTGGGTGACCTCGCTGATTGCCTGCAGGCGCTGGAGCAGGGCCAGGTCAGCCTGGTGGAAAGCGGTGCTGCACAGGGCACCCCGGGGCCGCAGTTCCTCGCCTCATATGTGCATGGCAGCGCCGCTGCCGCGAGTCTTCTGGCAGGTGTGCGTGTGGCAGCAGACCTGCCCGCTGCATTGCAGCTGCGCGCCAGCCTGGGTGCGGGTGAGTCGGTGATTACCGCGGACGGGATCTGGCTGGGCCGCGACTGGCTGCGAGTGACGCGCCCGGGCAAACAGGAAGGCGGCGTGATCCAGCGCCAGCAGGAGCTCGAGCGGCTGTTGCTGGAAGTCGAAGCCACGGCGCAGCAGGTCACCGAATTCGAAGGCGCGCTGGATGGCCTGCGCGAGCAGCAGCAGGGTCTGGAAGCCCAGCGCCAGGATAGCCAGCGCGAGCAGCAGCAGCTGTCGCGGCAGCACGCGGAGCTGCGCGCTGCACTGTCGGCGCAGCAGGCCAGGCTGGAACAGATCAGTGCGCGCCGTGAGCGCCTTGCCGCGGATATCACCGACACCCGCGGGCAGTTCGGGCAGGAGCAGGAGGCCGTATCGGAGGCGCGTCTGCTGCTGGCAGAGGCCATCGAGCGTATGGAAACAGACTCGCGCCAGCGCGAAGAGTTGCTCGCGCGCCGGGACGCGGCGCGCAATCAGCTCGACAGCGTGCGCCAGAGGGCCCGTCACGACAAGGATGCGGCCCACCAGTCAGCGATGCGTCATCAGTCGCTGCAGACGCAATTGCGGGGCGTGGCGGAAACCATGCAGCGGGCGCGCTCCCAGGTCACGCAGTTGCAGGAGCGGCGCGAGGCACTGCAGGGCAGCCTCATGGCGAGCGATGATCCGGTCGTGGCGTTGCAGGACGAGCTGGAAGCGCAGCTGGCGTTGCGTCTGGCATCCGAGACCGAGTTGACCCAGGCGCGCCAGGCGGTTGCCGAGGTGGAGCATGCCCTGCGCCAGGCCGAGCAGCAGCGAGCCGCCATTGAGCAGCGTGCACAGAGCGTGCGCGCCGAGCTGGAGCAGCAGCGGTTGCAGCAGCAGGGTTTGCAGGTGCAGCGGGAGAACGTGCTGCGCCAGCTGCGGGAGTTAGAGCAGGATGTCGACACGGTGCTGGCGAACATGCCAGAGGGCGCCGAGGAGACGGAGTGGCAGCTTTCCCTTGAACGTGTGGGAGCCAGGGTGGCGCGGCTGGGGCCGATCAACCTCGCGGCCATCGATGAATATGCCCTGCAGTCCGAGCGCAAGCATTATCTCGATGCCCAGAACGAGGACCTGGAAACGGCGTTGGAGACACTCGCCTCCGCCATTCGCAAAATCGACAAGGAAACGCGCAGCCGGTTCCGCGACACCTTCGACAAGGTGAATGCCGGCCTGCAGGATCTCTTCCCCCGGGTATTCGGTGGCGGCAATGCCTATCTGGAAATGACCGGGGACGACCTGCTCGATACCGGCATTACCATCATGGCGCGCCCACCGGGGAAAAAGAACAGCACCATTCACCTGCTTTCAGGCGGGGAAAAGGCGCTGACCGCCATTGCCCTTGTGTTTTCGATTTTCCAACTGAATCCCGCGCCGTTCTGTATGCTTGACGAAGTGGACGCGCCGCTGGACGATGCCAACGTCGGGCGTTACGCACGCATGGTCAAGGAAATGTCCGAGAAAGTGCAGTTCATTTATATTACCCACAACAAGATCTCCATGGAGTTGGCGGATCAGTTGATGGGTGTCACCATGCACGAGCCGGGCGTATCACGCCTGGTTACCGTGGATGTCGAAGAGGCAGCGGAACTGGCGGCGAGTTAGGACAAGCGGAGGAAGCGGGCGCAGCTGTGATGGACTTGACGATACGCGATTGGATGGTGATTGCCGGTGTGCTGCTGATTCTCGCGGTGCTGCTGGATGCCTGGCGGCGGGTGCGCAATGAGCGCCGTGCGGCAGTGCGCATCAAGTTGGTTGGCGAAGAGGGGGAGGGCACCGGCGAGCCGGATATTGCCGTGTTCCGCGAGCTGCCCAACGGCGGCGCCCGCGTGGTGCACCGCTCAGATCTGCTGGATGCGCAGGCGCAGCACAAGGCCAGCGATGCCGGGGCTGTATCACCCCAGGCTTCCGATGCCACCGATGAGCAACCGGCGAACGCAGCCGCTGGTCGCCCGTCGGCTGACGGAACACCCGGGGAGCCGCGCGCGACCCGGGGCCGCGCTGCGCGCAAACGCACGGCAAAAGCGGAGCCTCCGGACGATGGCCTGGTAAGTGGCTTGAGTAGCCGCGATGAGCCCGAGAACCTCGACTGGCTGGATGCTCTGGACGCCGAAGAGCGGGAGCTGTCCGCCAGCGAAGAGCCGGGCCGGCTGCCGCGTGACGTACAGCCGGAAGTCTTCATGTTGAACGTAGTGGCGCGTGAACCCGAGGGCTTCCGCGGCGACGAAATACTGCACATCCTGCTGGCCTGCGACTTGCGCTTTGGTGACATGAGCTTCTTTCATCGTCACGAGCAGGAGGCGGGGCGCGGGCCGATACAGTTCAGCGTTGCCAACATGATGCAGCCGGGTGTTTTCGACATCGACAACATGTCCGACTTCAGCACGCCGGGTCTGGTTTTTTTCGTCACACTGCCGGGCCCTGCGGACATGATGCAGGCCTTTGACTACATGCTGGAGACAGCGCAGACCGTGGCCCACAATCTGAAGGGTGACGTGCTGGATGAAACCCGCAGTGCGTTGACTCGGCAGACGCTGGAGCATTCGCGGCAGCAGATCCGCGATCTCGAACGCCGCATGCTCGCCCACGCGCGCTAGGGCTCAGGTACATGGCAGACGCGGTTGCAGCGGGCGAAGAAGCGGCCCGCCTGCGTGAGCAGCTGGACGACTGGAACTACCAGTACCATGTGCTGGACGACCCCAGCGTGCCGGACGCGCAATACGATCGCTGCATGCAGCGTCTGCGGGAACTCGAGACGCTATTCCCCGACCTCTGCGTGCCCGACTCGCCTACACAGCGGGTGGGTGCCACCCCTCTCGCCCAGTTCAGCCAGGTGCAGCATGAGGTCCCCATGTTGTCGCTGGAAAACGCATTTGACGCCGGGGAGCTGGCGGATTTCAATCGGCGGCTGCTGGATCGACTGGGGCGCGACGCGGACGATGCTCTGGAGTTCGCCTGTGAGCCGAAGCTCGATGGCATCGCCGTCAGCCTGCTCTACCGCAGAGGACACTTACAGCGTGGCGCCACCCGGGGTGACGGCAGCACCGGTGAGGACATTACTCACAATGTGCGCACTGTCGCCTCGGTGCCGCTGCGCTTGCGCGGCAGTGGTTTTCCAGAACTGCTCGAGGTGCGAGGCGAAATCTACCTGCCCCGCGCCGGGTTCGAGCAGTTGAACAGGGAAGCGCGCGAGCGCGGCGAGAAGACCTTCGTCAATCCGCGCAACGCAGCGGCGGGCAGCCTGCGTCAACTGGATGCCCGTATCACGGCCCGCCGTCCCTTGCAGATGTGTTGCTACAGTGTTGGCCTGTATCAGGGCGGCGAGCTGCCCGGCCGTCACTCCGAGGTGCTGGAGCGCCTGCACGGCTGGGGCCTGCGCATCAACGCCGAATCGAAAGTGGTGACCGGGATTGCAGCCTGTGAAGCCTACTATGTGGCGCTTGCGGCACGGCGTGCCGAACTGCCCTACGACATTGATGGCATCGTCTACAAGGTGAATGACCTCGGCCTGCAACAGCGGCTCGGCTTCGTGTCGCGCGCACCGCGCTGGGCCATCGCGCGCAAATTCCCGGCGCAGGAAGAAATGACCCGGCTGCTCGCCGTGGAGTTTCAGGTGGGGCGCACCGGCGCCATCACGCCGGTTGCGCGTCTGGAACCGGTTTTCGTCGGTGGTGTGACCGTCAGCAATGCCACACTGCACAACGCCGATGAAGTGGAGCGGCTGGACGTGCGCATCGGCGATAGCGTCATCGTGCGTCGCGCTGGCGATGTGATCCCCCAGGTGGTGGCTGTTGTCAGCGAGCAGCGCCCCGCCAACGCACGCCACGTGGTCTTTCCCGAGCGCTGTCCGGTGTGTGGCTCGGTGGTTGAGCGTGCCGCCGACGAGGCGGTGTTGCGCTGCATGGGCGGCCTGGTTTGTCCGGCCCAACAGAAAGCTGCAATCCGCCATTTCGTGTCTCGTCGCGCGCTGGATGTGGAAGGTCTGGGCGACAAGCTGGTCGAGCAGTTGGTCGACCAGGGGCTGGTGCATACCGTGGCGGACCTTTACACGCTGCCGCGAGAGGCCTGGCTGCGGCTGGAGCGCATGGGGGAGAAATCCGTGGACAATCTCCTCGCGGCGCTGGAAGAAAGCAAGCTGACCACACTGCAGCGGTTTATCTATGCGCTGGGTATTCGCGAAGTCGGGGAGTCCACCGCCGGCAATCTTGCGCGCCATTTTGGCCGCTGGGAAGCGCTCGCCGCGGCGAGTGAAGAGGCATTACTGGCGGTGCCTGATGTGGGCCCCGTGGTCGCCGATCACCTGCGACAGTTTCTCGACTCCGCGGACAGTCTCGCCGTGGTGCAGGCGCTGCGCGATGCCGGCGTGCACTGGCCCGATCTCGAGGTGCGGCCGGCAGAAGCCTTGCCGTTGGCGGGTGAAACCTGGGTGGTCACCGGCAAGCTGGAGTCCCTCGGGCGCAGCGATGCCAAGGCGTCCCTGGAAGCACTTGGTGCGCGGGTTGCGGGCAGTGTGTCGGCAAAAACCACAACCGTGGTTGCAGGGCCCGGTGCCGGTTCCAAGCTGGGCAAGGCGACAGAGCTCAATATTCCGGTGATCGATGAGGCGGCCCTGTTGGCCCTGTTGCGCTCCCACGGTGTGATGCCATGAAACGCCTTCTGCCATATCTGCTGCTGCTCTTGCTACCCGCCTGCGCCACAACGCCGCCCGGCAACGTGGAAAACGCCTGCAGTATTTTCCGCGAAAAAGATGGCTGGTATGACGATGCGCTGGCGGCGCAGATGGCATGGGGCAGCCCGGTGCCGGTGATGCTGGCGATCATGCATCAGGAGTCGCGCTTCGTTGCGCAGGCAAAACCACCGCGCACACGTATTCTGGGCATCATTCCCGGTTTTCGCCCATCCAACTCCTACGGTTACAGCCAGGCCATCAAATCAACCTGGAAAGCCTATGAGCGCAGCACCGAGATCGGAAGAGCACACGTCTGAACTCCAGTCACTGCGTCCATCTCGTA
>OJIT01000064.1_pt1 | contig 13325 bp, 14 predicted proteins | sample 1595951 | NCBI WGS metagenome assembly OJIT01 (sample SAMN05416785, study PRJEB24817) | seawater metagenome | isolation source: Sea water | place: Canada:Atlantic | collected 2013-11 | reverse complement strand
TCTTTCCCCACTAAGTGATTTGCGCGTAACGGGTGGCGTTAACGGCGATATTGCGTTGTCGTTGCCGTTGGCAAACCCTGAAGCGCTGCAACTGGAAATCAATGCTCGGCCACGCTTTCCGGAAGTGGTGTATAAACCGCTCGATCTACGTCTTCAATCGGTTGAGGGGGATCTCGCCTGGCTTCAAAACGGGAAGAGTTCAGGTCTCGTCGGTGAGGTTAGTGGGCAGTTGCTGGGAGGCCCTATCAACGCTGATATTGATACTCAACGCAACGACATACAGCTGCAGGGGAGTGTCACCACTGGGGCGCTTTTTGGGCTTGCAGGGTTGAATAGTCAAGGGCGTATGCCGCTAGAAGGACCGCTAGAGTGGCAGGGCAGTGTCGCCCTAACGCCAACGCCCATCCTGCGCTTGGAGAGTCGTTTAGTCGGCGTCACCAGTCATCTTCCCGAGCCCTTTGCAAAATCGTCACAGCAGGCCTGGCCCTGGACATTAACCGCCGATATGGACACAAAACGTATCGAAAGCCGCCTAGCCGATATCGCTTCTGCACGACTGCAACAGCTTAATGGCTCGCTTGCCGGGACGCTAAATTTAGGCAGCCAGGCGGTGCGCCTGCCCGACTGGCCCTCCCAGCCAGGGGTTAGTATCGATGCTGCCCTACCTCGCATTGACCCGCTAGCGTGGCAGCAGGCGATTTCACCGCTAATGCCCAGCGGGTTGCTCAGTGCGTCGGGTGGAGGTACTCAAATACCGTTGGCGGTCTCGTTAGCCACACCCTGTGTGGTTTACCAAAGGGAGTGTTTAGGCAGCCTTAACGCGTCGGGAGGCGTGAACGATAGCCGGATCGATTTGGGGCTAAGCGGTAATCTGGTCACTGGGCATTTACTGTACGATGCTCAATCACCGCAACCGTTAGATGTGGCCATTGAAGCGCTGGCGCTTGATCGCTTGCTGGCGTTAGCCAATGTTGAACACGACAGCGATGCTCCGATGCCAGACTCCTGGATGGAAACGGTCGATACCCAGCGCAAGGTGCCTGTGGCCATTCCTGATTGGCTAGCCGATGTGCCCAATGGACGATTACGCTTAGCCGAAATTGCTATGGGGCCGCGCCGCTTCGGCCCTTTGACTGCTTACTGGAAAACTGACGGCGAGCGTTTTTCGCTTACCCCCGTTGGCTTAACCCTGGGTCAGCTCTCTGCGCGAGGTGAGCTTTACTGGGAGGGGGACGCTGTTTCCAGTCATACCCGTGCGGACATTACGATTCAGGGTGGCGACATCGGCACCGCCCTTGAGCGTCTTGACCAACCGGTGGCCATGCGTAGCCGAAGTGCCGATGTGGCTGCTTCGCTTGATTGGCCGGGGGCGCCCTGGCAGTTGGAGTTAAGCCGCTCAGATGGCTATATCAGTACCGACATTCGTGATGGCCGCTTTGTCACTCTGGAATCGGCACCTGCGCGCTTAATTGGCTTGCTCAATTTCGATAATATTTTACGTCGTCTACGCTTGGATTTTTCCGACGTTACCGGCCGCGGCACGGCATTTGACCGTGTTAAGGGGACGGCTGATGTTACTGGTGAGTTGCTGACGCTGCGCGGGCCATTGCAAATTGATACTCCGGCCACCACCCTAACGCTTACCGGCAGTGTCAACCTGGTGACGCGTGAACTTGACCAGCGGCTTGGCGTCACACTACCAGTGACGCAAAGTTTACCGATCGCGGCGATTGCCGTTGGCGCACCCATCGTGGGTGGAGCGCTGTTCCTTGCTGACCAGCTGTTTGGCGACGCCTTAGATCGCGCCACGACACTCCATTATCGCGTGCGAGGCCCTTGGACTTCGCCGCAGGTTACTTTAGAAGGCCCCCAATGACCGCATATAAAAGTGATGTAGATACGGCCGCCGCCATTCTGTTGACCCCCGGAGGGCTCGATTTAGAGGCTCTGGAAACGGGGTTGGGCTACGCCATGGGCGCGGGCATTGACTATGCCGATCTCTATTTCCAGCGTACCTGGCAAGAGGGCTGGGTACTGGAGGATGGAGAGGTAAAAGAGGCCAGCTACAATATTGACGGTGGCGTCGGCGTACGCTCACTGGCAGGTGAAAAGACTGGCTTTGCCTACTCCAACCAAATAACGGCCGATGCGCTAATGGACACCGGCCGCACGGCGGCAGGCATCGTCCGCAGAGGTCAACGTCTGCCTGGACAGTTGGTGCGCCCGGTATCCGCCATGTCGCGCTATGCGGGAATCGACCCCCTGGCCGGGCTAAGCGCGGAAGACAAAGTCGCCATGCTAAAACAGGCTGACAAAATCGCGCGTGCTGCAGACCCGAGCATCAGTCAAGTGAGTGCTTCTCTTTCAGGTACCTACGAAGTAGTGCTGGTGAGGGCAAGCGATGGCACCTTGGCGGCGGATATTCGCCCGCTGGTGCGCTTTAATGTCAGCGTTATCGCGGTTAAAAATGGTCGTCGTGAACGCGGCAGTGCGGGCGGCGGTGGCCGTTACTCCATGGCCAAGCTGCGCGATGACCAAGTTGCCGAGCAGTACGCCAAAGAGGCGGTGCGTCAGGCACTGGTCAACCTGGAAGCCGTCGATGCGCCCGCGGGGCAAATGCCTGTGGTGCTGGCGTCGGGGTGGCCGGGAATTTTGCTTCATGAAGCCGTCGGCCATGGTTTGGAAGGGGATTTCAACCGTAAGGGCAGTTCCGCTTTTGCTGGCAAAATGGGCGAGCGCGTGGCCGCAAAAGGTGTGACGATTGTCGATGATGCGACACTATCTGATTGCCGTGGCTCGATGAGCGTGGATGACGAGGGCACGCCGGGCCAATACACGCCGCTTATCGAAGACGGCATTTTGACTGGCTATATGCAGGACAAACTCAATGCCCGCTTAATGGGCATGGCTCCCACAGGCAATGCGCGACGCGAATCCTTTGCCCACCTGCCGATGCCGCGCATGACGAATACGGTCATGCTTGCGGGCCAAGATGAGCCCAGCGATATTATCAAAAGCGTTAAGCGCGGTATTTACGCGGTGAGCTTTGGGGGCGGGCAGGTGGATATCACCTCTGGCAAATTTGTGTTCTCTGCCAGCGAAGCCTACTTGATTGAAGACGGTAAGGTGACGGTGCCGCTGAAAGGCGCCACCTTGATTGGTAACGGGCCGGAAGCGATGCAGCGTGTTTCCATGATTGGCCATGATATGGCGCTGGATACCGGCATTGGCGTGTGTGGTAAAGAAGGGCAGGGCGTGCCGGTGGGTGTGGGCCAGCCCACCCTGAAATTGGATGAGCTGACCGTCGGCGGCACGCAGTCTTGATAGGCGGTCTTGAAAAACCGTCTTAAAGAGGCTGTTTTTAAAGTGCGAGGGTTTCGCGCAGGTGTTTGAAGAGCTTGCGCGAGCTGGTCGGCGGTTTGCCCTGTTCGCGTTCCCGCTGGGCGTTGCGAATCAATTGACGCAGTGTCTGGCGATCGGCGTCGGGGTGCTCCGCCATAAACAGGTCAACTGCCGCATCGCCCTCGTCAATTAAGCGTTCCCGCCATTTTTCCAGTCGGTGGAACGCGTGGTCGCGCTGCTCTTGCTCCTGGTCGATGGAGTCGAACACGGCTTGAATGGCGGTAAGATCCTCTTTACGGATCAGCTTACCGACATACTGCATATGGCGGCGGCGACCTTCATGGGAGCGAATACGCGAGGTTTCCTCGATAGCGCGTAGCATATCGTCAGAGAGGGGGAAACGGGCGCGTTCCGCCGGTCGCATGGCGATTAAGGTTTCCCCAAGTGCCTGTAAGGCATGCATTTCGCGTTTGAGTTGCGACTTGCTAGGGCGTTCTTCCTGTTCTTCTACTTCAACGGGATCGGGACGTTGCTTACGCATAGTGTGACTCACAGACAAGATTCGTGGCGGCATTATACCAGCTGCGAGTACAACATTGATTCGCCGATGACACTCTCTTGCAAGACTTTGGTTGAGAGGCATTCGGTTGAAATAGGAGGCCATATGGCACAGGCATTTGATGCATCCGCGCAGCAGTCGCTATTGACCGCGCGCGCCGAAGAGGCGTTAGCGCTGGCGAAGCGCTTGGGCGCGGATGCTGCCGAAGTAGGCGCAAGCGTCGATCAGGGTATAGGCGTTAGCGTACGCCTGGGCGAAGTTGAAACGGTTGAGTTATCCCGTGACCAAGGCATTGCCGTCACGCTATACGTGGGTCAACGTAAAGGCAGCGCTTCATCCACTGATGCCAGCAGTGCCTCGATCCAGGCAGCCGTAGAGAAAGCGCTGGCGATTGCCCGCTATACCGGCGAAGACCCGGCCGCAGGGCTGGCCGATGCCTCCCTTATGGCTACTGAGTTACCCGATCTAAAAGTGCACTACCCCTGGGCGCTCACAACGGATGAGGCGATTGAGTTAGCGCTTGCCTGCGAGCAGGCGGGGCGAGACGTTGACGGCATCTCACAGTCAGATGGCGCGTCTCTCTCCAGTGGCGAAGGGGTGCGCGTTTACGCCAATAGCCACGGCTTTTTAGGTACCCAAAAGGGCAGTAGTCACTCTCTTTCTTGCATGCTGATTGCCCAAGACGCGAGCGGTATGCAGCGTGATTATGACTACACCTCTGCCCGTGACCCCAAGGCGCTACGTGACCCCGCTGAGGTGGGGCGCGAAGCCGCGATGCGTACGCTGCGCAGGCTAGGTGCTAAACGGCCGCCAACGGGCACCTTTCCGGTGCTGTTTGACCCATCGTTGGCCAGTGGCTTGATTGGCCACCTGCTCGGTGGGTTAGCCGGTGGTGCGCTTTACCGGCAGGCCTCGTTTTTGTGCGACCGGCTCGGTACACCATTGTTTCCCGACTGGTTTAGTCTCGAAGAGCGGCCAATGGAGATTGGCGCCACGGCAAGCTCACCGTTTGATGGCGAGGGCGTGCAAACGCGCAATAATCGCTTTATCGATCAGGGACGCATTGCCAGCTATATGCTCTCTTCTTACAGCGCTCGTCGTCTCGATATGCAAACCACGGGCAATGCCGGTGGGGCACGTAACGTGCGTTTAGCAACGCCACTGCAATCACGCGAAAGCTTGTTGCAAGAGATGGGGCGGGGTATTTGGGTGACTGAGTTGATGGGCCAAGGTGTCAACGGTGTGACCGGTGACTATTCCCGCGGTGCAGCAGGTTTTTGGGTCGAAAATGGAAAGGTGCAGTACCCGGTCGAAGAGTTCACCATTGCCGGAAACCTGGAGCGGATGTTTGCTGGCTTAGTAGGTATTGGCGATGACACTGATACCCGTGGCAGTGTTCACACGGGTAGCTGGTTGATTGATGCCATGACCGTGGCGGGGGACTAACAAGCCAAGCGGCGGCTTACTGATCCTCCTCAAAGCGGGCGTCGAACAGCGCTTGAATCGCTTCAAGCGCCTGTTCGGCGTCATCGCCTTCGGCGGTGATTCTAAGCTCGGTGCCACAAGGTGCGGCAAGCATCAGCAGTGACATGATATTGGCGGCGTCGGCGGCCTGTTGCTGTTTGTAAACGCGTATTTTTGCCGTGAACTGTTGGCCGCATTTGACCAGTTTTGTCGCCGCGCGAGCGTGTAGCCCGCGTTGATTGGTAAGTGTAAGTATGCGTTCTGGCACCCTGGTTCCTTTTCGCCGAGTGGTGTCATTAATGGATAGACGCGCTTAAGAGGTCTCTGGCCGCTCGTTAGGTGTGGAAGCGCTGACGAGGGGAGCGGCCAACTGTTCGCTTATGGTGTAGTGCAGACCCAGTTCGCGGTGGCGAAGTTGAACTTCGCCCATGCTAGGAGTCAATTTTTCCGCTAACTTCTCGGCCATATAGACCGAGCGGTGCTGGCCACCAGTACAGCCAATCGCGATAGTCATGTAGCTACGTTGGCTATTCTGGTAAGCGGGTAGCCAACGCTCTAGCCAGGCCAAGATGTCGTCGCTCATGGCATCAACAATCGGATAGCTGTTCAAAAAAGCCACGATTTCCGCGTCGCGGCCAGTGAACTGGCGCAGCGTTGGATCCCAGTACGGATTTGGCAGGCAGCGCACATCGAAGACCAGGTCGGCGTCTAACGGTACGCCGCGTTTATACCCAAACGATTCCAGCGTTAGCGTCAGCTTGCCGCGCCGCTGATGGGCTACTTGGTCGGTAATGCGACGGCGTAAATCGTGCACCGATAATCGTGATGTATCGATCAATAGATCGGCCAGATCGCGAATATCCTCTAGCGTCGTCTCTTCTTTATTGATCGCCTCTTCCAGCGTCATTTCGCTATCGCGGGTCAGCGGATGACGGCGACGCGTTGCTGAGTAACGCTCAAGCAGTATGCGCGCATCGGTGGTCAGGTAAATAACTTGAAAGTCGATTTTACGCTGGCGCAACTCGTCTAATAAAGAGGGCAGGCGCTCCAGAGCTCCCGGCAAATTGCGGGCATCAATACTCACCGCTAAATGTGCTCGGTCGCCCTGGTCACGCAGTTCATCCACCAACGACCCCAGCAACATAGCTGGGAGGTTATCAATCGCGTAGTAGCCAAGATCTTCCAGCGCTTGCAAGGCGATAGATTTACCTGACCCGGAGCGGCCGCTAATGATCACCAGTTGCATAGAGTCTCTCTTTGCTTTGATCAAGCTGCGTTGAGGGTGGTGAGCGGATAACCTGCTGTGATCTGCCCTGAACAGGGTTTCAGACCCTTAGGCCGCTGATTGCTCGCGAATTTTGGCGGTAATCAGCTCAAGCAGTTCGCGCTGGCTGGCTGCTTTACGCAGTTGCTGGCGCGTGTCCGCATCATTCATGATGGTCGCTACCTGACCCAGTAGTGAGAGATGCGTGTCATCTGCCTCTTCGGGTACCAACAGGACAAACACCAGATCTACCGGGTCGCCGTCGATAGCGTCAAAATCGATCGCTTCAGCCAGTTTCAAAAATCCAGCGATAGGGGCGTTGCAGTGGGGGCTACGCGCATGAGGAATAGCCACGCCGTTACCAATACCCGTACTACCTAAGCGCTCGCGGCCGATTAAACGGCTAAACACTTCTTGGCTGTCCAGGCTGGGGATATTTTGGGCGATAAAGGTGCTGTAAAACTCCAGCACCCTTTTTTTGCTGCCCCCGGGGACGTCGAACAGAACGCGTTCCGGGGGGAGTATGGTTTCCAACGTCATTGAATTAACGCACACCGGCGCCTTGGGCGCGAGCTTGTGCTTTTTCCTTGTGTTTAACGAGTTGACGGTCGATTTTGTCCGCTAATGCGTCGATAGCGGCGTACATATCACTGTCTAGGGCTTCCGCATGTAAGTCAGCACCTGCGGCGTGCAGCGTACAGGCGGCCTGCTGGCGCTCTTTCTCCACTGATAAGGTGACTTGCACCGTAGTTATATTGTCGTAATGGCGCTCTACACGCTCAAGCTTCTCGTTGACATAGTCACGCAAGGCGTCAGTCAGTTCTACGTGATGACCAGTGATATTTACTTGCATTGACGTGCTCCTTATCCATCGGACTGTACTTCGATTGTAACCCTTTTTGCCGCGTTGCAAAGCCCTTGTCGAGAGTTTCCCTGAAACGTTAACGAAGTTAGCGCAAACGACGCCGTTCACTGGAAGAGGGAATGCCCATGGCTTCACGGTATTTCGCCACCGTACGACGCGCCACTTGAATCCCTCCTTCGCCTAATAGCGTCACTAAGCGGCTGTCTGAAAGCGGCTTGCCGGGCGGCTCCTCTTGAATCAGTTTCTTGAGTCGTGCACGGATGGCGGTGCTGGAGTGGCTGTCGCCATCTTGACCGCTCACCTGGCTTGAGAAAAAGTATTTGAGTTCAAACACACCACGGGGTGTATGGATATATTTTTGCGTCGTTACCCGTGAAATAGTCGACTCGTGCATCTCCACGGCTTCGGCAATGTCGGCCAGTATCAGTGGTTTCATGGCTTCTTCGCCGTGCTCTAAAAAGCCAATCTGGCGGGTAATGATTTCGCGACCAACACGCAGCAGCGTATCGTTTCGGCTAGAGAGGCTCTTGATCAACCAGCGCGCTTCCTGCAAGTGCTCTTTGAGAAACTGGTTGTCATCGCTTTTATCCGCACGCTTAATCAAGCTGGCGTAGTCGGGCTGAATGCGCAGCCGTGGCAGGGCCTCGGGGTTGAGCTCTAAATGCCAGCCTTCATTATCGTGGCGGACGACTAGATCGGGGGTGACATAGCTGTCATCGGTGTCGCCGTAGGCGCTGCCTGGGCGTGGGTCTAGGCTGCGAATAAGCAGGATGACATCGGCCAGCTGTTCGTCGTCGAGCCCTAGACGGCGTTTCAGCAGACGCATATCGTCTTTGCCAAGCGCTTCGAGAAACTGCCGCACCAAGCGGCGGGCGGGAACCAGCAGTGGCGTATGATCGGGGAGAGCGGCGAGCTGCAGCATCAAGCATTCACGCAAGTCACGGGCAAATATGCCGGTCGGCTCAAACTGCTGGAGCTTGAGTAGAATGGTTTCCACTTCGCGCTGGCTTAGCCCGTCAATGCCCTGGGCACGAAGCCCTTCACGGATGTCGTTGAGCGGCTGGGTCAGGTAGCCGTTGGCGTCTAGCGCGTCGATTAAACTTTCCGCGACAAGCTGCTCGCGAGCGCTAAAATCGGTCATGGCGAGTTGCCACAGCAGGTGGCCATGAAGGCTCTGCCCGGCTGCCTGGCGCTCAAAGTCGGGGCCTTCGCTGCTGCTGCCCCCCTGGCTTCCCATATCTTGATAGGTATCTGACCAGTCGCTATCTACCGAGAGCTCAGTAGGGATGCTCTCTGACCACTCTTCTTCCTTAGGCTCGCTGACAGCCTGTTCACTAAATTCATCTTCCTGCTCCAGCATGGGATTGGCATCGAGGGCCTGCTGAATTTCTTGACGAAGATCCAGCGTAGAGAGTTGCAGCAGCGCAATGGCCTGCTGCAACTGGGGCGTCATGGTCAGCTGTGTGCCGATACGCAGTTGGAGAGAAGCTTTCATGACCATCTGAGAACCACTCGTTAATCAGAATGCTCCACCCTAGTGCGAGTGAGTGCTTGGCGCAAGTGCAATAAGCATGCCATTGGTCGTAAAGTTGTTTTAAAGCGCTATTTAGGGGCGATTAAGGCAAAAACATTACAGGCGAAAATCGGCGCCCAAATACACATCCCTTACTTTTTGGTTGGTGAGAATCGAGGCGGGCGAGCCACTGGCGATGATTTGCCCATCGCCGACGATATAGGCGATATCGCAAATGTCTAGTGTTTCACGCACGTTGTGATCGGTGATCAGCACGCCGATATGGCGCTGTTTCAGTGCACGAATGATGGTTTTAATCTCACCTACCGAGATGGGGTCAACGCCCGCAAAAGGCTCATCGAGCAGAATAAAAGCGGGCTCTGTGGCTAGCGAGCGGGCTATTTCTACACGCCTGCGCTCGCCGCGCGAAAGGCTCATGCCCAGGTTGTCGCGAATATGGGTGATATGGAAGTCTTCGAGTAGCGCTTCCAGGCGCTGTTCGCGATCGCTGCGGTTAAGCTCTTTGCGGGTCTCGAGTATCGCCATAATATTCTCGGCAACCGAGAGTTTGCGGAAAATAGACGCCTCTTGAGGTAGATAGCCAATCCCCGCGGCTGCGCGCTCGTGCATGGGGGCGCGCGTTAAATCCACATCGTCGATACCCACCTTGCCAGCGTCGGATTTGACCAGCCCAACAATCATATAAAATGAGGTGGTTTTGCCCGCGCCGTTGGGGCCCAAAAGGCCAACGACACTGCCTTGGGATATCTCCAGATTGATGTCTTTGACCACTCGGCGGCGTTTGTAGCTTTTAGCCAGGTGGTGGGCATAAAGGGTTTTGATCGGCGCAGTGTCAGCAGTGGCCACAGCTAGGCTCCCTATTGTTCAGGCTGAAGGGTCATGCGTATGCGCTGGGGCTCGCTGCCATCAACGTCAGAGCGCGCTTGAATCACTTCTCGGTCAATAAAATACTCAAGGCGACCGCCACTAAAGGTGTCCTCTTGCTGGGTCAGTTCGGCTTGGTCGATCAGCTCTACGCGACGCTCGGCGACGTGATAAATAATCCGCCGCGCCCAGCCTTCCGTGGGGCCTTCTTGCCCTTCGCCTTGATGGCGCAAGTAGGCGCGCTCACCGGTAGCGGTGGCTGTCGAGAGTTCGCCCGCGTCGTTGCGTTCGATCTCTACCCGCTCGCCGCGCAGTTGCATTTCGCCTTGGCGAATGTCCACATCCCCAGTATAAACAGCTGTGCCTGCCCGCTGATCAAGATCTAAACGGTCGGCTTCCACTTCCACTGGGGCCTGGGAAGATGAGTTGGTTTGGGCTAACACTGATAAAGGTATCGCTAAACCGAACAGTGCAGTGTAGAGCAGGGCTGGGGAAATCATGGCTTTCATGGCGGTTCCTATTAGCGTTGTGTGGCCGGGGGGTGCGTGCCGCGCACATTATCCGTTAAGCGAACCTGGCTGGTGTTAAGCCAAACGTCCATACGTGAAGCGCTCATTTGCTGCGGCGGTTGCTGCATCAATACCGGTGTGTCACTCCAGGCATGCTGCTCGAGGCCATCATAGTGCAGTAGCTCGGTATCTAGCTGCCAGCCTTCATCTGGTGCAAACAGTCGAGCCGAACCTGACAGCAGCAGGGCTTGGGTAGCGGTGTTGAGCGTGCCTACAGCGGCGCTGGCCAGCCACTGACGGTTTTCGCTGTCATACAGTACTGCCTCGGGCTCTTCCGTCCAGGTTTCGCTGCGCTGCGGGGTATGGATAAGGCGCGGTGTTTTTAGCGACTGCATGACACTGCCGTTATCCCCGAATAGGGTAATCTCGGCATTTTCCAGCACGTGGCCAGGTTCCTGAGCCTGTGCTTCGGGATCGATGCTGGTGTCTTGAGGCCCGCGGGGGTCAAGCCATACCAGCAGAATCCCCAGCGCGATGACTAGCCCGGCTAACCAGAGGCGTACTTTAAAGCGTTTAAACATTTACGTGCGGCCGTGCAGATAGGTGTCGAGCACCGCGCCCCAGTGTCCTTGAGATTCAAGCAGCGTATCGCAGATCTCACGCACGGCACCGTGGCCACCCAGGCGTTCGGTAGTCCAGTCGGCGTGGGTATGCATATAGTCCGGCGCGTTTGGCACGGTAATGCCGACGCCGCAACGTTTGATAGCCGCTAGGTCGGGTAGGTCGTCGCCACAATAAGCCACCTGCTCTAGTTCAATATCGAGGCGCTGGCAGAGCCCGCGCAGTGTGGCCAGCTTGTCTTCACAGCCTTGGTGAACATGGTCAATGCCGAGTGCCGCCGCGCGTTGGCTAACCATGGGGGAGTCGCGCCCGGTAATCAACGCGACATGTACGCCCACGCGTTTGAGAAGCTTTAGCCCGTGGCCATCCTGGGTGTGGAATGCTTTGATTTCGATACCATCGGCTTGAAAGTAGAGGCGCCCATCGGTAAGGACGCCGTCAACATCCAGTGCTAGCAGGCGTACACGGCGGAGTTGGTCGAGTAGCGAGGCAGGTAGGGTCATAGAACCTCCATATCAATCAGTTCGTAAAGCAGGTCGTGTTGGCGCCGCTGGGTTAAATAACGCCGCTGGCGAGCAGGTCGTGCATATGTAGAGCCCCAATTGGGCGCTGTTGTTCATCAACCACCGCTAGCGCGGTAATACGGCTTTCTTCCATGATGCGTACCGCTTCGGCCGCCAGGATATCGGGGCCTATGCGCTTGCCCGGCCGGGTCATGACATCATCAACGCGCACGTCGCGCAGATTATGGAATTGATCCAGCGTGCGGCGTAGATCGCCATCGGTGTAGACCCCCGCTAATCGTCCTTCGCTATCCACTACGCAGGTAAAGCCAAGCCCTTGCCGGGTAATTTCGAGTAATGCGTCGCGCAGCGGGCTGCCCAATGCGACTTGGGGCAGGCGTGCGCCGTCGTGCATGAGGTCTCTAACGCGTAGCAGTAAGCGCTTGCCCAAACTGCCGCCGGGGTGGGAGAGGGCAAAATCTTCAGCGGTAAAGCCGCGTGCTTCCAGTAACGCAACCGCCAGTGCATCACCCAGGGCGAGGGCAGCGGTGGTGGAACTGGTGGGGGCTAGATCGAGCGGGCAAGCCTCACGCTCGACGCCACTGTTTAGGTGCGCATCAGCGTGCTTGGCAAGCGTGGAGTGGGGCCGCCCCGTCATGCTGACCAGCGGTGTGCCCAGGCGTTTAAGCAGTGGTAGCAGAGCAGTGACTTCGGCAGTTTCGCCCGAGTTAGAGAGCGCCAACACTACATCTGCGCGGGTAATCATGCCTAGATCGCCATGGCTGGCTTCGCCGGGGTGAACGAAAAAAGCCGGCGTGCCGGTACTGGCAAGTGTCGCCGCTAGCTTGCCAGCAATATGCCCCGACTTGCCCATACCGGTCACCACTACACGACCTTGGCAGGCGAGAATTAGCTCACAGGCGCGATCAAAGCTTTCGTCTAGCTTAGCCTGAAGGCCTCCAATCGCTGCCTGCTCGATTTGTAGCGTACGCAGTGCGCTTTCACGTAGTAGGCTGGAGGGGGCGATAGGCTGGCGCATAGCGTTTTCTCTTAACAAATGAAAATATAAAAGTAGTAACCGGTAAGAATAACATCTCGACACCTCTAATAGGCAGTAATTGAGGCGACTCCCTGGGGGGCATACCCGCATCACCAGGGCCGAGAGCAGGTTTAGGCGAGGGTAAGCAAGCCTTTGCAACTTTGATAACTCTGAACAATAGGAAAGCCCATTCGTGCAGTAATGCCTTGTAGCGTTATAGTACAATGTTCGATAATGTTTTAGAAACGCTGTTTTCTAATTGCGATAGCCGCAAGTAGGGTATGCTATACAGCTTTAGTCGCGCCTCGTTAAGAGTCAACTGATCCATGACAGATGCACCCTTTATAGAAATTGAAGAGCTTTACTTTTCGCGTGGTGATCACGAAATTTTCCGTGGTGTGAATATGACCATACCGCGGGGTAAAGTAACCGCGATCATGGGGCCAAGTGGTACCGGTAAAACCACGCTACTGAAGCTGATCGGCGGCCAGCTAACCCCGGAGAGTGGTCGAATACTCATTGATGGGCAGGATGTTCATAAACTGTCCCGGAAGGCGCTATTCACGCTACGCAAGCGGATGGGAATGCTGTTTCAGAGTGGTGCGCTGTTTTCTGATTTGGATGTGTTTGAAAACGTTGCCTTTCCGCTGCGGGTGCATACGGATTTACCCGATACTATGGTGCGTGACCTGGTGTTGCTCAAGCTACAGGCGGAGATCGGAAGAGCGTCGTGTAGGGAAAGAGTGTAGATCTCGGTGGTC
>OJIT01000061.1_pt1 | contig 13457 bp, 7 predicted proteins | sample 1595951 | NCBI WGS metagenome assembly OJIT01 (sample SAMN05416785, study PRJEB24817) | seawater metagenome | isolation source: Sea water | place: Canada:Atlantic | collected 2013-11 | reverse complement strand
TTTTTTTTCTTTTTTTTTGCGTTTCAGGCCCAGCGCAAGCAGCAATGCGACAAAACCGAGGAGGGCGAGATCGAGCAAGGGGTTCAGTCCCGAGCAGAACCGGAAAAACGGCGCGGCGTGCGCGGCTCTACGGAGTCGTCGTCAAGGTCGTCGCGTGCCAGCAACCGCCATATCGCCAGCGCGAGCAGACCGTGTGTAAGCGCAAGGGTGAAATAGTCGATCACGTCAGTTTACAGTTCGGCCTAGATTGCACGGGGCCGGTGTAGGGCACACGGGTTGACGCGCCGTTAAGTTTGTTCTGGCAAGTCGGCGAGGATCATGATCCGCATCTGTCACGTCCTCGACCATTCGCTGCCACTCCACAGTGGTTATGCATTTCGCACCCGCGCAATCATGCGTGCCCAGGAACGCGCAGGTTACGAAGTGCGGGGCATTACTGGCTTGCGGCATACGGTGGACGGACCCGACCCCGAGTGCGCCGAGGGTCTGATGTTCCATCGCACGCAGGGCGAAGCGACGGGGCCGGCCGGATATCGCGAATGGCGTGAAATCGGCGCATTGGCCGATTCAATCTGCGCGATGGCGCGGGCATGGCGCCCCGATATCCTCCACGCCCACTCGCCCGCGCTCGACGGACTGGCCGCGATACGCGCAGGGCGCGCGCTTGGCATCCCCGTCGTTTACGAGATACGCGCCTTCTGGGAAGATGCGGCGGTGGGCAATGGCACCGGGCGTGCGGGATCGATCAAATACCGCCTCACTCGCGCGCTGGAGAACCGCGCGGTACGTGAAGCCGATGCCGTGGTCACGATCTGTCGCGGACTGCACGACGATCTTCTCGTGCGCGGGCACCCCGATGGCAAGATTGCGATCATGCCGAACGGCGTCGATCTCGACCTGTTCGGCAATCCCGTCCCGCGCGATCCGGAGCTGGCCCACGAACTGGGCCTGGGAGATGGGCCGGTGATCGGCTTCATCGGCAGCTTTTACGATTACGAGGGGCTGGACATCCTCGTCGCTGCGATGCCCCGTCTCGTAGGAAGACACCCTGATGCACGACTGCTGCTGGTCGGCGGTGGTCCGATGGCAGATGCGCTGGCGACACAGGTCGCGTCGTCGACGGTCGCAGATGCGATCCGCTTCGTGGGCCGCGTGCCGCATGAAGAAGTAGAACGCTATTATGCGCTGGCCGACATTATGGCCTATCCGCGCAAGGCAAGCCGGTTGACCGAGCTTGTAACACCGCTGAAGCCGCTGGAAGCCATGGCTCAGGGCAAGCTGGCTGCCGCCAGCGACGTCGGCGGTCACCGCGAACTGATCGATCATGGCCGGACTGGCATATTGTTCGATCCCGACGATGCATGCGCCTGTGCGGACGCCCTTTCCGCGCTGCTCGACAATCGCGACGAATGGGATGCAATCAGGGCGCACGCTCTCGACAACGTCAGGCGCAATCACGACTGGTCGCGCAATATTCGTCATTATCAGGACGTTTACCAACGCCTGCTAGGCCCGGAAATCATTGGCCGTCTCCACGCCGCAGCCTGACGGGTTGCAGGCACAGGCGACGGTGCTGGACAGGACGCAAGTGTGGCAAGCCTCGCATCGCAGAACGGAACGTCGGGCGTAGCCCAATCGCGCGCGGAGAAACCTCCCGTGAGCCAACATCCCGCATTCCCCGCCATCGTCGCATTGTGGTTCGCGGCCCTTTTCGGTCTCGGAAGCCTGGTCGTTCCGGTGACGCTGATCGAGCAATTCGTCACCGCCACGGGAATCGCATCCATCCTGCCTCCTGCCGCTCCACCGCTGGGTATGACAGCGCGCTTGCTCATTGCCCTTGTGGCAACATTGCTCGGTGCGCTCGGCGGTATGCTCATTGCCCGCAGGCTTGCCCGTGCGCACACGCCCGTCCGGGCGCGTCGCCTCGCCTCGGCCATCGGAGCACGGTCTCCCGACGGCTGCCGCCCGATCAATGCCCATGAAGAACTCGGCGACGACGGTTTCGACGGCGCCGATTCCGGCCATTTCGGCTTGAAAGCCGAGACGAAAGGCGGCGTGCGACGGCGCGCGCTAGCTATCGCGGAGGACGATAGCCCCAGCGAGTTCCTCGATCTGGCACCGCTACCCGGCGTCGACCCGGCCCGAAATCCCGACCCTCACGGCCCGATGCCCGACGAGCAGGAGTTTGGAGAGGACGATTGGCAGCAGGATGACGACGCATTGGAGCTGGACGGATTCGATCTGTCGGAGCTGGACGCTGTGGGAGAGCTGACAGCTTGCGATCCCGCGCTTGATCATGCGGAAGACACGTACGGCGTGGTACCCGAAGCGGATGTCGCCGACAGGCAGGAACAGATCCTTCCCGATTTGACGGTCGATAGCGACATGCCCGCCTTCGACGCCGCCGGACACTGCACGACCACCGAATTCGATCCTTCCGAATTACCAGAAGCAAGCGAACCACTCTCCTTTGCAGCGCCACAGGACGCGCACTTAGCCAGGCATGAGGAGGAAGCTACGATGTCGCTGGACGCTCCGGAAGGGGGAGATGCGAGCGTCGAGATTGACGGCGAACCCGATGAGGAGAAGGAAACGATGCAATCGGACCGGGCCTGTGCAGCTGACACAGCGACCGATGACGTGGCTGCGCACAATGCCTGGGCTAGCGCGCCGCTCGATCAGCTGGGTCTCGTGCAACTGGCACAAAGGTTGGGCGAATCGATCGCTCGGCACCGCGAGAGGCGCATCACCGCCCGCGCCGATCTCGCCGCTTCACCGGCGCAGCATACACGCGTGGCGCCCGGCGCTTTCGAGATGGCCGGCGCAGACGAAGCGTCGCAGGCAATGGCAGCATTCTTCGGAAATGGGGGGGCGGACATGGCCCCGAAGGCCAGCGTTGGGGATACCCCGGTCCATTTCCGGGACACACGCACACCAGAGAGCAGCGATGCCGGCAGCGCGGACACGGAAACCCCGGATAATGGGGAATCGGACGAGCGGCAGGTGTTCAAAGCCTCGCCAATGACCGAAAAAACCAAAGCTTACCAGCCATTCGCCGGCTTCGCCCAGCTCGATCCCGGTGATGATGACGAAGACACCAAACTGGATGACCTGAAAGCATCGTTCTCGCTTCCTCTCGATCGCCAGACGAACGAACCCGGGCGTGTCCCGCAATCTTCCGGACCGGCTGAGGAGGATGGCGGTGCTGGAGATCAGGAAGACACCGATTTCGGATCTCTTCTGAGCCTGCGCAATCCGTTCGATGAGCGCGCGACCGAATTCGTCCGGATTGAAAACGAGCCGGCAATGCATGATGCGCAGCCGGAGCCAGCCGTGATCTTTCCGCACGAGGAAACCGATCGCAAGCGCAGTGCGTCCGCCGAGCCGAATGCTACAGCGCCCGCCTCCGAAGCGGTTTCGAAGCAGGGACGCGCGTTCGATCCGCCGTCTTCGCCCCGAACCGGATCGACAACCTCCCCCTCTCCACGGCTCGATGCCGCAGAGCAGGAGCAGGCGCTTCGCGATGCATTGCTGAATCTCCAGCGAATGAGTGGCAGTGCCTGATCCCGATGGCGGTCCTTTGCAGCGACCAAATGCCGCATTGCACAACAAAAATCGCGATTCGACCGGCGCAATGCCGATTTGGGCTGTTCATGACCTTGCCAAAACACTTTCCTGTCGGCATGGGATAGCTTCGCGATATTTTCGTTAAGAAGCCCTTCCGGGTGAGTCGCGCTGTGCTGTCCGCCGCAACGGGCACCTCGGCGCACCTTGACGGCGGCCAGAGACAGGATGGACGAGTTGACCGATTTGCCTGCCCCCCGGGGCCTATACGACCCTCGTAACGAACACGATAATTGCGGTGTGGGCTTCGTCGCTCACATCAAGGGCACCAAATCGCACGATATTGTTACTCAGGCGCTACAGATTCTCGAGAATATCGATCATCGCGGGGCGGTGGGCGCCGATCCGCTGCTGGGTGACGGCGCCGGCATCCTGATGCAAATCCCGGACAGGCTGTATCGCAAATGGGCCGATGGCGAGGGCCTGACGCTGCCGCCTGCGGGGGAATATGCCGTTGCGATGTGCTTCATGCCGCAAGACGACGAAGCGCGCACCTTCATCACCGGGCAGTTCGAAAAGTTCATCAAGAAGGAAGGCCAGCACCTGATCGGCTGGCGCGACGTGCCTTGCACGCTGGACGGGCTGGGCAAGGCCGTGCTCGATTCGATGCCGATGATCCGTCAGTGTTTCATCGGTCGAGGCGACAATTGCGCCGATCAGGACGCTTTCGAGCGCAAGCTGATCGTCATTCGCAAGCAGACGCAGAACCCGCTGAAGGAACTGGCGGCGAAGCACAACATGCCCGAGCTTCAAAAGCTCTACATGCCCAGTTTTTCAAGCCGGACGGTCGTGTACAAGGGGCTGTTGCTGGCCAACCAGGTCGGCAGTTTCTACGACGATTTGCGCGATCCCGATTGCGAAAGTGCACTGGGCCTTGTGCACCAGCGTTTCTCCACCAACACATTCCCCAGCTGGCGACTGGCACAGCCCTTCCGGCTGATTGCGCACAATGGCGAAATCAACACGGTGCGCGGCAACGTCAACTGGATGAATGCGCGCCGTCGCACGATGGAAAGCGAACTGCTGGGCTCCGACCTCGACAAGCTGTGGCCGATCGTTCCGCATGGACAGTCCGACACTGCCTGTCTCGACAATGCGCTTGAACTGCTGCTGCTCGGTGGTTTCAGCCTCGCGCATGCGATGATGATGCTGATTCCGGAGGCCTGGGCACGCAATCCGCTGATGGACCCGGCGCGCCGCGCCTTCTACGAATACCACGCCGCGTTGATGGAACCGTGGGACGGCCCTGCCGCGGTCGCCTTTACCGACGGACGCCAGATCGCCGCGACACTGGACCGCAACGGTCTCAGGCCGGCGCGCTTCTGCGTCACCAAGGGTGACATCGTCTGCCTCGCTTCCGAAAGCGGCGTTCTGCCATTTGCCGAGGAAGAAATCACCCGCAAATGGCGCCTGCAGCCCGGCAAGATGTTGCTGATCGACCTTGAGGAAGGTCGCATCGTCGAGGACGAGGAACTCAAGGCCGAACTGGCTGCCGAACATCCTTATGAGAAGTGGCTCGAGCAGGCGCAATACAAGCTCAAGGACATCGAGGCGATCGAGACCGACGAGGGCGCCGTGCGCGATCCCGAGGACACGCTGCTCAAGCGCCAGCAGGTATTCGGCTATACGCAGGAGGATATCTCCCGCTTCCTGGAGCCGATGGCCGTCAGCGGCGACGATCCGATCGGGTCGATGGGCACCGATACGCCGATCGCCGTTCTTTCGAGCCGCAGCCGCCTGCTCTACGATTATTTCAAGCAGAACTTCGCGCAGGTCACCAATCCGCCGATCGACCCGATCCGCGAAGAGCTGGTGATGAGCCTGCTGTCGATGATCGGCCCCCGCCCCAACCTGCTCGGCCACGAGGCGGGCACGCACAAGCGGCTCGAAGTCGACCAGCCGATCCTGACCAACAAGGACGTCGAGAAAATCCGCTCGGTCGAGGAGAACCTCGACGGCGCGTTCCGCACCGAGACGGTGGACATCACCTGGGATGCCGCCAGCGGGGCCGAGGGGCTGGAGCAGGCGATCAAGGAAATGTGCTGGCTCGCCACCGAGGCGGTGCTGCAGGACAAGAATATCCTGATCCTGTCCGATCGTGCGGCCAGCAAGGACCGTATTCCCATGCCGGCGCTGCTGGCGACGGCGGCGGTGCATCACCACCTCGTGCGGCAGGGACTGCGGATGCAGACCGGCCTAGTGGTAGAGACCGGCGAAGCGCGCGAAGTGCACCATTTCTGCGTGCTGGCAGGATATGGCGCCGAAGCGATCAATCCCTACCTGGCGTTTGAAACACTGGAAAACATCCGCGCCGAAAAGGTGCCCGAACTCGATGCGGTCACCGTCCGCAAGAATTATGTCAAGGCTGTGGGCAAGGGCATCCAGAAGGTGATGTCCAAAATGGGCATCAGTACCTATCAGTCGTATTGCGGGGCGCAGATATTCGATGCGGTGGGCTTGTCCTCCGCCTTCATCGAGGGCTATTTTACCGGTACTGCCACCACGATCGAGGGCATCGGGCTGGGCGAAGTCGGCGAGGAGACCGTGCGTCGTCACGCCGCCGCCTACTCGGATAACCCGATCTACCGGCACATGCTCGATGTCGGGGGGATTTACCAATATCGCCTGCGCGGAGAGGACCATGCCTGGACGGCGTCCAGCGTGGCCAATCTCCAGCATGCGGTACGCGGCAACAAGTTCGCCAATTACGAAGCTTACGCGAAATCGATGAACGAGCAGGCCGAGCGGCTGCTGACGATCCGCGGGCTGATGGAGCTGAAGAAGGCCGAGGAGCCTGTGCCGATCGACGAGGTCGAACCGGCCGAGGACATCGTCAAGCGCTTCTCTACCGGCGCGATGAGCTTCGGCTCGATCAGCCACGAAGCGCATTCCACGCTGGCCATCGCGATGAACCGTATCGGCGGTCGCTCCAACACCGGCGAAGGCGGCGAGGAGCCGGAGCGCTTCCTGCCGATGGAAAATGGCGATTCGATGCGCAGCCGAATCAAGCAGGTTGCCAGCGGCCGTTTTGGGGTGACGACCGAATACCTGGTCAATTCAGACGATATCCAGATCAAGATGGCGCAGGGCGCCAAGCCGGGCGAGGGCGGCCAGCTTCCCGGTCACAAGGTCGACAAGCGCATCGGTAAGGTGCGCCACTCCACGCCGGGCGTCGGCCTGATCTCGCCGCCGCCACACCATGACATCTATTCAATCGAAGATCTGGCGCAGCTGATCCACGACCTGAAGAACGTTAATCCGCGCGCGCGGATATCGGTGAAGCTGGTGTCCGAGGTGGGCGTCGGCACGGTCGCCGCGGGCGTATCCAAGGCGCGCGCCGATCACGTGACGATTTCGGGCTATGAGGGCGGCACCGGCGCCAGCCCGCTGACCAGCCTCACCCATGCAGGCTCACCGTGGGAAATCGGCCTTGCCGAAACGCAGCAGACATTGCTGCTCAACGACCTGCGCAGCCGGATCGCGGTGCAGGTAGACGGCGGCATTCGCACCGGACGCGACGTCGCCATCGGCGCGCTGCTGGGGGCGGACGAATTCGGTTTCGCCACCGCTCCGCTGATCGCGGCAGGCTGCATCATGATGCGCAAGTGTCACCTGAACACTTGTCCGGTGGGCGTGGCGACGCAAAATCCCGAATTGCGCAAGCTGTTTACCGGCCAGCCCGAGCATGTGATCAATTATTTCTTCTTTGTCGCCGAGGAATTGCGCCAGCTGATGGCAGAGATGGGCTTCCGTACGGTGGAAGAAATGGTCGGCCGGGTCGATCGCATCGACATGAACCGCGCCATCCACCACTGGAAGGCGGATGGCGTCGACCTGTCGCGCCTGTTGCACCAGGTCGACCCCGGCGAGGGCAAGGCTCTGTTCCAGACCGGCAGCCAGGATCACGGGCTGGAAGGCGCTCTGGACAACAAGCTTATCGAAGCCGCACAGCCTGCGCTGACGAAAGGCGAAACGCAGGTGCTCGAGTTTCCCATACGCAACGTCAATCGCACCGTCGGGACGATGCTGTCGGGTGAAATAGCCAAGACGCACGGCCATGCCGGGCTTGCGGCGGAAGCACTGAGGATCAATTTCACCGGCGTGGCGGGGCAAAGCTTCGCCGCCTGGCTCGCGCATGGCGTCACGCTCGACCTGATCGGCGATGCCAACGATTATGTCGGCAAGGGTCTGTCGGGCGGCCGCGTGATCGTGCGCCAGCCCGACGGTGTCGACCGCGACCCCACGCGTAACATCATTGTCGGCAACACCGTGCTTTATGGCGCAATCGCGGGCGAGGCCTATCTGGGCGGCTGCGCGGGAGAGCGCTTCGCAGTGCGCAATTCGGGTGCCGTTGCAGTTGTCGAGGGCACCGGCGATCATGGCTGCGAATACATGACCGGCGGCGTCGTTTGCGTACTGGGCCAGACCGGACGAAATTTCGCGGCCGGGATGAGTGGCGGTATCGCCTATGTCTACGATCCCGACCGCACGTTCGAGAGCCGCTGCAACATGGCGCAGGTCGATCTGGAAAGCATCGACCCCGCGCCTTCTGCCGAAGAAGGGACCGGGCGCCCGCAGCAGCGGCCTTCGAGCGTTACCGATTATGGCATGGGCGATCCGCTCTACCACGATGCCGAACGTCTCCGCATCCTTGTCGAACGGCACAAGCTGCACACCGGCTCGAAACGTGCCGCCGAACTGCTTGAGGACTGGGACAAGGCATTGAGCCAATTCGTCAAGGTCATGCCGAAGGATTATGCGCGCGCGCTGAAGCAACTGGAAGCAGAGCGCGAGGAAGCCGCCAGCATGGCGGCGGAATAGGGATCAGCGAACAATGGGCAAGGAAACCGGCTTTCTCGAAATCGAGCGCGAGGATCGCACCTATGCCGATCCCGCCGAGCGGCTGAAACATTACAAGGAATTCACGATTCCGCACAGCGAGGACGGCCTGAAGAACCAGGCTGCGCGGTGCATGAATTGCGGCATTCCCTATTGTCACAATGGTTGCCCGGTGAACAACATCATCCCGGACTGGAACCATCTCGTCTATGAAGGCGACTGGCGCAGTGCACTGGAAGTGCTGCACTCGACCAACAATTTTCCCGAATTCACCGGTCGTGTCTGCCCAGCCCCGTGCGAGGCGAGCTGCACGCTCAACATCACCGACCAGCCTGTGACGATAAAGAGCATCGAATGCGCGATCGTCGACCGCGGGTGGAAAGAAGGCTGGATCGAGCCGCAGGTGCCCGCGAAGCGCACCGGCAAGACAGTCGCGGTGATCGGCTCCGGTCCTGCGGGCATGGCCTGCGCGCAACAGCTCGCGCGGGCGGGGCATTCTGTCACCCTTTTCGAAAAGAACGACCGGATCGGCGGCCTGCTGCGCTACGGCATCCCCGACTTCAAGATGGAAAAGCACCTGATCAACAGGCGCGGTGCGCAGATGGAAGCCGAAGGGGTGACCTTCAAGACCAGCACCGAGGTCGGTGTGGACGTGTCGATGAAGAGCCTGAAGGAAAACTTCGACGCCATCGTGATGTCTGGCGGTGCGGAAGATGCGCGTCCGCTGCAGATCCCCGGCGCCGAATTGCCCGGCGTGCGTCTGGCGATGGAATTCCTGACACAGCAGAACAAGCGCAATGCCGGTGACAGCGAAGAACGTGCCGCGCCGCGTGGAACGCTGACTGCGACCGGCAAGGACGTAATCGTGATCGGCGGCGGCGACACCGGTTCGGATTGTGTAGGTACGTCGAACCGGCAGGGCGCAAAGAGCGTTACCCAGATCGAGATCATGCCCAAGCCGCCCGAGATGGAAGACAAGATGCTGACCTGGCCCGACTGGCCGATGAAGCTGCGTACTTCCACGAGTCACCAGGAAGGCGTCGACCGCGACTGGGCAGTCCTGACCAAGGAAGTCATTGGCGAGGACGGAAAGGTAACCGGCCTCAAATGCGTTCGAGCCGACTGGTCGAACGGCAAACTGGAGGAAGTACCGGACAGCGAGTTTGTGCTACCCGCAGACCTCATTCTGCTGGCGATGGGCTTTGTGGGGCCTCGCAAGGCGGGAATGATCGATCAGTCCAATGTCGAGCTGGACCAGCGCGGCAATGTGCTTGCGGATACGGAGAGCTACCGCACGTCCGACGATCAGATCTGGGCCTGTGGCGACATGCGGCGGGGGCAATCGCTGGTCGTCTGGGCGATCCGTGAAGGTCGCCACTGCGCACGCAGTGTGGATGAGGCGCTTATGGGAGCGACCGAGCTGCCGCGCTAGGCGACGTTCTCGCAGAACCAGCGATAGGTTGCGGCAATTCCGTCTGGCAACGCGATCGAAGGCGACCAGCCCATCGCGCGCAGCTTCTCGGCGCTCATCAACTTGCGCGGAGTGCCATCGGGCTTGGTCGTGTCACGCACGATCTTGCCCTCGAAGCCGACAGCCCTCTTGACCATCTCGGTCAATTCCAAAATCGTCACGTCTTTGCCTGAGCCAAGGTTGATGTGACTTTCGCCTGAATAGCATCGCAGCAGCATAATGCAGGCATCGGCCAGATCGTCGACGTGGAGAAACTCCCGGCGCGGGCTGCCCGTACCCCATATCTCGATTGAGCCGGCACCCGCCAGTTTCGCCTCGTGCGCCTTGCGGATCAGCGCCGGCAGAACATGGCTTGTCTGCAGGTCGAAATTATCGCCAGGGCCATAAAGATTGGTCGGCATCGCGCTGATGTAATCGCAACCGTATTCGCGCCGATATGCCTCGCAAAGCTTGATTCCGGCGATCTTGGCAATTGCGTACCACTCGTTCGTGGGTTCTAGCGGGCCGGTCAGCAACGATTCCTCGGCAATCGGCTGTTCGGCCAGCTTGGGATAAATGCACGAAGAGCCAAGGAAAAGCAGCTTGGCCACGCCTGCCTGTCGCGCCGCTTCGATGAGGTTCGCCTCTATCATCAGATTGTCGTAAAGGAATTGAGCGGGATAAGTGTCGTTCGCCAGGATTCCGCCCACCTTGGCGGCCGCCACGATCACAGTGTCGGGGCGGTTCACATCGAACCATTCTCGCACTTGCGACTGTTCGCGCAGATCGGTCGATCGCTCGGCCTTCAGTACCGTACAATCCTCGCGCTTCAGCCGTCGCGCGATGGCGCCCCCCACCATCCCGTTGTGACCAGCTACATAGACGCGCCTGCCGGTGAGATCGTAGGTCATCAGGCGTCCTTCGCGATTGGCGCGTCCTTCATCACCTTGAGATCGGCCTCGACCATTTCACGCGAAAGTTCGCGCGCAGACGTCTCGTGCCGCCAGCCAAGCTTCTGTCGCGCCTTGCCCGGATCACCGATCAGCAGATCGACTTCGGTCGGACGGAAGTAACGCGGATCGACCTCGACCAGAACCTTGCCGGTCTCTTCACAAATTCCCTTCTCCTCGACACCCTGGCCCTCGAAACGGACCTTCAGCCCAGCATCCTCGAACGCCCAGCGCACGAATTCGCGGACCTCGGTCGTCTCGCCGGTCGCAAGCACGTAATCGTCGGGTTCGTCCTGCTGCAGCATCATCCACATCCCGCGCACATATTCGCGCGCATGGCCCCAATCGCGCTTGGCGTCGAGATTGCCCAGATACAGCTTTTCCTGTCGCCCCAGCGCGATGGCCGCCGCCGCCCGGGTGATCTTGCGGGTGACGAAGGTTTCACCGCGCATCGGGCTCTCGTGGTTGAACAGGATACCGTTCGAGGCATGCAGTCCATAGGCTTCGCGGTAATTGACCGTGATCCAGTAGCTGTAGAGCTTTGCTGCCGCATAGGGACTGCGTGGGTAGAACGGCGTCGTCTCGCGCTGCGGCACTTCCTGGACCAGCCCGTAAAGCTCGCTGGTCGATGCCTGGTAAAAGCGCGTTTCGCGCTCCATTTTAAGGATACGGATGGCCTCCAAAAGCCTCAGCGTGCCGATCCCGTCGGCATTGGCAGTATATTCGGGCGTTTCGAAACTGACCGCGACATGGCTCTGCGCCGCGAGATTGTATATCTCGGTAGGCCGCACTTCCTGGACGATGCGGATCAGATTGGTCGCGTCTGTCAGATCGCCATAATGCAGGATAAACCGCTGATCATCCGAATGCGGATCCTGATAGATATCCTCGATCCGACCCGTGTTGAAAGATGAGGAGCGGCGCTTGAGGCCATGGACCTCATAGCCCTTTTCAAGAAGGAATGGCGCCATGTAGGCGCCATCCTGGCCGGTCACGCCGGTGATCAATGCTACTTTGCGGGTCAAGACTGTCTCGCTGCAAGGGGAAGGTCGCCGGGACCATACTTGCGAAACGCGACAATTCAACAGATTGCCGCCAGTCTGCGAGTGATACGGGCTGCGATTTTCGAACCGCAGGTTTACGCCAGCATAGGCTCCATCCCCGGCTCGCTTTTCGCCATCGCGCGGCGGTACGCCGGTCGCTCGCCAACACGGTCCAGATAGGCTTGGATGCGAGGATAGGGCGACAAATCGCGCGGTGCGAAAGTGCGCATGGTCGTGAGGTTGAATACGGTGATGATATCCGCCGCGCTGAACTGGTCGCCAGCAAGCCATGGCGCCTCGCCGAGCCGGTCTTCGAGCATTGCGTAGCTGCGTTCGAACCGCTGGTTGAAGGCGGCGACGGTGGGATCGTCCGGTCCGGCCCCGAACATCGCTGCAATCATTCCGATCATCGCGCTGGGCATGATCGTTCCGTTGGCAAAATGAAACCAGAACAAATAGTCGGCAAAGTCGGGGTCGTCAGGTCCCAATGTCAATCGGCCATCGCCGTATCTGGCGATGATATATTCCATGATGGCACCCGTCTCGCCCAGCACCAGGTCGCCATCGGTGATTACCGGCGCGATACCCATCGGGTGCAGCGCCTTGTAGCTTGCCGGGGCCAGCCGCGTGGCCGGATCACGGTCATAAAGCACCAGATCATATGCGATACCCAGTTCCTCGCACAGCCATACGATGCGTTCAGACTGGGAAATGCGCAGGTGATGGACGGTAAGCATGATAACCCTTTCAATCGCGACGTACCGCGATGCCTTCCGCCGGTTTTGCGCAAGCAGGCCCTGTCGAGCGATATGCAGCTCCTGCAAATCTGCCAGCGCTATTGGGCTTGAGACCGGGCAATGGCGGCTGGCGCGCTCTCGTTGCGTCCTACAAGCTCCAGTCCACCGCTGATCGCCCTTGGGCCTCGAGAAAAATGTTGGCCTTGCTGAAGGGTGCCGAACCGAAGAAGCCGCGATGCGCGGACAATGGACTGGGATGCGGCGCGCGCAAAACGAGGTGCTGCCCTGTCTCAAGCGAGGCGATGCGTTGCGCCTTTTTCTGCGCGTGGCTGCCCCACAGAACGAACACACTTGGTTCTGCGCGTTCGGCCACCGCACGCACCGCGGCATCTGTTATAGCTTCCCAGCCGCGCTGCTGGTGCGAACCGGCCTGTCCCGCTTCGACCGTTAAAGCGTTATTGAGCAGTAGCACGCCCTCGCGCGCCCATTTCTCCAGATTGCCGTGCGCGGGCACCACGACGCCAAGGTCGGAATGCAGTTCCTTGAGAATATTCTTCAGCGAAGGCGGATGTGCCACGCCCCGTGGGACCGAGAAGCTGAGGCCGTGCGCTTGTCCCGGCCCGTGATAGGGGTCCTGCCCCAAAATCACCACCTTGACCCTGTCCAGAGGCGTCAGTTCCAACGCTTTCAGGCGGGCGCCACGCGGAGGATAAACGGCGATGCCCGCCTCCTCCTGAGCGCGCAGCCAGCCACCCAGTTTGCGCGCTTCCGGCCTGGCAAGCGCCGGGGCAAGCGCTGAGCGCCAGCAGATCGG
>OJIT01000060.1_pt1 | contig 13554 bp, 10 predicted proteins | sample 1595951 | NCBI WGS metagenome assembly OJIT01 (sample SAMN05416785, study PRJEB24817) | seawater metagenome | isolation source: Sea water | place: Canada:Atlantic | collected 2013-11 | reverse complement strand
GGCGACCACCGAGATCTACACTCTTTCCCTACACGACGCTCTTCCGATCTTCAATGTCGACCACGCCCCCGTCTAAAGACGCCGCCCGTCGCGTCAAGAGCGCCCTGAAGACCTGGACCGGAAACGTGCCCGCGGACCGTCTGGCGTTGTTCAAAGATTTCGTGAGCTTGACCCTCAAGCATGTGCGCGGACCCTTCTTGGCGATGCACAGTGCGGCCGACACACTGTCCCGTCTCGAACGCGTCTTCTCGACCATGCACCTCCGCAAGCCCGGAGCCGTCTCCGTCAACATCTTCGAGCGTGGTGCTCGAGGCGTCCTTGTGGTCAGCAATATGGACGACCAACCGTTTATCGTGGACTCCATGCGCCTGTTCTTGTCGCGCCGAGACGCCGAATACAGCTCGGGCTTCAACATCGTCTTTCCGGTCTCGCGCGACGCCAATGGCGTGCTCACCGCTGTTGGAACGGGCGAGCAGATCGAGTCCATTGTCATGATGGACGCCGACGCCGGAACCCTGCGTGAGGACCTCAAGGGCACTGCCGCGACTCTCGCGAACAACTTGGAGCTAGCGAGCGCTGTGGTGCGCGACTTCCGCACCATGACCCACACCGTCGACCGCTGGGTAGAGAAGCTCCAGGCAATCGCGGACAGCGATGCCGGTCTCGCCTCCGACGCCACTGAGACCGCCCAGTTTCTCAAGTGGCTCACTGCCGACCATTTTGTATTCATGGGTATGGAAGCAACCAACCGCGAAGCTGCTGGCATGCAGACCGTCGCCGGTTCCCACTCGGGCTCCCCCGATGGCGACTGGCCCTTGGCCCACGCTCCAGGGACCGTGCAGGTACGAAAGAGCCTTGTCGAGTCGCGCGTTCACCGTGCTGGCCGCATTGATGAAATTCGCGTCACACTTCCCGGAGACCCCGACAGCCAGCTGTTCATCCGCGGCATGTTCACCTACCGCGCCATCACCCAGGCGTGCCGGCAGGTGCCCATCTTGCGCGGCGTGCTCGCTGGCATCCTTCAGAACCAAAAGGCAGAGCCAGGATCCTTCCGGTACAAGGGCATTTCCAACGTCTTTGACTCCCTGCCCACAGAGTTCCTCTTCACCGCAACTCGCGAAGACATCGCCAACACTGTCGACCTGGTCTTTGACTCCGAACAACGGAAGGAAGTCGGCGTCACATTCCTGATGACCGGACCCTTCTCGGCGTTCTGCCTCATCGCGATGCCCAAGTCATCGTACTCAGAGGAGCTGCGCTCGGACCTCGAAACCCACGTCATGGGTTCATTGCGCGCGACCTACTCAGACCACGGCCTGTACGTGGGTCGCTTTGAGACGGTCCTGGCCTACTTCTACCTGACCGGCGTGCAGAAGCCTGATGAGGACGGCCTGAAAGCGCTGCGTTCCGAGCTGCGGGAAATCGCCACGCCCTGGAGTGCCCAGCTGTGGCAAGCACTCGACGAAGAGCGCGACGAAGCGACCGCCGACCGTCTGACCGAAGACTACGGGCGCGCCTTCCCAGAAAGCTGGAAGCGAGCGACTACTGCCAGTCGCGCGATTCAAGACATCGACCGCCTCGAGGCCTTGTCGTCGTCCAACCCCCTGTCCGTCGACATCTTTGAAGACGGGGACAGCATTGCTCTGCGCATCTACCAGAGCAAGAACATCTACTTGTCGGACATCTTGCCGGTACTCGACGCGATGGGCCTGTTGGTCCTCGACTCGTACGCGACTATCGTCAAGTCCGCTGGCGGAACGTTCTACATGGACACCTTCCGCTTCCGCGGGGCCACCGGCGTAGACCGCGAGACCATCCTGGGTCGCAAAGACGTGCTCATTGACGCCATCGAAGCGGTCTTCGCCAACAAGATCGGTAGCGACGGACTCAACCGTTTGGTGCTCGGAGCCGGCATGTCGTGGCAGGACATCGATGTTCTGCGCGCCTACCTGCGCTACGGCCGCCAGCTCCAGATCAAGCTGTCTGAAGAGCGTGCCATTGAGATGGTCCTTCGCCATCCCATCACGACCCAGCTCATCATCGACCTGTTCAAGGCGCGCTTCGACCCGGACCTCAAGCGCAATCGCAAGAGCGCGGTCGACAGCGCCAATAGCGCCCTGGCCGACGCACAACGCAAGATCAACACTCACGATGAAGACCTGCTCTTCCGCTCGTTGCGCAGCGCTGTCAACGCTACCGTCCGCACCAACGCCTACCGCACGGACAAGATTCGCCACTACCTGTCGTTCAAGTTCGAGTGCGACAAGCTCGAGTTCATGGCCGAACCCAAGCCGGTCAACGAGATCTTCGTGTCCGCTGTTGATGTCGAAGGCGTTCACCTTCGCTTTGGCAAGGTGGCTCGTGGCGGCCTGCGCTGGAGCGACCGCGACGACTACCGCACAGAGGTTCTGGGACTCGCTACGACCCAGGTCGTCAAGAACGTCCTCATTGTTCCCACCGGTGCAAAGGGTGGCTTCAAGCTCAAGCAAGCAGACCCAGACGCCCGTATCCGACGCGAACAAGCCGACCAACTGTACAAGATCTTCATCCGCGGCCTGCTGGATGTGACCGACAACGCCGTCAATGGCAAGATCGTTCCGCCGCCTCGGGTGGTTCGCCATGACGAAGACGACGCCTACCTGGTTGTGGCAGCCGACAAGGGCACCGCCCACTTGTCAGACACTGCAAACGGCCTGGCCCGCGAGTACGGATTCTGGCTCGACGACGCCTTCGCAAGCGGTGGTTCCAATGGCTACGACCACAAGAAGGTCGGAATCACTGCGCGTGGCGCATGGGTCTTGGTCCGGCGTCACTTCGCTGAGATGGGGATCAACCCGTACAAAGACGAGTTTGATTGCGCAGGCATTGGCGACATGGGCGGTGACGTCTTCGGCAACGGTCTGATTGAGACGGACACCGTTCGTCTGCGCGCCGCCTTCAACCACATTCACGTGTTCTTGGACCCGACTCCCAATGTTGCGGCGTCCGCGAAGGAACGAAAGCGGCTGTTCAAGGCCGGTCGCGATGGCGGCTGGAACAACTACAACACCAAGATCATCAGCGAAGGTGGCGGCGTCTTCGACCGTACGGCCAAGTCGATTCCTCTGTCCGCGCAAGCGAAAGAGATGCTCGGTATTGATGCCGACGAAGCACCGCCCGAAGTGGTCATTCGTCACATCCTCCTGATGAAGACCCACCTACTGTGGAACGGTGGAATCGGAACATACGTCAAGGCGAGCTTCGAGACCGACGCCGACGCCGACGACCGCTCCAACGACTCCCTGCGCGTCAACGCAGACGAGCTTGGCTGCGACATCATTGGCGAGGGCGGCAACTTGGGCATGACCCAGCGCGCCCGCATCGAAGCCGCACAGAACGGTGTTCGCCTGAACACCGACTTCGTCGACAACTCTGCCGGCGTGGACATGAGCGACCATGAGGTCAACCTCAAGATTCTGCTCAACCAGGTGGCCAAGCGCGGCGAACTCAACGACGACGCCCGCAACACGCTGCTCGAGAGCATGACGGACGAAGTAGCCAAGCTCGTCCTCAACAACAACGACCTGCAGGGCCGCCAGCTGTCCCGCGACGCCATCCGTAGTCAGGAGAACATCTTCGACTTCGGCCGTGCCATTGCGTTCGTCAGCCGGGTCCACAACGTCGGCCGTAAGCGCTTGCACTTCCCCTCCGATTCCGAGCTCGCCACCCGTGCGGATGAAGGTCTTGGTCTGACCCGTCCCGAGCTCGCCGTGCTGTCCTCTTGGGTCAAGATGTACGTCTTCCAAGAGCTGATGAACGGCAATCCAAAGGAACTTCCGGGCTACGACAACCTGCTCATGTCGTACTTCCCGAAGGTCATTCAGGAACGCTACGCTGACGACATTCGCTCGCACATGCTGGCGGACGAAATCGCCATGACCGAAGCGACCAACCAGATCATTGCGGACGCCGGCGCCAGCTTCTTCCCGGTGACATCCGAGAAGACCGGCCGCACAGTGTCTGTCGCGGCCCACGCGTACAAGTCCGCCCAGCAGCTCGCCCGTGCGGATGAAGTCCGCTCAACATTGGAAGAACTGCGCGCATCCGTGCAGCTCTCCACACTCAACCGGTCGTGGGTCCAGATCGATGCTGGTATCCGACACATCGCCACCTACTGGCAGGGGTCGCGCGAGCGCATCCCGACCGCCGACGAGATTGTTGAAATGCAGGTCGCTGTGGACCAGATGTGGTCTCGCCAGGGCAAAGAGGTGATCAAGCGGCAAGCAGACGCCATTGCCGACCTGCGTGGCGCGTCGATCCCCAAGAAGGTTGCGACAGGCGTGCTCAAGGCCAATCACCTGAACGCGGCACTCATGGTTTGGGCAGAGTCCAAGCGCTCAGGACACGCCCAAGAAGCGGTTGCAGTGACCCAGATTGCCGTTGGACGAGCCACACGACTACAGGAGGTCCTCGACCACCTGTCAACCCGTCCCGCCACTGGCGAATGGGACCCGGTCGCCCTGCACATCCTGTACAACCGGTTCAACCGCTTGCTCCGAGAGCTGTTGCCGCTCGTCCCCATCGCGAAGTCTCGTGGTCGTGTCGACAGCCTTGTGCCGAAGCTCGAGAAGGGCATCCTTGCCCCGGTTCGCGCCCAGGTCGATGCGCTGATGCAAGAGGGCACAGCGCCGAGCGTCGCCAGCCTGCTCGTGCTCGAGGAGCGCGTTGCAGGTGCAGTTGCCCGGATGCAGTCGTGAGTGAACGGATTGTCCATCCAGTGGACACACGCACCGAGATGACTTGGCTGGTGTTGCCTCAGCACACCAACAACGTTGGCGGTGTGTTCGGTGGACAGGTCATGGCTTGGATTGACGTATGTGCCGCCATCAGCGCCCAACGCTTCGCCCGCAAGGTCGTGGTCACAGCAGCGATGGATAATCTGTCCTTCAAGGCTGCCGCCAAAGACGGTGACGTGATGGTGCTGCAGGGTCAGGTCAACTTTGCAGGACGAACCTCCATGGAGGTCGGTGTCCGCGTTGAGAGCGAGAACCCACTGACCGGCAAGCGTGTGCACACTTCCACCGCGTACCTGACATTCGTGGCGCTGGGAGAGGACGGTCGCCCGACTGAGGTGCCGACGCTTGCGCCCGTGACCGAGACCGACAAGCGTCGCCACCATGACGCCTGCGTGCGACGGGAGCGTCGGGTCCAGGCACGTGCTGAAGACCTAGAGCGTCGTAAAAAGTGACGATCTACCTCGCAAGCGCCAGTCCCCGCAGGCGGGAAATCCTGACGAGTCTCGGATTCGCGGTGTCCGTGCACCCCGCTGACGTAGACGAGACTCCCCTGCCCCATGAAGACCCAGTCACCTACGCGATTCGTACGGCCCGTGACAAGGCCGCAACGGGCCCTGTGGACGCCGTGGTCTTGGCAGCGGACACGGTGGTCCACTTGGATGGTGCCATCCTGCACAAGCCCACAGACCACGCCGACGCCGCCTCGCACCTTCGCCACCTGTCTGGGCGCACCCATTCGGTCACGACCGGCGTGTGCATTCGAAGCGGCAGCGACATTCACAGCTTCGCTATCTCCACTAAGGTGGTGTTTCGCGCCCTCAACGGCCGCGAAATCGACGCGTACGTCGCCACCGGTGAAGCCGACGACAAAGCAGGCGCCTACGGCATTCAAGGCCGTGGCGGTATGCTCATCGCCAGCGTCGAAGGCTCATGGACCAACGTCATGGGACTGCCCGCTGAAGCTGTCATCCAGCCGTTGTTAGACCTTGGAGCCACGCGGTGGGCGGTGTGAGTATCGCCGACCGTCTTGTGGCTGTTCGCGACCAGGTCGCACACGCCACAGTCAGCGCCGGACGTTCGCCAGAGGACGTACACCTCATCGCCGTCAGCAAGACCCAACCGGCGAGTGCCATTCGAGAGGCCTACGCCGCTGGACAGCGCCACTTCGGTGAGAGCTACGCTCAAGAACTGGCCCACAAGGCAGCAGAGCTGGTGGACCTGACGGATCTGCACTGGCACTTCATTGGCACCATTCAGACCAACAAGGCCGGTCTCATCGCACCCGTGAGTGAGCGGGTCCACGCCGTACACAGCCCGCGTCATGCACGTGCACTCGCAAAGAAGCACTCGCCCATCCAGGTTCTGCTGGCAGTGAATCTAGGGGATGAGGACTCAAAGACCGGGGTTCAAGCCAATGATGTTCTCGCCGTTTGCTCAGAGATAGTCGCGGAAGACGGCGTGCAGCTACGCGGTCTGATGACCTTGCCGCCCAATGGCCAAGACCCAGCACCGTTCTTCGAGCAGTTGGCCAGCCTTGCCGAGCAAGGCCGAGCCATCGGCCTTCCCTCACCGAGCTGTCCATGGGCATGAGTGGCGACTTCGAGGTCGCTATTGCGAAAGGTGCCACCTGGGTTCGCGTGGGCACGGCCATCTTTGGGCCGCGCCGCTCACGCTAGCGGCATGGCTGACGTCGTTGAGAGATCAACGTGGAGGCCCTGCCCCGCGCCGGCAGTCTAGAAACGGAAGTACAGCGGCTTGCGCTCGCCAGCTTCAACTTCGACGGTCTGTGTCTGCTGCGACCCAGCACGACTCGGGAGTTCAGCGCTAATCGAGTAGGTTCCGGGAGGGACCGTCAGTTCAAGAGGAGTGAAGTCCGACGGGTTGCCGTCGATGCTCACGATGACCCGACGATTGCTTTCGATCGACAGGGTGCCAGACGTAGCCACAGGGCGTGGCACAGCAGTCGGTGCCGCTGGAGCCGGACGGGGACGCGGGGACGCCGTAGGCACCGGAACCGGAACCACATCCACTTCTACAGCCGGGTCTTCGGCGCCAATTCCGTCACGGACTTCAACAACGCCCGTGCCCTCGTCTGGGCCTTCTGGAACCACATCGAGACCTTGAACCGCCGGCTGAGCCGTTGCCGGTACCGGTTGAACGACAGGCTCTGTGCTACCGGCGTTGGTCATGTTCATCATGGTCCAGACCAGGGCCAGCAACAACACGAACACCGCTCCGCCGAGCAGGAACGCCAGAATGAGAGTCACAAGCGGTGTACCGGTACTGTCTGTGCTCTCCGGCGCACGCCGACGCAGGTCAGGTGCAGGAGTGGGTGCAACGGGACGAGATGGTGCCTGGCGAGGAGCCGGATTTGGCGTGAACGCAGGACGTCGCGCGTCTACGCCCGTGGGGGGCGCGGGTCCGCGACGGCTCATCGGTGGTGGCGTGTAGCGGTCCACAATGCCCGGAACCGGTGGCGGCTCTGGAACAGACATGGGCGCGCTGTAGACCTGAGACAGATCTTCCATCACCGCATTCGGCATTTCTTCTGTGGGCGGACGAGCGCCATCAGACAAGTCAATGAAGCCAGAACCCAGTGGGTCCGAGCCGTCATTTGGGCCAAAGTCGTCTTCGTCCATCTCAGCGCTCATGGTCGCCGGACCGCCGTAGACCGACTCCTGCCAACCATGGTCTGTCGTGTCTTCGGCAAACTTGCCGGTCTCCACGTACTGAGCGTCCTCGATTCCAATGTCCGATGCCCAATCACCAGCATCCTGCTGGGTCGGAGCCTCTTCGAACGACGGCTGGTCTTCAGGACCTGCGGGCTCCGGCTCTGGCTCGTCGTACAGGTTGTCTGGAGACGAGACAACGGGCGAGTCACTTGGCAACGGTGTGTCATCGGGCGTGCCCAAGACATCGAATGTGTCGCTCGCGTAGGGGTCGTAGGCCTCGTCCTCGGACATCAAGTCTTCGAGCTGTTCGGCGTCCGGGACCATTGTCATTCCGGCGCGCTGGACCTCCGGCGGCTTGTCGGACGAGCCGGTATTCACGCCCTCAGGGGCGGCATCGGCAATCTGAGTCGGAAACTCATCTTGCAGAGACTCCGAAGGCTCTGGGCCTGCGGAACGCTCGGGTACCGGAGCATCCGTGCTGACTCGTTGGGTCGCCTTACGGGCGCCTCCAATCAGACTACGACGACGTCGAGCCATGCGCTCACTCCGTCCACAACGATGCGATCGTACTTGGCGTCTCCGAACCATCTGCGATGGCGCGAATCTTGCCCTCGAACCTTGGAGCAACCGAGACCTGCAGACCCGCTGCCGACGTCATCAGGAGCACCGCTCCTTCCTCCGCGAGCAGGGCAGTCGACTCATCGATGGCTTCCGCCTGAGTATCGGTCAGACCACGGCTCAAGTTGTCGAGTCGGGTTCCGGTAGTTCCAACGAACCCAAGGTCCAAGAGCAACCCACAGGCGCCGCGAACGGCAGCTTCGATGGGATTGCCAGACGATGGCAATGCCCGATCTTCCCAAAACCTGCGAATACCGGCCTTGTCTTCAATCTTCGCCAAGCTGTCGGACGTGAACCGCAGGTCAGACGAAGACTCACCTAGAGCGACGGACAACCGAACAAGCTCGAAGGGGCCGACACCGAGACGCTTCGCGGCGTCTACCAGCTTTGCAGCGCGAAATTCATCAATCATGATTAAGCCTCACCCATGGCCGGTTCTTCTGGCGGAAGTAAATGGTCCACTTCTATGACGCGAACAGTTGCTTCGACCTTCGCGGCGATCAACTCTGGGGAAGCGCCCAACGTCTCTTGGATACTGGAGCGGAAGCTCTCGGCAATCGCCTCAGGGTCGCCACCGGCGAGCTCTAGCTCTACTGCCAGCTGACCCTTGTGTCCGCCAAAAACGCCCTGGTTCCCACCAAGGCCCATCTCGCCTGCAGTCACGAAGACACCCTGCATGATGCGGGCAGCCAACCGGGTCTGAAGGTCCTCGTCTCGTGACTTCCACTCGCCGTAGACGGCGTCGGCCACGGGCATGACGAGCATCAGCACTTCTGCCTGACCATCGGGGGCATCGACTGCAACCAAGACATCCAACGGCAACGCATCGCCGTCGTGGGGGATGGGCTCGGTGCCTACGTCCGAGAGGTGCATTTCCAGCTCCTCTCGCTGCTTGCGGCCCGTCTCTTCCATGGCTGCACGGTAGGTGGCAGGAATGCTTGCGAGCGTAGGTTCCACAGTCTCTTTGAACTGCTGGTACTCGGCCAGCAGGTTCATCACAGCGGGGTCGTCGAGGGTCTCAGCCAGCTGCGCATCGCGCACCCGTTCCTTCTGGAGAAGGTCGCCTGAACGTTCCGAGAGGCCCGCCAACTGACCACCCAGGACACCGAACACGGCGTCATAGTTGCGGCCTGCGACCTCTTCTTCGATAGAATCCACCTTGCCCAGCAGCTCAGTGCGAAAGCGACCAAGCGCTTCCAACTGTTGCTTCAGGTTCTCGATCCCGGTCTGTAGCGATGCGACCTCTTGATCGACCTCTGCCAATTCGGTTCCGTGGCGCGCTTCTTCGTCAGTCCGCCACTGCGCGACCTCAGCCAAGGCATCCGCTACAGAGCGAAGCCCACTTCCGTCAGTCATGTCGTCTCCTCTCACATGAACGGCATTACCATACACGACTTCGATTTATTGGGTCGGCTCGCACACGCCCCAAAGCCCCAGTCCATTGGCCTGCGCCCGCGCTTGAGCGGCCTCTAGCTGCGCTTGTAGCCGAAGCGTTCCGAAACGTTCCTCTGGAATGAGTCGTGCGAATCCCCGCGCCAGAAGCAGCTCGTTGAGCAAGACCGATCCTTCCGCGTCGGACACTTCGTCTTCGTTTAGATCAATGTCATCAGGCGACAGGTAAACGTAGGCGAGAGTGCGGAAAAAGATGCCTTCACACTCTTCATCAAACGTGAGAGTGACGGTTTGACCTTCAATGAGTCGGCGCAATTCGTTGCCGGCTTGGTCGCCGAAACAATCCGCATCATTGCCATTGTGCGCAATCTCCGGGGCATCCAGTCCCAACAGTCGAACCCGTTCGCTGGGGTCACCACAGCCAGTGATGTCGAATGTGTCGCCGTCCAGCACGCAGCCGACGTCGATCTCGCGGGGCGGCGCGCAAGAATTCTGGCCGACGATCGGAATCTCGTCCACCAACTCTAGATCTGGAAAACCTTCACACGCAGTCAACGCGCAGAATCCAGCCGTCAGAACAACCAAGCGATGCATTCGAGCTCCCGGACGCCAGTGTAGCCAGTCGAACCGCCGGCGGGTACGGCGATTGTGAGGACTCTCTGTGCGACGCGCTGCCATCCTACTTCTTGCTCCGCTTGGCTGTCACGAGCCGGACACCCAGCCAGCATCATGGCGCGCAACTCCTGACGTAGACGTACAGGCCCCATGGCAGGTCGTACAACAAGACGACGACGTCATTGCCCTGCGGTTCGATGACACTGCTCATGGCGTACGCGTATTCCTGGGCCCCTCCGACCGATGGAGCCAGGCCGGCGCATCTCCCGTGGTCGACGGCCAAACGGTGGGGCATCCCATGCTTGGCGTCCCGTTGGCTATTGGCCCCACCCAGACCGTTACGGTCCGAAGCGAAGGCCATGACCTCCTAGTCCGGTTCGCAAGCCAACCGCTGCAGACCCTCACGACCGACCCGCTGGCACCGCCCGATCCAGCCCTTACCTGGATGCGTATGCGCCCGCGCAATGGCAGCTGGCGCATGGTGATGGACGGCCTGGGCACGCTCAACCTCCCAACCACTAGCGCTCATCCCAGCAGCGCCGGCACCAAACTCAGCGGCGCTTTCGGAACCATGGACGTTGAGACCGATGCACCCGAGGTCCAGACATTCTGGGCCGACGGGGTCTGGCAGCTATCGACGCTTCCGTCTCTTGAGGCGCGTGCTCCGTATCCGCGCACGGCTTTCACATGGGCACCCGACGGAACAACTAGCCCTTGACTGAGCCCGCGGTGAGCCCTTCAACGAAGTAGCGTTGAAGCGCAAAAAACAGCGCAACAACGGGCAAACTCACGAGAATTGCTCCCGCTGCAAAGTGCCCCCACTCCGCGTTGTAGTCGTTGACGTAGCGTTGCAGCACGATGGGCAGAGTGAACTGCTCAGGCTTGCTGACCAGGGTGGTGGCCAAGATGAACTCATTCCATGCGGTCATGAACGAGAACAAGCCAGTGACAGCTAGTGCAGGCGTCGCTAGTGGAAGCACAACCTGCGTGAACGTCTGCCAACGCGAGGCTCCGTCCATCATCGCCGCTTCTTCGAGCTCTCGCGGCAACGTGTCGAAGTAGCCTTTGAGGGTCCACACACTGAACGGAACCGAGGTGGTGGCGTACACAAATACCAAACCAAGCAGGTTGTCGAGCAGGTTCATTGTGTCGAGAAGCAGGTACAGCGGGATGAGCATCACCACACCCGGGAACATCTGGGTGATGAGGAAAGCCCCCATTCCCGCCTCTTTGCCAACGAACTTGAAGCGCGACAGTGCGTAGGCAGCAGAGGTCGACAATGCCAAGCCCACCGCGGCCGTACTCAGGCTGATGACCAGGCTGTTGAACAGCTGACGCCCGAACAACCAGCCACCCTCTGAGGTCTCGGTGTTGATGACATGGGCGAAGTTCTCAAAGGTCACTGTCTGCGGGATGGGCCACGGGTCTACAGCGAAGGATTGACCAGGTGTGAGCGCCATCTTCAGCACCCAGAGGACCGGGTACAAGGCTGCAACGGTGACAACCAGCAGCACCAAATGAACCAGCATCACTCGAACCCATGACGGCGCGCGCATTACAGCACCTTCCGGCCGACAAGGCGGTTCGCAGCACGACTGTACACCAACAACACGCCGAAGATGAGCACTGCATACGCAGCCGCATAGCCGTACTGGTTGTTCCGACTAAACGCCCACCGGTAAGCCTCGCTGATCAGAATCTCGGTCGAGCCATCGGGCTCACCAGAGCTCACCAAGTACACGACGTTGAACATGTTGAACGTCCACACGCTTCCGAGCAGAATGGCTGGAAGTAGCGCCGGCCGAAGCAGCGGCCAGACCACATGGCGTAGACGGGTGAGGTAGCCGGCGCCGTCGACCTCAGCGGCCTCTTCCAGGTCCTTCGGAATCGCCTGGAGGGCTCCCAACGTCACCACCATCATGAACGGAAAGCCGAGCCAGGTGTTGGTGGCCAGATTCGCAGCAAAGCTCGTGGAGAACTGCGCGAACCAGTCAAACTCAACCGGGCCAGGTCCAGGGGTCACAATCGCAAGCAGCTTATTGATGGCTCCATACTGCGCATGGAACATGGACTTCCAGATGAGGGCAGTGATGTAGTTTGGGACGGCCCACGGCAGGATGAGCAGAGCGCGCCACATTCCGCGCATACGAATCCACGGCTCACGAAGCACCAGCGCCAACGCCACGCCAATGCTCACGTGCAAGGTCAGGTTGGTCACGGTCCACAAAATGGTCACGGCCAAGGTGTAGAAGAAGGACATGGGCGAGGTAATTGGGAAATCACGCGACAGCAGGATGTCGGAAAAATGCGACAATCCAACGAAGGTCCACTCGCCGCCTTGGTACGCATACAGCGAGACGGCAGCACCCAGCACGAATGGCGTGACCACCAACGCAATCATGGCCAGCGCGGCAGGTCCAATCCAGAAGTAGTCCCACTTCGTTGCCGCGAGCTCATTGCGAAGCTCCGGATTGCGAAGGCGAACCACCAACATGCCGACAAGGCCGAGCAAGAGCACCCCAAACGCGGCAATGTACGGGGAGCGCGAGACCTCGACGACGTCCTTCTGCTGAAGCTGTTCAAAGCGTGCTTGGGCCTCTCGACCCGCACGTTCCGGTGATGCAGACCCCCGCATGACCCGCCGAAGCGCGTACGCCTGAGCCTCCCACACCGCCGAGATGTCGGGGTGGGTGGGCATAGGAATCGCGGTCTCTGCCTGCGTTCTCAATGTCTGAACCAGAGGCGACGCACCTGTCGTTGCTGTCCACGTCACAGCCTGACCGCCTACATCTTGGCGGGTCTGGGCCCCATGCGCGCTGGCGATGGCCCATGCCAGGTCCTGGGCGAGCTCCGGAGAAGGGGCTCCTTTCGCCTGGTAGATCCCGTCCACCGTCAGGTAAGGCCGTGCGGGAAGGCCGGTCTCGCTCACCATCGGAAACGGTGCTGCAGCAACTGGACGGGACAGATCTGCGGTGAACCAAGGACCGCTGATCACAAAGGTCACATCGCCGTCTTCGTACAGTCGCGACACCAGCTCGCCGGTGGGCTGTGTGGGCGCAATGCCCTCATCGACGGCGAGTCGACGCGCGAAGGCAAAGGACTGAACTTGGGCATCGCCGTCCAGGGAAACAGTGCCATCGTCGTCGATTGCAACCGCACCAAAGGCGTGCATCCATGGCGCGTGAAAGTATGGGTCCGCCGCCTGGTACGCAAGTCCATAGTGACCATCAGCGGTCTCGGCACGGGCCATCGCAATCAACTCATCGGTGGTCTGCGGAGGCGACGCGATGCGGCTGGGGTCGTACAGCAACACGAGCGACTTGGTCGCGATGGGCAGGCCCCAGAGCTGCTCGTCTACGGTGAATGCGTCCAAACCAACCGGTGCAATGCCGGTGGTGTCCGACGTCCACGGCTCAATCACGCCCTCAAGCACCCACTTGGCAACGTTTCCATGAGCGGCGATGAACAAGTCGGGCCCGTTC
>OJIT01000050.1_pt1 | contig 14381 bp, 11 predicted proteins | sample 1595951 | NCBI WGS metagenome assembly OJIT01 (sample SAMN05416785, study PRJEB24817) | seawater metagenome | isolation source: Sea water | place: Canada:Atlantic | collected 2013-11 | reverse complement strand
CCTCGATTGCCACCGCAATCCGAAGCCCAACCTCCGCCCGCTCGACCAGGTCACCAATATGGACTGGGACACGGGCGCAGAAAACTACGACCCGGATCGGGATCCCGAGCGCACGCGCAAGGTGAATCCGCCGCTCCACTGCTCGGGATGTCACCGATAGTCCCCGAGGGGTATTACCGATGAAGAAGCTCAACGTCGTCAATGGCAAGGCTGCCCCGCAGCGCCTCGGCCCCATCCAGCCCGAGGGCGAGGTGGCCAACCAGGTCGTGCAGCGTGGATCGCAGTTCTGGCGGAGCCTTCAGGGCCGCACGGAAGACCATGATGTCCATGCGGATACGTGGAAAGAGTTCCCCGACGGAGCCGACGAGCTGGAGATTCCAGCCGACGGTGTTTCGCGGCGGAACTTCTTTGGCCTGATCGGCTCGGGCGCAGCGCTGGCGGGGGTCTCGATGACCACCACCGGCTGCATCCGCAAGCCACAGGAGAACATCCTCCCCTACAAAACGCGTCCCGAGGATCTCATTCCCGGGAAGCCGATGTTCTACGCATCGGCGTTCGCGGTGGGCGGCACGGTCGAAGGCGTCGTGGTCGAAAGCCACGACGGGCGTCCGATCAAGCTCGAGGGCAACGCAGGCCACTCGGGTTCTGGCGGAGCCACCTCGCTGTACGCCCAGGCCTCGATTCTGGATCTGTACGATCCGGACCGCAGCCGGATGCCGATGAAGGACGGCGAGATGAGCGATTGGAGCGCAGCGCGAGCTGACCTCACAACGCTTCTCGAGGGCAAGAGCAAGTCGAAGGGCGCCGGTTTGGCGTTCGTTGTTCGCGACATGCCTTCGCCGACCAACCGAAGCCTGCTCACGGGCATCAAGACGCGATTCCCCCTCGCGCGTTTCTTCGACGGCGACCCGATGCGCAACACGCAGTCGGTGGCCGTTGCAGAGATGCTCGCGGGTGACAACGCTCGGTTCCGGTACTCGCTCGAGGGCGCCAAGGTCATCGCGTCGTTCGATGCGGACTTCCTGGGCGTCAACTTTGAAGATGGCACCCGACTCTCGCGAGAGTGGTCCGGGACCCGCCAGGTCGTCGGTCCCACCGACCCGATGTCGCGGCTGTACGTCTTCGAGCCGCACCTGAGCAACACCGGCATGATGGCCGACCACCGGGCCCGCATCCGCGGCAGCCAGGTGGGCGACGCTCTCATCGCGCTTGCCAAGGCCCTGATGGGCGGCAAGTACGACGCGGTCAAGGCGCCTGAGGGCTTCTCAGTCGACGCGCTTCCTGCCGTTCAGCTCGACGAGGGCACCCAGGCCGTCATCGACGTGCTGGCCCAAGACCTTGCCGAAGCTGTCGAGAACGACCGCTGCAAAGAGGCCGCTGCTGCGGCTGCTGCCGGCGCTGCGCCCTCGCGCTACCGCCCGCTGTGCAAGTCGGCCGTCATGGTCGGCGAGCGTCAGCCCATGTGGGTTCACGCGCTGGCTGCCGCCATCAACTCCGCATGTCGCAACACCGGCACGATGGTGCGCTGGCGTCTCGACCGCTCGGCCGTTCCGCTGGAGTCGCTCACCGCGCTCTCCGAGGGTCTCGGCTCCGATGTCGACACGGTCGTCTGCGTCGACACCAACCCGGCCTACGATGGGCTGTCGGACCAAGGTCTGACGGAGAAGCTCACCGCGGCCACGACGATTCACCTCGGCCTGTACAGGGACGAGACGGGCGCGCTGGCCAACTGGCACCTGCCCATCTCGCACTTCCTCGAGGCCTGGGGCGACGCGGAGAGCAGCGACGGCACCATGGCCGTCGTGCAACCGCTCATCGACCCGCTGCACGACACGTACAGCGACACCGAGCTTCTGCACCTGTTTGCCACGGGCAAGCTGGATCGCGGCAGCGCGATCCTCAAGAAGTTCTGGGGCGGTCAGCTCGGACCCGGCTTCTCGGACAAAACGTGGCGCCGCTGGCTTCACGACGGTGTCATCTCCGGCGCCCCTCGCGAAGCCAACATCCCCCCGGTGGCCGGCTGGGAGAAAATCGCTCCGGCCATCACCGCAGGTCGCAAGCCCATCGAGGGCATGGAGATCAACTTCCACCTCGACCCGACGCTGGGCGACGGTCGCTATGGCAACAACGCCTGGCTTCAAGAGCTGCCGCACCCGGTCTCCAAGCTCGCTTGGGACAACGCGGCGTACGTCTCGCCCGGCACCGCCAACAAGCTTGGCGTCGCGACCGAAGACTTGATTACGGTCACCGTGACCGGCGGCGGCACGATGGAGATTCCCGTCTTCATCACCCCGGGCCAAGCCACCGACACGGTGTCGATCAACATCGGCAGCGGCCGCAAGGTCGTCCGTTGGGACAACGATGAGGGCGTCGTCTCCAGTGGTGCTGGCTTCAACGCCAACGTCGCACGGAGCACCACCGCAGCCTGGATCGCTGGCGGCAGCATCGCCAAGGCCGGTGGCACCTACGCCCTGGCCAACACCCAGGACTACGGCTCGCTCAAGCCGCCCGCATACCTCAACAACTTCAAGGAGCGCCCCATCGTGCTCGAGGCCACCGCGGAGGAGTTCAGCGCCGAGCCGAACTTCGTCGAGAAGGCCAACTTGATGGAAGAAGAGCGCCTGCGCCACTTGTGGGAGCCTCCGAAGCTCACCGGCAAGCAGCAGTGGGGCATGAGCGTCGACCTCAACACGTGCACCGGCTGTCTCAGCTGCGTGATCGCGTGTCAGGCTGAGAACAACATCGCGGTCGTCGGCAAGGAGCAGGTCATCAAGGGCCGCGAGCTCCACTGGATCCGGCTCGACCGCTACTACCGCGCTGTCGACCCCGAGACTCGTCGCAACGAGTCCTGGGAGAACATCGACGATGTCGAAGCGGCGCTGCAGCCCATGTTCTGTCAGCACTGCGAGTCGGCTCCTTGCGAGTCGGTCTGTCCGGTCGCGGCCACCGTGCACAGCCCCGAGGGGCTCAACGAGATGGTCTACAACCGGTGCATCGGCACTCGGTACTGCTCGAACAACTGCCCCTACAAGGTGCGGCGGTTCAACTTCTTCAACCACAACCTCGGGTTGCGGCCCGGCGATTGGAAGATCTATCGCCAGGACGACAAGGCTCGGAAGGAACTGAAGGGGGAGGACGCCTGGCTGCGCCAGATGCAGAAGAACCCGGACGTCACCGTCCGCTTCCGCGGTGTCATGGAGAAGTGCACGTACTGCGTGCAACGCATCAATGCGCAGAAGATCGACGCGCACGTGGCCGGCAAGGAAGTCGTCGAAGACGGCAAGATCCTCACCGCCTGCCAGCAGGTCTGTCCGACCGGCGCGATGGTCTTCGGTGACATCCACGACCCCGACAGTGCAGTGAGCAAGGCGAAGCGTTCGCCTCGCAACTACGCGGTGCTTCGTGACCTCAACACGCAGCCCCGCACCACGTACCTCGCTCGCATCCGCAACCCGCACCCGACCCTGGGCGCGATTCGCAAGAAGGCCGAGCAGGACTTTGCAGCCTCTCAAGGCGAGACCCCTGTGAGCAGCGATGCTGCAGCGGCCGAGCAGACCGGGGAGCATCACTAGTGAGCCACTACATTCCACCTACGCACGAGACCGATCCTGATCCGCTGCAGGGGCGTTCTGCGCTGATCAAGGGCGACCCGTCGTTCGCCGAAATCACCGAGGCCGTCGCGCGGCCGATCGAGATGCCGCACAAGCGGTGGGTCTTGTTCTTCCTACCCGCGCTGGCCTTGCTGACCCTGCTTCCGATCAGCCTCGGTGTGCTGTTCTGGGAAGGCATCGGCGTCTGGGGCAACAACGTTCCGGTCGGATGGGGTTGGCCCATCATCAACTTCGTGTTCTGGGTCGGCATCGGCCACGCCGGAACGCTGATCTCCGCCGTCTTGTTCCTGTTCCGTCAGAAATGGCGGACCTCGATCAACCGCGGCGCAGAGGCGATGACCATCTTCGCGGTCATCTGTGCGCTCATCTTCCCGGGCGTGCACGTTGGCCGGGTCTGGGCCGCCTACTGGCTGGGACCCGTTCCCAACCAGATGGAGATGTGGGTCAACTTCCGCAGTCCGCTGCTGTGGGACGTGTTCGCGGTCTCCACCTACTTCACGGTCTCCAGCCTGTTCTGGTACGTCGGGCTCATCCCCGACCTCGCGACGATGCGAGACCGCTCGAAGACCACCATCCGCCGCATGGCCTACGGGTTCTTGGCGATGGGTTGGCGCGGCTCGGCCCGCCACTGGGTCAACTACGAATCCGCGTACCTGCTGCTGGCCGCCATGGCCACGCCGCTGGTGCTCTCGGTGCACTCGATCGTTTCGTTCGACTTTGCGGTCTCCAACCTTCCCGGTTGGCACACGACAATCTTCCCGCCGTACTTCGTGGCGGGCGCCATTTTCTCCGGCTTCGGCATGGTGCTGACGTTGATGATCCCGCTGCGAGTTTGGTTCAAGCTCGAGCACATCATCACCATCAAGCACCTGGAGAACATGGCGAAGATCATCCTGCTGACCGGCAGCATCGTCGGTTACGCGTACACGCTGGAGTTCTTCATCGCTTGGTACTCGGGCAACGAGTACGAGGCCTTCGTCTTCCAGAACCGCGCATTCGGGCCCTACGCCTGGGCGTACTGGACGATGATGAGCTGCAACGTGCTCACGCCGCAGCTGATCTGGTTCAAGAAGATTCGGACCAGCCCCAAGGCGCTGTTCGTGATGTCCATCTTCGTGAACATCGGGATGTGGTTCGAGCGCTTCGTCATCGTGGTGAGCTCGCTTCACCACGACTTCCTCCCGAGTTCCTGGGACTACTTCTCGCCCACCATCTGGGATGTGACGCTGTTCCTGGGTAGCTTCGGGCTGTTCTTCACGCTGTTCCTGCTCTTCTTGCGGTTCCTGCCGCTCATCGCCATCGCCGAGGTCAAGTCGGTCATGCCGCGAGCCAACCCGCATTGGGTCGACCCCGACAAGAAGCCGAGCTCGCGCGACCACCACGCCAGCCATGGCGAGGTCGAGTCGGAGCCACAGAACGCTCGTGACGCGGACGCCGAAGCCAAGGCCAAAGCGGCTGAAGCCGACGCCAAAGCGGCCGAAGCCGAAGCCCGCACCAAAGAAGCCGAAGCCGAAGCCAAGGCCAAGGTGGCTAAGATCGAAGCCAAGGACAAAGCCGAGAAGGCCGCGAAGGCCGAAGCGGCGGCCGAGGCCGAGGCCGAGGCCGAGGCCGAGGCCGAGGCGGAAGCCGAGAAGGCCGAGGACGACGTCGGCGAAGCCGCCGAGCCCGACTCGAAGCTCGAAGACGCCGGTTCCGACGAGAGCTCCAAGGAAGAGAAACTGCTCTTCACGCCCCCTGCGACCGACAAGAAGAAGGACGGCAAGGACAATGGGTAAGCGCCCCAAAAGCTACGGCCTTCTGGCCGAGTACGAAAATACGCAGGACCTGTATCACGCGTGTGAGCAGGTGCGAGATGCCGGCTATGCCGCTTGGGACGCGTACACGCCGTTCCCGGTTCACGGGCTCGAGAAAGCGATGGGCGTCCGCGCCTCGCTGGTCCCCTGGATCGTCTGCGTGATGGGTTTCTCCGGCGCCGCGCTCGGGTTCTTGATGCAGTACTGGATGTCCGCTGTGGACTACCCGCTCATCATCGCTGCGAAGCCGCTCAACAGCTATCCGGCGTTCGTGCCCATCACCTTCGAGCCTGGCATTCTGCTCGGTTCGTTCGGCGCGGTGTTCGGAATGCTCGGCCTCAACAAGCTGCCGCAGCTGTATCACTCGCTCTTCAACTCGAAGAACTTCGCTCGGGCTTCCGACGACCGGTTCTTCATCGCCATCGAAGCGCGCGACCCCCGGTACCACACCGACGACACGACCAAGTTTCTCGAGGAGACTGGCGCGTTGAGTGTTGAAGAGGTCGAGGACTAGAGATGTCTTTCATGCATCGATCTTTCGCAGCGTTTGCGCTGGTGGGCCTCGCGGGCTGCTGGGGCAACTACTCCGAGTCGCCTCCGGTCCACCTTCAGCAGAACATGGACCTGCAGGAACGTGGCGAAGCGCAGGAGCGCAACCAGTTCTTCGAGGACGGTCGTGTGATGCGGACGCCCCCAGCCGGCACGGTTGCGGTGGGGTTCCTCAAGGACGACGACCACCTTTGGCGTGGCACCAACGACCAGGGCAAGCTCGCCGCAAAGCTTCCCGAGGGCATGGTGCTCGACGCTGACCTGCTCGCTCGTGGCGAGGACCGCTACAACATCTACTGCGCGCCGTGTCACGGCGAGCAAGGACGTGGAGATGGCATGGCCAACCGACGCGTTGCCGACGGCTTCGCCCAGGCGCCCGCCAACTTCCATGACGAGCAGTACCAACCGGCACCGCTCGGATACTTCTTCAAAGTCGGATCCGAAGGCTACGGCGTGATGAAGGGCTACTCCGCCCAGATTCCCGACCCCAAGGACCGATGGGCTATCGCCGCATGGGTTCGCGTCCTTCAGGTGTCGCACGGCGCCAAGCAGTCCGACGTCGCCAAGCAACTCGCCCAGGCCGGTCGGGGACAAGCCCCGGCACCCGCCAAAGCGCCCGCCCCGGCGCGAGTCAAGAAGGGAGCCGCAAAATGAGCGCTCACGGTCAAGACGAACCAGTTGTCCGCCCCGAACAGGTGAACATCTCCGACAGCTCCATGTGGAAGAAGGTCCCCATGATCGCTGCGGTGATCGGGATCCTCGCCCTTGCCGGCGCGTTCGGCCTCAAAGGGGAGCACGACGAGGGGTTCTACTTCTCGTACCTCACCTCCACCATGTTCTGGCTCGCGCTGAGCCTCGGTGGTCTGTTCTTCGTGCTCGTTCAGCACGCCGCTCGCGCGGGCTGGTCGATCGTCGTTCGACGCATCGCCGAGAACATGGCGCTCACCCTGCCGATGATGGGGCTGCTGATCCTGCCCGCTGTCTTCCTGGGCGCGCACGACCTGTTCCACTGGACGCACGCGGAGGCTGTTGCGACAGACCCCATGCTTTCGTGGAAGGAGCCGTACCTCAACGAGACCAGCTTCCGGATTCGGGCTGTCGTCTACGTCGTTGTGTGGTCGATCTTCGGCCTCTTCTATTGGCGCACGTCCACCTCGCAGGATGACGCCACGGGCAAGTCGATTCTCGACAAGGCTCACAAGATGCGCTGGGCTGCTCCGTTGGGGATCGCAGTCTTCGCTCTGTCGCTCACCTTCTCGGCGTTCGACTGGCTGATGTCACTCGACCCGCACTGGTTCTCGACCATCTTCGGCGCGTACTACTTCGCTGGCGCCGTCGTCTCGACCCACGCGTTCATCGCACTCATCGTCATCCTGCTCCATCGCAGCGGCTACCTCCGCGGCGTGGTCACCAAGGAGCACTTCCATGACCTGGGCAAGATGATGTTCGGGTTCACCGTGTTCTGGGCCTACATGGGCTTCTCCCAGTACATGTTGATCTGGTACGCGACCATTCCGGAGGAGACCGAGTGGTTCAGCTACCGCGGGGCAGGGGACTACCTCACCCTCTCCATCGTCCTGGTGTTCGCTCGCTTCGTGTTCCCGTTCCTCGGGCTCATCTCGCGACACATCAAGCGCAACCCCAAGACGCTCGCGTTCTGGGCGGTGTGGATTCTCGCCGCCGAGTTCATCGACATGTTCTGGTTGATCGACCCGGTCGACGCGCACAACGCTGGCAATCATCACCCGACGATCGAGTTCGGCCTGGTGGACATTCTCTGCTTCGTCGGTATCGGAGGCATGTGGCTCTCAGTCATGACCTGGGGTCTGACGCGTAAGGCGCTCGTGCCGGTCAACGATCCCCGACTCGCCGAGTCGGTTCACTTTGAGAACTTCTAGGGCCCATCCGAGACCCTCGAGACTGGACCCATTCCCACGCGAGTTCCGATATGAGCGAAGAAGACGGACACAACGACGGAGGTCACGAGATCGACAAGATGCCCTCAGGGCGTCTTTTCGGCCTCCTGACGATCTTGAGCCTGCTGACTCTCGGATTGAGCTTTGGTGTCGTCCAGCTGTTCAACCAGCAGGTGCGCAACATCGAAGGCCAGCGGATCTCCGATGGCTATGCCTCGGCGCAGGCGTACACAGCCGAGATGGGCGATGTTGCGGAAGGCTATGGCGAGTACGAGATCGTCAAGCCGGTCGGCGAAGGCAAGCCCGACAAGGTGACGACGCGCTACTTCGTCCCCGTCGGCAAGGCCACCCAGCAGGTCATCGACAACCCAGCACTGCTCGCCGGCAAGCGTCCGGCCAAAGACTGGGCCACCACCGGCACCGGCAAGAAGGTTGAAGAGTGGGGCGGTTTGCCCGGCGCGACGCCGCAGCAGCCCGTCGCCAGGGGACCTGGCGACGCCAAAGAGGCCGCCAAGGTGAAGGCGCCTCGCGAGCATCGCTTCTCCTTTGCCATCAGCGGCGAGGACCTTGTCCTTCTCGGCGAGGTGCCCTCCGACGCGGTCAGCAAGGAACTCGAAGGCGCGGCCAAGAAGACCCACTTCGGCGACAAGGTGCGCAACAAGCTCAAGGTCACGGGCGCTCCGGGCAAGCCCGGGTTCGATGTCGCATACAAGCGCGCGTTGGCAGCGATCGATCTGATGAGCACGGGAAGCGCCAAGTTCACCGCCGGCAAGCTGTCGATGAACGGCTTCGTGCCCGACGCCAACAAGGCGAAGTTCGAAGAGCTGAGCCAAGCGGCGGGCGGACCGCCGATGGGGACCGTCGAGGTTGCGAGCACCGAGCTCGCAGACGACTGCGACAAGAAGTTCGCCAAGGCGCTCAAGCGCCCGATCCGCTTTGCCACCGCCAGTGCCGACATTGATGCGAAGTCGATGAACGTGCTCGACAAGCTGGCCGGTATCGCGAAGGAATGTCCCGGACGATTTGTGGTCGAAGGCCACAGCGACAACCAAGGCATGCCCGACGCCAACAAGCAGCTCAGCCTCAAGCGCGCGAACGCCGTCTCGACCGCGCTGCAAGAGAAGGGTATCGAGAAGAAGCGATTGCGCGCCAAAGGCTACGGCCAAGAGCGTCCAGTCGCCTCCAACGACGATGACGCCGGTCGCAAGAAGAACCGTCGCATCGAAGTCCACATCGCTCGCTAGTCAGCCCCGCTTCACCTGTACCCCGACGTCATGCCTCGTTTCTTCGACAGTCTGCTGACCCGCCTCGCGGGGATCGTGTTCGCCGTTGCGTTCGCGACCCTTCCGGCGTGGGCACAGGCGGAGCCAGCACAACCGCTGTCTCCGGAGATGCGAGCGATCGAGGTCTCGGAGCACAAGGGCTCGACGATCGACACCGAACTGTCGTTCGTCGACCACACCGGCAAGTCGGTCACGCTCGGCGACTATCTTGACGGTGACCGTCCCGTCCTGCTCACGCTCAACTACTACCGCTGTCGGGTGGTGTGCAGCGTGCAGCTCAACGGTCTGGCGGACGCGCTCGCGGAGCTCGATTGGACTGCCGGCGACGGCAACTTCCGCATTGTCACCGTTTCGATCGACCCCAATGAGACCCCCGCGGATGCCCGCAAGAAGCGAGACACGATCCTCGCTGCGGTCGACAAGGGCGACGACGTCGATTGGCAGTTCCTCACCGGCTCGTCGATTCAGATTCGCGCGCTCTCCGAACAGCTCGGCATCAGCTACGCATACGACGCCGAGCAGGACCAGTTCGCACACCCTGCGGTCGCGATGTTCTTGTCCCCCAACGGCAAGGTTGCGCAGTATCTCTACGGTCTCACCTTCATCCCGCGGGATGTGAAGTTCGCGCTCATCGAGGCAAGCGAAGGTAAGATCGGTTCTCCCATGGAGCAGCTCTACCTGAGCTGCTTCGCCTACGATCCCACTCTTGGGCGGTACGGCCCGTTCGCGTTCGGCATGGTCCGAATCGGCGGCGTTCTCACCGCTCTCATTCTAGGAAGTTTCTTGCTCGTTCTGTGGCGTCGCGATCGTCGCCGCAGCGCGGAGGAGTCTTCCTGGATGCAGCTGCCCTTCGTTCATGAACGAGGCGGCGCCCCCGACCCGAGGGACCCGATGCACCCCATCAAACGAGAAGGCGAGGTAACGAAGTGATCCTCTCCCTATTCACGGCACCCGAAAACGCCGAAGCACCACAAGCCGCAGCTGAAGCCGCGGGCGGAATGGCCGCCACTGCCCAAGCTCCACTTCCTCCAGTCGAGACCGCACACCCCTGGGCGATGCCCACGGCTGCGTCGACCTTTGCCGAGGATACGGACAACCTCTACTACTTCATCACCGCGCTCGACACGCTGTTCTTCGTCGTGATCATGGGGGCGATGGGGTATTTCATGTGGAAGTACCGTCGCCGCAGCAAGGACCAGAAGACGAGCTCGATCACCCACAGCGGGGTCATCGAGTTCCTCTGGAGCGCCATTCCCACGGTGCTCCTGATGGTGATCTTTGTCTGGGGTGAGTGCGACTTCGTCAAGCAATCGGTCGCTCCCTCCGATCCGCTCGAAGTCCGTGTCACCGGACAGAAGTGGTACTGGACGATCGAATACCCGAAGTACCCCGGTGTTTCGCTAAACTCCTCCACCGAGGAGCCGGCGCTCACGCTGATGGTGCCCAAGGGCAAGCCGGTGCGACTGACGATGACGTCCAATGACGTCATCCACTCGTTCTTCGTGCCAGCGTTTCGCATCAAGCGCGACGTCGTCCCGGGTCGCTACACGCAGATCTGGTTTGAAGCGACGCGGATCGGTGAGTTCAACCTGTTCTGCACCGAGTACTGCGGTGACTTCCACTCGCAGATGACCGGTGTGGTCAAGGTCCTCGAGCAGGACGACTTCGAGCGGGAGCTGATCAAGGCAGGCGTCCTCGTCCAGGACGAGGGCGAGTCCATGGCTGCCTACGGCGAACGCATCTACAAGCGTCGCGGTTGCGTCGCCTGCCACTCGGTCGACGGCACCGACGGCACGGGTCCCTCTTGGAAAGGCCTGTACGGCCGCACCGAGACCCTGTCCGACGGCACGACGGTCAAGGCCGACGACCAATACATCCAGGACTCCATCTACGAACCCAACAAGCAAATCGTCGCGGGGTATGCCCCTCAGATGCCGAGCTACCAGGGCCAACTCGACGAGCCGCAGGTCAGGGCCGTGATTGAGTACATCAAGACGCTCAAGTAGCGCCCACGGAGATATCGCCATGGCAGACGCACACAGCACCGAGTCCAACTACCTGACGGCCACCACAGGCCTGAAGTCCTGGATCTTCACGCTCGATCACAAACGGATCGGCCTGATGTACCTGGTCGGGGTTTTGGCCTTCTTCTTCGTGGGGGGCATCTTCGCGCTCACCCTGCGGACCGAGCTCTTGACGCCCCAGGGGGGCGACTTCATCTCGGCCACGACCTACAACAAGATGTTCACGCTGCACGGCGCGGTGATGGTCTTCTTGGTCATCATTCCGTCCGTCCCCGCTGCGCTCGGCAACTTCTTGTTGCCGCTGATGCTCGGAGCCAAGGATGTCGCGTTCCCGCGGCTGAACTTGTTGTCGTTCTGGATCTACACCCTCGGCTCGGTGTTCTTCCTGTTCACGCTCGCCGCGGGACAACTCGACACCGGCTGGACGTTCTACACCCCGTATTCGAACACCAGCGGCACGGCGGTCATCTCGGCCACGTTTGGCGCGTTCATTCTGGGGTTCAGCTCGATTCTCACGGGCCTGAACTTCATCGTGACGGTGCACAAGATGCGGGCACTAGGGATGACCTGGAACAAGATGCCGCTGATGGTGTGGGCCCTGTACTCCACCGCCGTCATCCAGGTGCTGGCCACTCCGGTTCTCGCGATCACGCTACTGCTGCTCATCGTCGAGCGCACGCTGATGATCGGCATCTTCGATCCCGCCATGGGCGGTGACCCGGTCCTGTACCAGCACTTCTTCTGGTTCTACAGCCACCCGGCGGTCTACATCATGATCCTCCCGGGCTTCGGCATCGAGTCCGAGCTCATCGCGGTCCACAGCCGCAAGCACATCTTCGGATACAAGGCGATCGCGATGAGTTCGGTCGCCATCGCGGTGCTCTCCTTCATCGTGTGGGGCCACCACATGTTCGTCTCGGGTCAGTCCGAGCTCGCGGGCATCGTGTTCTCGTTCCTGACCTTCTCGGTTGCGGTGCCCACCGCGATCAAGACGTTCTCTTGGATCGCGACGCTCTACAAAGGCAGCATCGAGTTCAACACTCCGATGCTGTACGGGCTGATGTTCCTGTTCACGTTCTCCATCGGTGGACTGACGGGCATCTTCCTGGGCGCACTTTCTGTCGACGTCCACCTGCACGACACCTACTTCGTCGTCGCTCACTTCCACTACGTCATGATGGGCGGAACCATCATCGCGTTCGTCGGGGGCATCCACCACTGGTGGCCCAAGATGTTCGGAGTGATGTACAGCGAGCGTTGGGGCAAGATCGCCGCCGCGTTCGTCTTCGTCGGCTTCAACATGACGTTCTTCAACCAGTTCCTGCTCGGCCAGCAAGGCATGCCGCGCCGTTACTGGTCCTACGCACCGCAGTTCCAGCAGCAGCACATCTTGTCCACCGTCGGTGGCTACTTGCTGCTCGTTGGGTTCCTGATCATCGCTATCTACCTCGTGCACTCGTTGCGCAACGGCGAGAAGTGCGGTCCGAACCCTTGGAACGCGCAGTCCCTCGAGTGGACCGCCACGGCGAGCCCCCCGATCGAGCACAACTTCCACGGGCAGCCGCGCGTGGAGAACGACCCCTACAACTTCCCGGAGATCGACCGCACCGGTTCGTCGCACTGACGCGCCCGTGTTTGATCGAAGGACTGCACAGGGACCTTATTGATGGGTGACCACGCAAAACCGGCGAAGAACCATGCGTTCTTCCAGCACCACTTCAACACCGTCGGGCAGCAAGCCGGCGCGGCAAAGATGGGCATGTGGCTCTTCCTTGCAACCGAAGTGCTCATGTTCTCAGGCCTGTTCTTGGCCTACTTCATCGTCCGGGCTCTGTATCCCGAGATGGTCCTGAGCTCGCACGAGCTTCTCGACAAGACGATGGGTGGCATCAACACCGTCGTGCTGCTCACCTCGAGCTTCACGATGGCGATGGCTGTCCGCTACGCCCAGCTGGGTGACAACAAGCGCTGCGCGACGCAGCTGCTGATCACCCTGGCCTGCGCGTTCATCTTCCTCGGCGTGAAGTACGTCGAGTACACGGGCAAGTTCTCGCACGGCATTTTCCCCGGCGGGTACTTCAACTACGACGAGGCCGCTCAGTACGCGCACAGCCACGGACACAGCTTCCGCGGCCTGCCGCACGTGTTCTTCGGCTTGTACTTCGTGATGACCGGCCTGCACGGCGTGCACGTGCTTGCCGGCATCGGCGTCATCATCTGGGTCTACCTCCGCGCCAAGCGGGGCGACTTCAAGGATGGCTACTACGCGCCGGTCGAGAACGTGGGCCTGTACTGGCACATCGTCGACCTGGTCTGGATCTTCCTCTTCCCCCTTCTTTACCTGGTGAAATAGGAGAGCGACGTGGCTGACAACAACGACAACAAGCTCTTCTTCGGCGGCAAGGCAGTCGACGACTTCGTCGAGTGCCACGAGCACATCTCGCCGGTCTCGCTGTACCTCAAGGTGCTCGGGGCTCTGTTCGTGCTCACCGGCCTCACCTACGCGGTTTCGTACGCGAACCTGGGACCGGCATCGCTACCCGTCGCGATGCTCGTCGCAGCCATGAAGGCCACGCTCGTGAGCGCGTTCTTCATGCACCTGATCTACGACGACAAGTTCCACGCGTTCATCTTCGCGTCGTCGCTTCTGTTCGTGGCGATCTTCTTCACGTTCACGATCTTCGACCTCGAGTCGCGGGACCGGTTGAGTGAAGCGCAAGCCACCGACTACCGGCGTGCCGACGGCGGTTGGGATGACATGGGCCGCATGGCCGCGGCGAACAACACCGCGGCGAGCAAGCCTGCGTGCTCAGATGGCACCGTGCCGATGTGCGACCAGGCCTTCCCCGTTTGCAACGGCGAGGACGCGCACGGCGGCGAGGACTTCCTCATCCGTCGCATCGAGAACGACTGTTTCGTCTCCGAGATGGTCCCGTCCGTCGGCGCCGACGGCAAGCCGGTCCTCAACGATGACGGCACGCCCGCCATGGTCGACGCTGGCTGTGTCCTCAAGAAGCTGGGTTGCGTGAACCCGCATACCGCTGAGGGACACAAGGCCGCTGCAGCGAAGCCCGCCGCACCCGCCGAAGGCAAAGCGGACGCGAAGGCCGAAGCCGAGCCCGCGCACTGAGATCGCTCGACTTCGGTTGGCGCCTTAGATCGGAAGAGCGTCGTGTAGGGAAAGAGTGTAGATCTCGGTGGTCGC
>OJIT01000043.1_pt1 | contig 14755 bp, 11 predicted proteins | sample 1595951 | NCBI WGS metagenome assembly OJIT01 (sample SAMN05416785, study PRJEB24817) | seawater metagenome | isolation source: Sea water | place: Canada:Atlantic | collected 2013-11 | reverse complement strand
GTCGACCAGTCCGTCCTCGGCATGTCAAACTTCGCCATCTTCCTGTGAGAAATGCATGACTGAGGTTGCTCCAACCGTCGTCGTGGTCGGCAGCGGGCTGGCTGGATTCGGCGTGCTGCGCGAATTGCGCAAGCTTTCACCGGATTCCCGGCTGGTGCTGGTGACGGAGGAAGAAGGACACTTCTACTCCAAGCCTGCTTTGTCCACCGCCCTGGCCAAGAACAAGACTGCCGAAACGCTGGTTACCACTCCGGCCGAAAAGATCGCTGCGAATCTCGATCTCGATTCGCGGATCGGCCGGCAAGCTCTCGGCATCGACCGGTCGGCCAAGGCGCTGCTTACCGATGGCGGACCGATCCATTACGATTCGCTGGTATTGGCGACAGGTGCTTCGCCGGTAGAACCGCCCATTGCCGGCGAAGCCGCGCATCGTGCCATCGCGGTCAATCGTCTTGATCATTACGACCGCTTCCGTCGTGAAATGCCCGATGGTGGCCGCGTCCTTATTATGGGGTCGGGCCTTGTCGGAACCGAATTCGCCAACGATCTCGTCACGTCGGGCTACAAGCCCGTGGTGGTCGATATGCTGGCACTTCCGCTTGCCCAGCTTGTACCCCCTGGCGTTGGCGAAAAGGTCCGCGATGCCTTGCAGGAAAAGGGGGTCGAATGGCACCTGTCGCGCAAGGTGGAGGCCATCGACTACAAGCACACCGACCGTGGATATCTGGCGACGCTGGATGACGGCACGGTCGTGGAAGCCGATATCGTGCTCTCCGCCGTCGGTCTGCGCCCCAATGTCGACCTTGCACTGGAAGCCGGGCTGAACGTCGACAGCGGGATCAAGGTCGACGAATACGGACGCACCAGCGATCCCGACATCTACGCCATTGGCGATTGCGCCCAGTACCAGAATGGCCTGGCGGCTTTCGTCACGCCGATCATGGCTGCCGCGCGCGGAATTGCTCCCAGCGCTTTGGGCGATCTTACCCCGATCCGCTTTCCGCCGCTGTCGGTGCAGGTAAAGACGACGTTGTTCCCTATCAACCTGCTGCCGCCGCAAGCGGGGATTGCTGGCGAATGGCAGGTACTCGAAGGCGGCGCGGAAGGCGATAAGCACATCTTCGTTGACCGCGACCGGATCGTTCGCGGCTATGTACTGACACAGGATAAGTGCGCCGAGCGCATGGAAATGGACAAAATGGTAGGGGAAACTGCATGAGCGGACTGCTCGAAGGCAAGATCGCGATCGTGACGGGCGGGGCCAAAGGCCTCGGCTATGGCATTTCGCGACGGATGGCGGGCGAAGGAGCATCGCTGCTCATCACCGGGCGCGACGGCGCCGCAACCGAACGGGTCGCCAAGGAAATCCGGGACGAATTCGGAACGCACGCCGTTGGCATGTCCGCCGACATGGCAGTCAAGGAACAAGTCGAGGGAATGGTGCAACGCGCCGTCGACGAATTCGGCGGACTGGACACGCTGGTCACCAATGCCTCTTCGCTGTCCGACAATGTCTTGCTGGAACACAAGACCGACGAGATGCTTGCTGCGACGCTTAACATGGGCGTCTGGGGGACATGGTGGGCCATGCGCGCTGCCCTGCCGCACATGAAGAAGCGCGGGGGCGGCGCGGTCGTCAATTTCTATTCGATCGACGCCGACACCGGCGCGTGGCTGCACAGCGACTACAACATCAACAAGATGGGCATTCTGGGCCTCACGCGCAGTGCCGCTGTGGAATGGGGGCGCTTCAACATCCGTATCAACGCGATTGCACCCACCGGAATGGGTCAGGTGTTTGCCCGGCTGGCCGACGAAGTTCCCGGCTTCCTGGAAGCGGCGACGGCGAACAATCCGCTCAAGCGTGCGGGCGACCCGGAATTCGATATCGGTCCGGTCGTGGTGTTCCTGGCATCGGACATGTCGCGGTTCATCACAGGCGAAATGATAAATGTAGATGGTGGCCAGCACCTTCCCGGATACGTGAGCATACCGCACGATCTCGAAGAGATGGAAAAGGGGGGAACATGAAGTTTCAACCGGACTTCGGAGGATCGACAGAGACGCACGTCAGCTATGAGGAGATTTCCGCGTCTCCCAGTGTCATCAAGATTCTCTCCGGAGCGCTCGATGCGATCGGCGAGCGGGGAGTCCGGCGCCTTTCGATGAGCGATATCATCGAAGCCAGCGGCGTATCACGCGGCACCCTTTACAAATATTTTTCCAACAAGGACGATGTGCTCGCCGCGGTTGCGGAGTTTGTCTGCACCGGTTTCGAAAACGGCATTGCCGATGCTGCACGTGGTATCGACGATCCCGTCGAGCGTTTTCGCGCCGTGATGCTCTTCTATTCACGCTACACCAACGAAAATTCCCCCGATCGCGTGTTCGAAGTGGAACCCCAGTTCCATCTGTCGTTCTTCCGAACGCGCTTCAGTCGTTACAAGGCCGCTGTTGCCAATGCGTTGGCGCCCGTATTTGCACATCTTGAAAGTCTGTTGGGCCGCGACATCGACCGTGAAGCCTACGTGGAGGCATTGGTCCGCCTGCAGATGAGCACCTTGCTGGTACCCGCGACGCAATCGTGGACCGATCGCTGGAACAGCAGCGCGGACGATCTGGAAACATGGGCTCTGGGCCTAGCCCGCGTGGAAGCCTGATATCCGCGATCAATAAGAGCAAATAGAGTATTTATTTCATATGTTTGCTGCATTTCGGGGGAAGGTTCTCTTTGCTCTTGCCGAACGATGCCGGTAACATGAGATGAAAGATCAGACCACCATGCCGATCTGTACGGCGACGGTGATATAAGAAGGCAAGGCAATGGCGACCAAATACGACACAATGCTCGACCAGATGGTAAAGGACTATTCGCTGGTCACCCACGGATATTCGGTTTCGGCACCGGTCGATCCTTATCCCATGTTCGATGAAAAGCGTTCGAGCTGTCCAGTAATGCATGGCGACATGCTGCAGCAAAACGCGGTCCCCAGCATGGCGGATTACATGATGACAGGCCGCCCGGTCGTCACCTTGTTCCGTTACGAGGATATTCGCGCCGTCCTGATGAATCCGAAGGACTGGCTCAGCCATATCGTCGGCGACGGGTTCGGCGCCGCCGTGGACAATCTCCTGCTGACTGCGATGGATGGGGAGCCGCATACCAAGTATCGCAAGACTTTGCAGAAGCCGTTCCAGCGTGGCCAGATCCGCGCCTTGATCGAACCGCTTATCCGTCCGGTCGTCGTGAACGAATTCGTCGAGAAACTGCGGCCACAGGGAAAAGCCGACCTGCTGCGCGAATTCGCACTCCCGTTCCCCATCCGTGCGATCTACGCCTATTTCGGCTTTCCGCATGACGAGGACCTGCTGAGCAATCTGGCGAGCTGGGCCATCCAGGTCGTGGCAGCGCCGCAGACCGATCCCGAAGTGGCGAAGGTCACCATTCCGCAGTCGATGGTCGCAGGCCAATCGATGTACGACACGCTGCTGCCAATCATAAAGGCCTATCGCGAACGTGGCGAGATGCGCAACGACATCATCGGCTATATGATGCAGACGGAGCACGAGGGGGTGAAGTTCTCCGACGAGGACATCACCAATTTCATCCGCATGCTGCTGCTGGCTGCGGGCGAGACGACGACGCGCAGCTTCGCCAACATGATGGTCCAGTTGCTCGAAGAGCCGGACGTTCTGGAAGAAGTGCGCCAGGATCGATCACTGGTTCCAAAGGCGGTCATGGAAACAATGCGCCGCGATCCCACCGCCGCCGCAGTGGCACGCATCGCTGCGCGCGACATGGAGATCGGGGGGGTATCGATCCCAAAGGGCACTGCGGTGTTGTGTTCGATCGCTGCGGCCAATCGCGACCCCGAAGCCTATGAAGACCCCGACCGCCTTTGGCTGAAGCGGCCGATGCGCCCGCTCCTGAGCTTCGGCTTCGGGCCACATATGTGCATGGGCATGCACATGGCACTGACCGAGATGGAGGTCGCGCTGGAAGAAATCCTCGCACTTCCCAACCTGCGCTTCGACCCTGCGTATCCCAAGCCCGAAATACGCGGCCTCAATCTTCGTGGCCCCGACGAGTTGCATGTCTTGTGGGACGTGGACTAGGGTTTCTCTGCGCCGACCGGATTACCGGCGGCGGAATGGGAGATCGGAATGGCGCGCGTACGAGCTTGTCTGGCGGCGATGGCAGGCGCCTTCGCGATAATACTTCCGGGAATCGCGCCGGGACAGGATCGCTCGGTCCTGCCCGTCCCCGTTCCCGATTTTGCTGGGACGATGAAGCCTTCGCTCGACGCCGCGGCCCCCTCGTGGCCGGACCGCGTGAAGGCACCCGATGGCGCACCCAACATTCTGCTGGTCCTGACGGACGATGTGGGTTTCGGTGCGGCAAGCACATTCGGCGGGCCGGTGCCTACGCCCAATCTCGATCGCCTTGCCCGGCAAGGGGCGGTCTATAACAATTTCCATACGACCGCGATGTGCTCGCCGACGCGGGCTGCACTGCTTACGGGACGGAATCATCACGCGGTCGGCACGGGGGCGCTGACCAATGTGCCGATGGGTTTCCCCGGCTATGACGGGATCATTCCCCCGCAATCCGCCACGCTGGGCCGCATCCTCAAGGGCAATGGTTTCAGCACCGCATGGATCGGCAAGAATCACAATGTGCCCGATGACGAAACGGGCGAAACCGGCCCGTTCGATCGCTGGCCTGTCGGAATGGGATTCGACGAATTCTACGGGTTTATCGGTTCGGAAACGGACCAGTTTCGTCCCGTCCTCTATCACGGCAATACACGGCTGGTCGCGCCCGACCGTGGACCGGATTACATTCTCGACCGTGACCTTGCAGACCATGCGATCGGATGGCTGCGCCAGCAGCAGGCTGAAACGCCGCACAAGCCCTTTTTCCTCTATTACGCCACCGGATCGGCACACGCGCCACAACAGGCGCCGCGCGACTGGATTGCCCGGTTCGGCGGAAAATTCGATTCCGGCTGGGGCGTGCTGCGCGAGCAGACCTTCGCCCGGCAATTGCGCGATGGCATTGTTCCGCGCGGCACCACCATGTCCCCCCGACCGGCGGAAATCCCCGCCTGGGACAGCCTCTCGCCCGATCGACAACGCCTTTATGCGCGATACATGGAAGTCTTTGCGGCGATGCTGGCCTTTCAGGATTACCAGTTCGGCCGGATCCTGGACGAGCTGGAAGCGCAGGACGAGCTGGACGATACGTTGATCGTTTTTATCGAAGGCGACAACGGGGCCAGCGCCGAAGGCGGACCCGAAGGCAGCCTCAATGAGCTGATGCAGCTCGTCGGCCTGCCCGACCAGAGTTTCGACGAACAACTGGCCAATATAGATACGCTCGGTGGTCCGCGGACCTATCAGGTCTATCCCGCCGGCTGGGCATGGTCGACCAATACGCCGTTCCCGCTTTACAAGCAGATTGCATCCCATCTGGGAGGAACACGCAACGGACTGGTAATTTCATGGCCCGAAAAGATTGCGCGGCCTGGTGAGGTGCGGCGCCAGTTCCACCATGTTATCGATATCGCCCCCACCCTGCTGGAAGCAGCCGGCATCCCGCAACCCCGGATGGTCGACGGAACCGCGCAGGATCCCTTCGATGGCACCGGCATGGCATACACATTTGTTGATCCCGCAGCAGACGACCAACGGACCACGCAATATTTCGAACTGCTGGGCAATCGCGCCATCTATCGCGACGGATGGTTGGCATCCACCAATCCGGGCCGCATGCCGTGGCAACCGCTGTCGGCGAGCAAACCGGAAGATTTCACCTGGTCGCTCTACAACCTCGATGAAGACTTCGCGCAAGCCAACGATCTTGTGTCCGAATATCCCGAGAAGCTGGCCGAACTCCGCGAAATGTTCGACCGCGAGGCGCGGCGATATGACGTCTATCCGCTGCGCGCGGCGCTCGACGTGGAAACATCCGACCGGATGCGGCGCCCGCGTGAACCGCGCAGCCGCTACGATTATCGCGGCAAGGATATCCATATCGCCTGGTCGCAACAGCCCCGCCTGGTAGGCCCCTTTACGATAGAGGTCGTCTTGGGCGCACATGGTCCTGACGAAACGCGGACCGGCGCCCTGCTGGGCACCGGCAGCGATCTGTCCGGCTGGGCGTTCGCGCTGGAAAACAATGTGCCGGTGGTGCGCCATGCCGCATCGAGCGCGGCGGCAGACCGCTTTACCGTTCGTGCGGACAGCGAACTCAGGGCGCAGGATACGACGCTCCGCTTTGTTTTCACGCCCGACAACCGGTCGCCTGTCTCTCCAGGTACGATGGCCATTTTCGCAGGTAGCCGACCGATCGGGTCGGGGCGCATCGGGCGCCCGGCGCCGCTCACTATGGGGCCGGGCGAAAGCTTCGATATCGGCAATGATACCGGTCGTCCGGTGATGGAGTATCCCGAAGGCGCCGCCTTCAGCGGGACCATCGAAACGCTTACGGTGACGCTTGGGAATGAACCTTGACAGGCGCGCGCCAGCGCTAGCCGGTCTGGTCAATCGGTCGTTCGCCAACGACCGACAGGCCGTATCCCTCCAGCGCGACAAGCGTATGGCTGGTGTTGGTCAGCAGCACCATGTCACGCACCCCAAGCTCGGACAGGATCTGCGCACCAGCGCCATAATCGCGCTGGTCGGCGGTCGCTGCCGGATTCTGGGATGAGTAGCCGGGCTCCGCTATCTGCATAGCACTGCTCACATATTCGGGCACGGGCCGGTTGATCAGAACCAGCACGCCCGCCCCCTCTTCGGCAATGATTTCCATCGAACGGCGGATCAGCGCGCCGCGTTCTCCCGCCTCGTCGAAAACATCCGGGAACAGCGACATCAGGTGCATGCGCACCAGAGTGGGCTTGCCGGGATCGATGTGGCCCTTGACGAGGGCAACCGTCTCGTCGCGGGTGGCTTTGTTGTAAAAGCAGATTGCCTTCCACTTTCCACCCCAATTGCTCTCGAACTCCCGCTCCGAACGACGCTCTATCAGGCGGTCGTGTTCGCGGCGGTAAGCGATCAGGTCGCGAATCGTGCCGATCTTGAGATCGTGGCGACGGGCGAAGCCGACAAGGTCTTCCATCCGGCTCATCGTGCCGTCGTCATTCATGATCTCGCAGATCACGCCGGACGCGTGAAGGCCGGCAAGCCGGGAGATGTCTACCGAAGCCTCCGTATGTCCGGCGCGCACCAGGACTCCGCCGTCGCGTGCGACCAAGGGAAAAACATGGCCGGGGGTAACGATGTCGGCGGCATCCCTCCCGCTGTCGATGGCGACCGAAATGGTACGCGCGCGGTCGGCGGCGGAAATGCCGGTTGTCACACCCTCGCGCGCTTCGATGGAGGTGGTGAAGGCCGTCTCGTGGCGCGTGCGATTGCTGGTACTCATCAGCTTGAGGCCGAGCTGGTCGACACGCTGACGGGTAAGCGCAAGACAGATCAGGCCGCGTCCATGGGTGGCCATGAAATTGATCGCATGCGGTGTGGCCATCTGCGCAGGAATGATGAGGTCGCCTTCGTTTTCACGGTCCTCGTCATCCACGAGGATGTAGATGCGCCCGTTGCGCGCTTCCTCGATGATTTCCTCAATGCTGGCGATGGCTGGGCGGTCTTCATGTTCGGCGAGATAGTTGCGCAGCTTGCGCATCGTCTCGGTCGTGGGGTTCCAGCCGGGCTTGCCGCAATCGCGCAGGGAATTGGGGTGCAATCCGGCCGCACGCGCGAGGGCCGAGCGGGACATCTCCCCCTCATCGATTATCTGGCGAATCCGCTCTTGCGTGTCTTGGTCCATGATGGCGACCGTATAGCAGGGTAACAGGGCGGCAACCCCCGGCTGCCGCAATAACCACCATACAGGCGTCAGTTCATCTTGCGTTCGTCCAGACCGAGGCCGCGCCCGATGATTTCCAGCATGATTTCGCTGGTGCCGGCAAAGATGCGGCTGATCCGGGCATCGGTGAACATGCGGCTGATGCGATATTCTTCCATATAGCCCGCGCCGCCGTGGAGCTGAACGCACTCGTCCATTACGCGCCCTTCCAGCTCACTGGTAAGCAACTTCGCTGCCGAAGCGTCCTCGGCCGACAATTCCTTGTCGTTCAGAAGCATCACGCACTGGTCGACATAGGTTTGCGCCATGTCGAGTTCAGCGCGCATCTGTGCCATCTTGAAGCGGCTGTTCTGGAAAGCGCCGATCGGTTTGCCGAAAGCGCGACGTTCCTTGACGTATTCCAGCGTCAGATCGAACGCGGTCTGCGCGGTGGCCATGAAGCCGATGGCCGCAATCAGGCGCTCCTGCGCCAGCATTTGCGCCAGGTATTTGAAGCCCTGCCCCGCTTCGCCGATCAGGTTCGCCTGCGGCACCATCACATCGTCGAAGAACAGTTCCGCGGTATCCTGGCTCTTCAGCCCCATTTTCTCCAGTTTGCGGCCACGCTCGAAGCCTTCCATTCCACGCTCTACGAAGAACAGGCTGATACCGTGCGGCCTGTCGGGATCGGTGCGGGCGGCAACCACGAACAGATCGCCCAAGATGCCATTGGAGATGTAAGTCTTGGCCCCGTTCAGAACCCAGTGATCGCCCTGTTCGACCGCGCGGGTTTTCATGCCCGCAAGGTCGCTACCGGTTGAAGGTTCGGTCATGGCCACGCCCAGGATCGTCTCGCCAGAGACCACCCCCGGCATGAAACGGTCCTTCTGCTCCTCATTGCCGAGCTTGTGCAGATAAGGCGCAACAAGGTCGGAATGCAGGTTGATGTAAAAGCCGATATCGCCGTGGCGCATGTTCTCCTCGACGATGATCTGGTCGAAGCGAAGATCGTCGATGCCGGCGCCGCCGTATTTCTCGTCGGCGAATACGCATAGCAGACCTTGTTCGCCCGCCTTCGTATAGACGTCGCGATCTACCATTCCGGCTTCGCGCCAGCGCTCCGCATGCGGACCGACTTCGGCTTGCATGAACTTGCGGACGCTGTCGCGAAATTGCTCATGCTCGGATTCGAATATCGTACGTTTCATGGTTCAATCAGCCGTTGGCGGTAGCGGGATAGAAAGTTTCGCCCTTTTCAGCGCGTTCCTGCAACCAGGGCGAGGGAGCGAATCTCTGGCCATAGGCCTTCGAGAGACGGTTCGCTTCACTGACGAATTCTTCGATGCCGACGGTATCGACATATGTCAGCGTGCCGCCGGTCCAGACCGGGAAGCCCCAGCCCAGCACTGCGCCCAGGTCGGCATCCTCGGCAGTTTCGAGCACGCCTTCTTCCAGGCAGCGTGCCGTTTCGTTTGCCTGAGAATAAAGGAAGCGCTTTTTGAGCTCATCCTGCGAAGGCTGGTCGTCGGCGGGCGGAAACTCCTCCGCCAGCCCCTTCCACAGGCGCTTGCCGCCTTCCGCAGGATAGTCGTAGAAACCGCCACCGGCCTTGCGACTGCCACGGCCCAGTTCGATCATCCGGTCGAGCACCTTGCGGCCCCGCTCGATCGTGTAGAGATTGCCTTCCTTGCCGTGGGCATCGTCGAGAATCTTGACCGGCAGGTCCATCGTTACCTCGTCAAGCAATGCGAGCGGACCGACCGGGAAACCGGCCGCCTTGGCCGCATTCTCGATCCGGGCAGGCTCAACCCCGTCTTCCAGCATCGCCACACCTTCGAAGATGAACATCCGGAACACGCGGCTGGTGTAGAAGCCTTGCGCATCGTTCACCACGATCGGAGTCTTGCGGATCCTGGCGATGAAATCGAGCGCCTTGGCGAGTGTCTCGGGCGAGGTCTGCTCACCCATGATCACTTCGACCAGGCCCATGCGATCGACCGGTGAGAAGAAGTGCAGACCGATGAACTGGTCGGGGCGTTTGGACGCCTTGGCCAGCTCCGAAATCGGCAGCGTGGACGTGTTGGTCGCGAATACGGCGCTGTCCGGCAGCACGGCCTCGGCCTTCTTCGTAGTCTCGGCCTTGATGCCCAGATCTTCGAACACGGCTTCGACCACCAGGTCGCAGCCGTCGAGCTGCGCGAAATCATCGGTGGGCGTGATCAGCGCGAGCGCGGCGTCGGCCTGATCCTGCGCCATGCGGCCTTTCTCGACCGCCTTGCCGAAGACCTTTTCGCTGTAGCCCTTGCCCTTTTCAGCGGTGGCAGTGTCGCGGTCGATCAGCACAACCTCGATACCTGCCTTGGCACTGACCAGCGCGATACCCGCACCCATCATGCCTGCACCCAGCACTCCGAGTTTCTTCACCTCGGACTTCGGTACGCCGTCGGGACGACGGGCGCCCTTTTCGGCAGCCTGTTTCGAAATGAAGGTCGTGCGGATAATATTGCGCGCGACCGGGTCGGTCAGCAGCTTGGCAAAATACTTGCCTTCGACGCTGAGCGCCTTGTCCATCGGCAATTGCAGGCCTTCGAACACGCACGACAGGATCGCGGCGGGTGCCGGGAAATTATAGCCGTGTTTGCCTGCGACCTTGGCGACGTTGATCGAATAGTCGAGCGCGATTTCGGGCACGATCATGCCGCGCTGCTCGTCCATCTTGAAGCCCTTGACGTCCCAGATCCGCTCTGCAGGAGGATTGGTCGCGAGCCACGCTTTCGCCTTGTCGATCAATTGATCGGCGGGCGCGATCTCGTCCACTATCTTGAGGTCCAGCGCCTCCTGCGGGCCGACCGAACGGCCCGAGAGCAAAAGGCTGAGCGCGGTCTTGCGACCGACGAGGCGCGCCAGCCGCTGCGTGCCGCCGGAACCCGGCAGCAAGCCCAAATTCACTTCGGGCAGCCCGACGACCGCGCGCGGATCATCGGACAGGACACGATAGTGACAGGCAAGCGCCAGTTCGAAACCGCCGCCCAGCGCAAGGCCGTTGATGGCGCAGGCAACCGGCTTGCCCATCGTTTCCAGAGCACGATGCATCCCGCCGGCTTTCTGGCTGAAGGCAAAGGCATCGGCCGGGGACATGGTCTCGAAGCCGGCCACCATCAGTTTTAGATCGGCGCCCGCCATGAAGGCGGACTTGCCCGAAGCGATAATGACGCCTGTCACCGATTCATCCTCACGCAGATCGGCGATGGCGGTGTTCATGTCGTCGAGCCATGCGTCAGAGACGACGTTCATCTTCTCGTCGGCATTGTCGAGGGTGAGGATGGCGACGCCGTCGGCGCCTTTTTCAAGCTTTACATGTCGCATTTTGTTTGCCCTTCGCGATCCGGTTGAACGGTTCAGACCCGTTCGATAATGGTGGCGGTGCCGAGGCCGTTGCCGGCACACAGCAGGGTCATGGCGGTGTTGAGATCGCGCCGCTCCAGCTCGTCGAGCACGGTGCCCAGGATCATTGCCCCGGTCGCGCCCAGCGGGTGGCCCAGCGCAATCGCGCCGCCCGCGACATTGGTCTTGTCGTGGCTGACACCGAGGTGATCCATGAAGCGCAGCACGACACTGGCGAAGGCCTCGTTCAGCTCATACAGGTCGATGTCATCCTTCGACATGCCGGTATGGTGCAAGGCTTTCTTCGCGACATCCGAAGGCGCGGTCAGCATGATCGTGGGTTCGGAGCCGAGCGAGGCCCAGCCCTTGATCCGCGCGCGCGGCTTGAGGCCGGACTTCTTGCCGAACTCCGCATCGCCCAGCATCACCAGACCCGATCCGTCGACGATACCGCTGGAGTTGCCCCCGGTATGAACGTGGTTGATTTCCTCGATCTGCGGATAACGTTCCTTGACGATCCGCGAGAAGCCCATGTCTGCGAACGCAGGGAATGCGGCCTTCAGGCCACCGAGCGATTCAAGTGTGGTCTGCGGTCGGCGATATTCGTCCGTATCCAGAATGACTTCGCCCATCACATCCTTCACCGGGACGATCGAACGGTCGAAATTTCCTTCATCCCAAGACTTTGCCGCACGGCGCTGGCTTTCGACGGCATAGCTGTCAACGTCTTCGCGGCTGTAGCCTTCGAGCGTGGCGATGATGTCAGCGCCGATCCCTTGCGGGGTATAGTAATTGTGCAGGGCCACGCTGGGATCGGCCACCCATGCGCCGCTGTCGTAACCCATGAGCACGCGACTCATGCTTTCGACGCCGCCACCGATACCCGCACTCGCCATACCGGTGCCGATCTGCGCGGCCACATTGTTGACCGCTTCGAGACCCGAGGCGCAAAAGCGGTGCAATTGCTGCGCCGCGACCGAATGATCGTAATTGGCGTTAAGCACCGCACCGCGCGCCAGCACACCCCCCTGCTCGCCAACCGGCTGCGCGCACCCGATGACCACGTCGTCGAGCAGCTTCGTGTCGAGTTCGTTGCGGTCGCGGATCGCTTCCAGCAGCTGGGTCACCAGTTGAATGGCTGTGATCTCATGCAACGAGCCGTCGGCTCGGCCGCGGCCGCGCGGCGTCCGGACGTGATCGTAGATGAATACATCTTGCATCGAGGGTCATCTCCTGAATTCTTGCACACCGTGGTTCGACATGGCGGCTGCGCACCCACATCCCGAACATCGATTGCTCGGCACCTACCTGTCGATAGGCGGTCAGATCGTCACAGAGCGCATGGCTGTAGGTCCAAATTGGGGAGTAAGCATGAACCGTCAAGTCGTCTTGAAGTCCAGACCCGAAGGCATCGCGCAAGAACGCGACTTCGCCATCGTGGAAACGCCGCTGGCGGAGCTTGAGCCGGGCGAGATACGCATTGCCAACCGCTTTCTGTCGGTGGAACCCGCAATGCGCGGCTGGATCGCCGATGCGGGTAATTATCTCCAGCCAGTCGGCATTGGCGAAGTGATGCGTTCGCTTGCGGTGGGCCATATCGTCGAGAGCGCACATCCCGACTGGAAAGAAGGGGAAGCGGTCACCGGCTGGTTTGGCTGGCAGGAGCTTGCGACGGTAAAGCCCGAAGCCATCGTGCGCCGGGTGATGGAAACCGATCTGCCGCTGTCGCTCAGCCTGGGCGTTCTGGGGATCAATGGCATAACTGCGCTGATAGGCCTGACCCGCATCGGCGAACCCGAGGCGGGCGATACAGTGCTCGTCTCGACGGCGGCGGGATCGGTCGGATCGGCGGTGGGGCAGATCGCGAACATCCACGGATGCCGCACGGTCGGCATTACCGGCGGACCGGAGAAAGTGTCGCAATGCCGCGAGTTGTTCGGTTACGACGAAGCTATCGACTACCGGGCCGATGGCCTTGGCGAAGCGATCGACGCGGCCTGTCCGGATGGTGTGAACGTCTATTTCGACAATACCGCCGGCCCGATCAGCGACACCGTCCATCCCCGGTTAGCGACGGACGCACGCGTGGTAATCTGTGGCACGGCGTCGATTTCGCAATGGGACCCGTGGCCCACCGGCCAGCGGGTGGAGCGCCACCTGCTGGTAAAGCGAGCACGCATGCAGGGTTTTGTCATATTCGATTATGCGAATGAATGGGAAGACGCGATTGCCACCCTTGCCCACTGGGTGCGCGAGGGCCGCCTGAGCTATGCAGAGGACGTGCTCAGCGGCCTTGAGGCCTGCCCTGATGCACTGGCCGGACTCTATCGGGGCGAGAACCTCGGCAAGCGCGTGATCAAGCTTTAGCCCATTCTTCCAGCACGCCCTCGATCGAAGCCGTGGTGCTCTGCCTCACCGCTCCGGGTGTTTCCGAAAAGCGCGGCGCGGGCGCGGCCTGCATCACGCCTTCGTGTTCCACGAACACGTTGCGTTCGACATTGTCGGGATGGGCGATAGCTTCGCGCATCGACAGCACGGGCGCGACGCAGGCATCCGTCCCGGCAAAACGCGCTTCCCATTCGTCGCGGGTGGCGGACAGGAAAATCCGTTCGAACTCGGCCTGCATCTCGGGCCATTGCGCCTTGTCGTATTGCTTGAAGCGATCGCGAGAGATGCCCAGCCCATCCAGCAGCAACGCAAAGAATTGCGGCTCCAGCGAACCGACCGCGACCGCGCCGCCACCCTCGCAGGCATAGCAGCGGTAGAAGGGGGCGGCCCCGTCGAACAGGTTGGATCCCGCCTCGTCGGTCCACGATCCGCTGGCCAGCCACGCGTGGTACAGGCCCATGAGGTTGGCAACCCCGTCTACCATAGCGGCGTCGACCACCTGCCCCCGGCCCGTGGCGCGCGAGGCAAGTATCGCAGAGACCATGCCCAGCGCCAGGAACATCGTGCCGCCGGCATAATCGCCGATGAGGTTCAGCGGCACGGTGGGCGGCCCGTCCTTGCCGCCGATGGCATGCAGCGCACCGGTCATGGCGATGTAATTCAGATCGTGCCCGGCGGCCTTCGCCAGCCGCCCTTCCTGGCCCCACCCCGTCATCCTGCCATAGGCAAGGCGCTGATTTCGCGCGAGGCAGGCGTCCGGCCCCAGCCCCAGCCGCTCCATCACACCCGGTCTTGCGCCCTCGATCAGGCCGTCGGCCTTTTCCACCAGCCGCAGCACGCCTTCCTTGCCCTCGTCCGACTTGAGGTCGAGTTCCACTTGCGTACGTCCGCGCAACAGCACCTGTTCGCCCAGATCATCCCACGCGGCATTGCCCGAAGGCCGGGTGATCCGCACGATTTCCGCGCCGAGACCCGACAGGATCATGCCGCACAGGGGCACAGGCCCGATCGCTTCCATTTCGATGAGCCGAACGCCGCTGAGGGGACCGTGTGTCATTGTACCTCCCGAAATCTCGCCCGTCATTCGGGCCGCGCCTGATTGGCAGATCGGAAGAGCACACGTCTGAACTCCAG
>OJIT01000029.1_pt1 | contig 15615 bp, 16 predicted proteins | sample 1595951 | NCBI WGS metagenome assembly OJIT01 (sample SAMN05416785, study PRJEB24817) | seawater metagenome | isolation source: Sea water | place: Canada:Atlantic | collected 2013-11 | reverse complement strand
GAGATGGACGCAGTGACTGGAGTTCAGACGTGTGCTCTTCCGATCTCGGCGCTGCGTGAGCAGCTGTGTGCGGCGGGTCACGAAGTGATTTCGATCGACATCAAGGAGGGCGACATCATTGCCGATCTGTCCACACAGGAGGGCCGTGATACCGCTTTGGCCGCTTTGCGTGAGCGCGCCGCTGACGGCCTGGACGGGTTTATTCCCTGCGCCGGTCTGCCGCCGGTAGCACCGCCGCGCATCATTGCTGCCGTGAATTATTTCGCGGCGGTAGCCATGGCCACGGGCGTGCAGGATCTGGTGGGAAAGCGGCGCGGTACGGTGCTGCTGGTGAGCTCCAACTCGGCGCCCATGACCCAGACCTCACATCCGCTGGCTCAGGCATTTCTCGCCGGGGATGAGCCGGCAGCGCTGGATGCGGCACAGGCGGAAGCGGGCCAGACGGTGTACTCCGCCTCCAAGCACGCGCTGACGGTATGGATGCGGCGCAATGTGGTGGCGTGGGCCAAAACCGGCGTGCGCCTGAATGCGGTAGCCCCTGGTATTACCGATACCCCCCTGACGCAGCAGGTGTTTGCAGATCAAGAGCTGGGAAGCGTGATGCGTGATTTCAGCGCCATGGTGCCCTGGGGCCAAACCGCGCAGCCGGCGCAAATCGCCAATGTGATGCGCTTTATGCTCAGCGACGAGGCGGATTTCGTTTGCGGCTCTGTGTTCTTTGTTGACGGTGGTTCGGACGCCATGCTGCGCAGCGATCAGTTCTGATCGCTCGCAGCCCCTTCCATCTGCGTGCGAATCACGCCGGCGATCTCGTCGCTGAGGCGCTGCAGTAGTTCGCTGTAGGCCGCGGCGGTGTTGGCGGCCTGCCAGTCGGGCCCCGCGAGCGACGTCGCCAGGCGGCTGATGCGCTGAGTGACCTCGCTATCTCGCTCCTCGCCACGGCGGGTCACCCGCCACTCCGCCACCAGCTCAGCCTCGTTGCCACCAGCGTTCAAACCCAACAGCCATACCTGCACGGCGTACTCGGGAATATCATTGCGCGCCCACGGGTGCGGGCGAATGTTCTGCGTGCCCAGCGCTGCGGACAGGTTGAGCCCCAGCACACGCTGGATACCATCTGCCAGCGGTTCGGCCCAGCGCTCGTAGCGCGCAACATGCAGCCGGTTGCCGTCTTCGCTGTATACCATGCCGGAACGGTTCAGGTACTCCGGTATGGTGATGGGCCCCACGCCCAGCGAGGGCGCCTGGCCCGACGCCGGTGCCTGGGTCTTGCTATTGAGCAGGTAGTACTGGTGCTGCGGGGAACTGCCACAGGCCACCAGGAAGAGGGTAGCGGCGATGGCGAAGAGCTTTATCGGGGTCATTGGCTGTTCTCGCTTTTGCCTCGGAGCAGTGACTCGGGTTGCTCCTCCAGTGTTTTTGCCAACATCTGCAGAGCCCTGCCGGCCAGCGCAAGTTCGCGCAGTGCTTCGTTGAGACGATAGGTGGTAGCGGAGTCGGCGGATACCAGCCCGTCGATTTCTCCCATGGTGCCCTCGAAACGCTCCGTTGCGCTGCGCAGCACGTTCATATTGTCTTCCAGCAGTGAGGTCAGTCTGGGTAGTGCATTCTTGGCTTCGCTCACCAGCGTATTGGAATTGTTCAGCACGCGGTCGATCCCGGGGCCGGCAGTGGACAGCGTGCTTTCCACTTGCGCTGTGAGCGAGCGGAGGCTCGCCAGTGTTTGCCCGATGTCGGCCGGCAATTGCTGGAAGGGAGCCTGCTGCACAAAGGCGTTCACGTTGGTCGCGATGCTCTGCAGGTCTGCCGCCATCTGGGCAATATCCAGTCCCTCGATCTGGCTCACAATCCGCTCCAGTTCGGTCGGTATCGTCGGGATCTGAGTGTATTCCGTGTCGATGGCGGGAAGAGCCACGGGCGTTTCCGGATGGAAATCGAGCTGTACATACAGCAGGCCGGTAAGCAGGCTTTGCAGGTTCAGCTGGGCGCGCAGGCCGCGCCCGATGAGGTCGTCGATCAGTGCCACGGACGGCTGCTCGGTCATCTGTATGCTTTCGCCGGACAGGTCGGCCTCTACCTGCATGATTAACTTGGCCGTGTTGCTGTCCAGCAGCAGATTGATGCCGGTCACCTGCCCGATCTCAACGCCGCGCAAGGTGACCGGGGCTCCCACGCTCAAACCCTTGACGGAACTGTCGAAGACCATCACCACGCGGGTGCGATCACTGCCGAGGCCTGAACCCAGTACGAACAACAGGGTCGCCAGGGCGATGAGCAAAGCGCCGATGATAAAGCCGCCAATGGCGACACTGTGTGCTCTTTCGTCGGACATTATTCGGCCTCTCCCGCGGCGGCGCTGCGTGTCAGGAATTGTCGCACCACGGCCTCCTCGCTCTGTTCGCGTAGCTGTTTTGGATCACCATAGCCGATCATCGTGCGTGTGCTGGCGTCGAGATAGACACTGTTGTTGGCAATGGCGAATATACTCGGCAATTCGTGGGTGACCATCACCACAGTAGCACCAATCGATTCGGTCAGTTGCAGGATCAAGTCATCCAGCAGCCGCGAACTGATCGGGTCCAGCCCGGCGGACGGTTCGTCGAAGAACAGGATTTGGGGGTCCAGTGCGATCGCACGCGCCAGGGCTGCCCGTTTGTTCATGCCGCCGCTGATTTCCGCGGGGTAGTAGCTTTCAAAGCCACCCAGGCCGACCAGAGACAACTTGTAGCGTACCACGTCCTTGATCTGCGTCGCCGTGTAGTCGGTATAGAGCTGCAGGGGCAAGCCCACGTTCTCTTCCAGCGTCATGGCGCCGAAAAGGCCCCCCGATTGGTAGGTGATGCCCCAGCTGCGGCGCATGACATCGCGCGCGCTTGCGTTGGCATGCGTGAAGCTGGTGCCGGAAAACAGAATTTCGCCAGCCGCCGGCTCAAGCAGACCCAGCATGTGTTTCAGCAGCGTGCTCTTGCCGCAGCCGCTGCCGCCCATGATCACGAAGATATCGCCGCGGTAGACCGGAAAGCTGAGCTCGCGTTGAATGACATTGCTGCCAAACGCCATCGTGAGATCGCGTACCTCGATATGCACTTCGCGTTCAGCGGCCGCCATCAGATACCCAGGTGCTGGAACAGGATGTTGATGGACGCGTCAGCCACAATCAGGTAGACGAGGGCGGTCACCACCGCTTCTGTTGCTGCCCTGCCAACCCCGGCGGAATTGCGCCCGGACTGGATGCCGGAACGACATCCGGCAATGGCGATCAGCACGGCGAAGACCACACTTTTCAGCAGGCCTACACCGATGTGGGCGAGGCTCACAGCGAGTCCGGCCTGGCTGGTGTATTGCAGCATGGAAATTCCCATGCCGCCGGCCACGATGCCACCGCCGACGATGCCCAGCAGGTTCGCGTAGATGGTCAGCAATGGCATGGTAACCAGCAGCGCCAGTACTCGCGGTACCACAAGGAATTCGATCGGCGATACGCCCAGCGTGCGCACGGCGTCAATCTCCTCGTTGGCCTGCATGGTGCCCAGCTGGGCGGCATAGGCGGCGCCGGTGCGCCCGGCCATGACGATGGCGGTCATCAACGGTCCCATTTCGCGCAGCAGGCCGATGGTGACCAGGTCGGCCACATAAATGCCGGCGCCGAATTGCTGCAGTTGCACCGCGCCCAGATAACCGAGAATCATGCCCACCAGCACACTGGTCAGGCTGATGATGGCAAAGGCATCGGGGCCGGATTGGTAGCAGAAGGTGCGGAAATCCGCGAAACGGGTATTGGCCTTGCCCGCAATGAGCGCGCCTAGCGCTAGGCAGATGTCACCGAAGAAAGCCAGTGACTCGCGCAGGTCATCCAGTAGCTCACGCAACGCCTTCGATGGGCTGCGCAGCTGCCACCAGGGCAGGGAGGCCGCCTCTTTGCGGTTGTGGGCCGGCACGGAGGTCGCGATCGACAGCAAGCGCCTCGCGTTCTCGGGTAATGCCTCGGTATTCAGCGTGATGTCGCGCTCCGCACAGTAGCTTGCACAGCGCAGCAGGAAGGACATCAGCAACGTGTTCCAGTCGCCCAGTTCAGTGCAGTCTAGACGCAGCTCATCGGCGCCTGCAGCCGCGAGCTCTGCCCTGAGCTGTGGAAAGGCGGGAACCACATCGGCGTCCACCCAGTTGCCATAGAGGCTGAGGGTGGCAGATGTCGGTGAGCTGTCGGTGTGCAACTCGAAGCCGGCGGCCGGCTGGTTCATACCCGGGGGCATCCTGATGGGAAGGCAGACCATGCTAAACCCAATCCCGTGGTATGGCCAGCCAGCCGCGGCTGACGCTTCACTGGAAAGGCAGCCTGGGTCGCGCCTGCTCAACCACGGCCTTGGCATCTACGTAGATGGCCGCCACCGGTTTCTCGTTACCCACCTGCTGGCGGCGCGAGATCATGGTCACCGGAAACAGGTAGGTGTCGGTCTGTGCGTCGTGCAGGGCCCGGCTGCGTCCGCTGGCGTCGTCGTACATGACCCAGTCCAGCCCCAGTTCACCGGCCAGCAGGTCGCCCAGCACAACGCCCATGGCCTGCAGCGTGCTAACGTCCCCGGCCTTGACGATACCCCGGTCAAGCAATCGCTGCAGCAGGCGGATATCGCGGTCCGGGTCGCCGCTGATGGCTTGCCCCAGCTCGCGCCGGGCGAGCTCGTCGATGCTGGCGCGCTGCTGCGCCATGAATGAGAGGGTGAGCTTGGACGGTGGGCTGACCGTGACCGGCTGCTGGGCGCTGGCTGGCAGTGCCATTCCTGCCAGTGCGGCTGGCAGCAGGAGGATCGCGGTGAGAAACCACTGGGCGGGGCTGGAAGGACTCATGGTATACTCCGTGGCTCGTTTTGGCGAAGAATCGTGCGGCGCGCCCGCGGTGCATTTTAGCGTATCGCGGTTGTCTTCGCGTGGCATGCGTGGATAATTGCGCTCTTCTTTATTCCGGCGTTCAGCGGCAGTGGTCGGCGCCCGGCACATTTCTGGAGATGTTCCCATGATTACCGGCAGTATTGTCGCGCTTGTGACGCCAATGCACCCGGACGGCAGTCTCGACTGGGGTAGCCTGGAGCGCTTGCTGGACATGCACATTGCGGCGGGCACCAGTGCCATCGGCGCCGTTGGCACTACGGGAGAGAGCGCGACACTGAGTGTCCCGGAGCACCTTGAGGTGATTCGTCATTGTGTGCGCTATGTTGACGGCCGCATTCCCGTGGTCGCGGGAACCGGCGCCAATTCCACCCGCGAGGCAATCGAGCTGACCAGCGTCGCTGCCCGGAACGGGGCGGATGCCTGCCTGTTGGTCACGCCCTACTACAATCGCCCGACGCAGCGGGGTCTGTACGAACACTTCAAGGCGGTGGCTGCTGCGGTCACCATCCCCCAGATTCTGTATAACGTGCCAGGTCGTACGGCGGTTGATATGGACAACGACACTGTTGTGCGGCTGTCGGAGCTGGACAACATCGTCGGTATCAAGGATGCCACCGGGGATCTGTCGCGGGTACCCGACTTCAAGGCGCGCTGCCCGGAGGATTTCGCCATCTATTCCGGCGATGACCCCACCGCCATGGAACTCATGCTTGCGGGTGGGCACGGCAATGTGTCGGTGACCGCGAACATTGCGCCGCGGCCGCTGGCCGAGCTCTGCCGTCTGGCCATGGCCGGTGAACGCAGCGAGGCGGCACGTATCAACGAGCGCTTGTCCGGCCTCAACCGCGCGCTGTTTCTCGAGGCGAACCCGATACCGGTAAAATGGGCCATGCAGCAGCGTGGCTTGATTGAGGCGGGTATTCGTTTACCCTTGACGCCTCTGGATGAGCGCTACCATGCGCAGGTCCTTGCAGCTTTGGAGGCAGCGGGAATTTGATGGCGGAATGTATGAAGCTGGTATCGCGCACGGCGCTGCTCGGTCTGTCGCTGGGCCTCGCGGGCTGCAGCTATCTGTTCGGTGACGAGGGCATGTTCCCCGACACGTCGGACGACTACAAGAACGCGCGGGAGCAGGCGCCCATTCAGGTGCCGGAGGGCAAGGAGACGGCACAACTGGAGGAAATCTACCCCATCCCTCCGGTGCAGGACGAGGCGCTGCTTGAGGGTGAATTCGAGGTTCCTCGCCCCACGCCCCTGGTGGCGGGAGCCGGGGAGGATGTGGTGCGTATCCAGTCGCTCGGGGACGAGAGCTGGGCCCTGATCGCGGTCGCACCAGGTCAACTCTGGCCGCAAGTGCGCAGCTTTCTCACGTCTGCCGGCATTGGCGTGGGGCGTGTGGATGCGCAGGCGGGTCTGATTGAAACAGGCTGGCTGGAGTTGGAGGGGCAGACCATGGCCTCGCGTTTCCGCTTCCGCATCGAGCAGGGCGTGCAGCGTGGCAGCAGTGAATTACACGTGTTGCAGATGCACCAGGCGGGGGATGTTACGGAGTGGCCCGCACTGTCCGACGACACGGCCCAGGAGCAGGAAATGCTGCGCGCCGTATCGCAATTCATTGCCAACAGCGCCGATTCCGCGCCGGTTTCTATGCTCGCGGACCGCGCCATGAGTGCCGAGGGCAAGCTGACGCTGGAAGATGCACCGGGTGGCGGTAGTATGCTGCGTCTGGGGCTGCCGTTCACCCGGGCCTGGGCGTCGCTGGGCAAGGCGCTTGAGGACTCGCGCTTCGAAATCACTGATCGCGATCGCAGCGAGGGCCTCTACTATGTGCGCTTCCTCGGCGAAGCGGCGGACGAAGAGGGCGGCTGGTTCTCCTGGATGTTCTCCGATGAGGACGAGAACCCTATGATCGGGCGCGATTTCCTGGTCAGGGTCGCTGCAGCGGGAGACAAGGCGGTTACGGTTGGCATCGCACCGGTAGCCGGTACGGCGCCATTGGAGAAGCGCGACCAGCAGGCTCTGCTGACACTACTCAAGGGCAACATCAATTGAGGCGCTGACATGCTGCGTTTTGCATCGTTGGGCAGCGGCAGTAAAGGCAACGCAACGGTCGTTGCTGGCGGTGCAACCACGGTGCTGATCGACTGCGGGTTCTCAGTACGCGAGACCCGCCGTCGCCTGGCGCTTCTCGGCCTTGCCCCTGAGGATCTCACCGCGATTCTGGTGACCCATGAGCACAGCGACCATAGCGCGGGCGTGAGTCGCCTGGCGCGGCAGTGGAACATCCCGGTCTACCTCACCCATGGCACCCTGCTCAGCGGTCGTTTGGAGGGATGCCCGCAGGTCAACTGTTTCAACAGTGAAGAGCGCCTGCAAATAGGGGACTTGTCGATAGAGCCTGTGGCCGTGCCCCACGATGCGCGCGAGCCCTGCCAGTACCGTCTGGCGCACGCGGGTCGCTCTCTGGGGGTGCTTACCGATCTGGGCAGTATTACCAGCCATGTGGTTGAGCGCTTTCGCGGCTGCGATGCGCTGGTACTGGAATTCAACCACGATCTGGACATGCTCTGGGCGGGGAGCTATCCGTCCTCCCTGAAACAGCGCGTGGCCAGTGACTGGGGGCACCTGAACAATCACCAGGCCGCCGAGTTATTGCGCCAGTTAGGTACCGAGACGCTGCAGCACCTGGTGGTCGCGCACATCAGTGAACAGAACAATTGCCCGCAGCGAGCCGCGGCCGCGCTGGAGACCGTGATGGGTGCCGGCGACCAGCGCGTGGTGTTCGCCGCGCAGAATGCCGGTTTCGACTGGCTGACGTTAGCGGCAGTGGCGGGGCAGGTTGAGGCGCTCCAGTGATATCCAACTGCCCGACCCTGGGCAACGCAGTGCGCTGTTGCCATCGAGGTTGACCACCGCCAATTCCGGCAGCCGGTAGAGCGGCCCGGCATCTTCTATCTGGTTGTCGTCAAGCATCACGCTGCGCAGTTCCAGCAGCACGGCCAGCTCCCGGATGTCGCTGATGGCGTTGCCTCCGAGGTTGAGCCAGCTCAGGCTGGAAAAGCTGCCCAGGCCGGCGACACTACGCACGCCCGCGCCACTGCAGTCCAGTGTCTGTAATTCACCCATGCTGCTGATCTTGTTGTCGTTGATTGCCTGTTCCAGGCAGCCGCGCAGCGCGGGGTCATCAATGCGGAAATCCGTCAGCAGGGGACGTGGGCTGTAGACCACGCGCTCGTTTACACTGAAGTCGTATTGCTGGCAGCCTGCCAGTACACTCAGGGTTATACAGATGAGCCATCGGCAGGGCATGCGGTATCTTCCTTTTGGTGGCGCCCAGTGTGCGCCGGGATCGCGCATGGATTCAAGCTCCACAGCACCCTATAATGGTAGCGGCTTGGGCGAACAGAATCGAGTGGGCTATGACGGCAAGGACGGGTGAATTCGCGGGCGTGACCGGCGGCACAGCGACAGATCACAGAACAATCAGTATATCCCAGCGCGGTAACCTCAAGGCGCTGGAGAGTGCCCTGCGCAAGCAGTGGCGCCTCGGCCAGAACATTGTTCTCTGCTGGAGTGCGGACGAGCGCGGCATTCTGGTGATTTTCGTGCCGCACTATTTCCTCGGTAATTTCTGCGCCCGTCCGGGCTTCGACGGCGCGCAAGACAACGAAGCCTTCGTGCGCGAACTGATTTCCGGTAGCCGCTGCAAGCCGCGCGAGGAGTTCTTCGACATCGCCAACCGGCTGGATATCGCCCCCGGCTTTATCCGCCTGGATACACCACTGGCCGATGATCCGGCGGTGGTCAGCGCAGTCGAGCAGCTGATCAAGCGCTATGGCCTGAGTTATGTCAGCGATCGCGCGGTGCTGCTGTTCGACATCGCCGAGTTTTCCCTGTTCACGCCGTTTGAGCAGGCCAGCCAGCTGAACAGCCTCTCCTACTCGCTGAACTCCGCCTACAACAAACTGTTGGCCAAAGGCATAGAGGTGCATTTCTCCCGCACCACCACCGGCGATGGTTACTACGTCTGGAACCGCGCGTTAGGGGCGCAGGCCAACTGCGACCTGTTCTTCTTCCTGCTGCTGGTCGTGGCGGACAACGCGGTGGCGCGTCGCGCATCGCACGGCAATACGGTGCCCGTGATCCGTGCGGCCTATCACGTTGGCAGCCACTACGAGCTGTATCAGGCTGAGGGTGTCAATCCAACCGTGCACAGCTATATCGTGGGTGATGTCACGATAGAGCTGGCGCGCATGGCAGAAAAGGCGCAACCCCAACAAGTTCTTGTCGGGCATTTCGACACTGCGTCGCAGTGTGCGCCAGAACCTGCAACGGAACCGTCGGGGGCGGTATCCGCGCCGGATTTCATCGAGCAGTGCAACGAAGGCCTGAGCGCGCTGCAGGGCATACAGTTTGCAGGTAAAACGGTCGAGCGCCTGCACTGCCGGTTGTCCGGCACCGGTGGCGATGATGAACGACGGTTGGCAAGACGCTTGCTCATTACTGACAAGCACGGTCTGTCCCGGCAAGCCTACAACCTCGAATTCACGATTGAGTTCGAAGACCGCACCCTCACGCTTGGCCTGCCCGAGAGTGCCCTGCCGGATGATTCCCGCACGGCAGCGCCGGATACGACCATCGGCAATGGACACACTGCGGCGGTGGTGCCTGGCCTCACTATCGATGAGCCCACGCTACAGGAGCAGGTTGAAGAGCTGGCCTCTTTGCTACAGGATCGTTTCGAGCGTGAACCACAGGAGAGCAACTGAGTCAGTATGGTAATTCCGGCTGACAACCCCCGCCGCGATATCACCGGCCAGGTGGCATTGGGTGATGTGGCTGCTGTGATGGCGGAAGTGGGTGCCATTTTAGAGGCACACTGGCCGGGTGGAGACTGGTCCTCACTGGAGGTGCTGAGCGGGCTTTTTCGGCAGCTCTATACCGGCGAGCACCCGGAGTATCACGGTTGTGATGCCGGCTACCACGACACGGAGCACGTGCTGGATGTCACGTTGGCTATGGCGCGGCTGATGGCGGGGCGCGAAAAGCGCTGGCCCGGCCCCTGGGCGTTTGATGCCGATCTCGCGCTGGCCGGGGTTGCCAGCGCGCTGTTTCACGACGCCGGCTACCTTCGTCGCCGCGGGGACCGTCGAAACAGCTCCGGTGCTGCGTACACGCGTACCCATGTTCGTCGCGGAGCGGCATTGATTCGCGCACAGTTTCCGCGGGTAGGGCTGACGGGCATTGCACCCGTATGCGCCCGGCTGGTTCATTTCACCAGTTGCCATCGCAAGCCGGAACATCTGACCGTGTGCAGCCGCCAGGAGTGGCAGTTGGGTGCATTGCTGGGCACCGCAGACTTGCTGGCACAACTGGCGGCGCCCGATTACCTGGAGAAATGTCGCCACGCATTGTACGACGAGTTTGTCGCCAGCGGCATGGCGGCGCCGGAGCATACGGTCCAGCCGGAGCACTGCCACTACCGCTCGCGCGACGACCTGATTCGGCGTACCCCCGGTTTTGTCCACGGCGTGGCGGGGTCGCGCCTGGAGCGGGACTTTGCCGGCGCCTATCACTACGCAAGCAGCTACTTTGAAGGCGAAAATCCCTACCTGGAGTCTATCGCGGCCAACTGCGCGCGGCTTGACCAGTGGCTGGCGCCCCGCCCGCCGGCCTGAATAACGTGCCTCTCCAATCTGATTCTGCGAGCGACGTTATCGCCGTAGCCGCTGCCGATGCCGCGTTGCATGAGCAGGCTTGGGCGCTGGCGCAAGACCTGGGTTTGCCCTGTGTCGAGGCAACAGCCGCAGCGTATAGCTCAGGTTTGCAGGCGGTACTCTGGTTGGGCGCGGAGGGTGTCTCCCTGCAAGCCGTGTCCCGGCGGGGTCATGCACCGGGGCCGATTACCGTCGACTTTGGTGGCGCCACCATGCGTCATCGGCGGCGCGGTGGTCAGAACGAACTGCTGGGCAAGGCGGTGGGGGTGGGCAAGAAGCCCGCACTGGCCGTGCTCGACGCAACGGCTGGCCTGGGGCGTGACAGCTTCGTGCTCGCCGACCTCGGTTGCTCGGTAACACTCGCCGAACGTGAACCCGTGGTGCTCGCGCTGCTGGCTGATGGCCTGGAGCGCGCGCGGCGGGCCGATGACAGCTGGCTCAACACAGTGCTTGGTCGCATGCGTCTGCACCACGGGGAGGCAGCCACTGTGCCTGCGGCTGCATTCGCCGCGCTGGATGTGATCTATCTCGACCCGATGTTCCCTGAGCGGGATAAATCTGCAGCGGTGAAAAAGGACATGGCGCTGTTCCAGGCGCTGTTTGCCGACCACAACACGAGCGGCGACGCGGCGGCACTGTTTGCCTGGGCGCTGCAGCAGGATGTCTCCCGGGTCGTTGTCAAGCGACCCGCACGGGCCGTCAGCCTTGTCGGGCGGCAGCCCTCACATGCGATTGTCGGCAAAGCGGTGCGTTACGATGTGTACGTGCTGCGTAGCCTGGGGCCTGCCTGACCGAGCCTCAGTGGCGCGCGGCGATACGAAACAGCCGCCGGGTAAACACCGATTGCAAAAATGGGTCCAGCAGGCGGTAAAGGCGGCCTGACAAATACACGGGTTTACCGCGCTCTACCGCATTCAGGCCTTCTCTGACCACCACCTCCGCCGGGTACCAGACAAACTCGGGCATGCCGTCTTTCATGTCCTGGAGGCCCGCTGTGCTGTGAAAATCAGTATGCGTATAGCCGGGGCACAGGGCGCAAACCCGTACACCGCTGCCATACAGCGTGAGGGAAAGGTCCTCCGACAGCGCGATCAGGTAAGCCTTGCTGGGGCCGTAGTTGCAGCCGCCCGCGCGCGGTATGCGGCCTGCCACGGAAGCAATGTTGATTACCCGTCCAAAACCGCGCTCGCGCATGGCGGGTATGAACAGGTGGCAGAGCTTCGCCACGGACAGCATCATCAGCTGGAAAAACGCCTCGTGATCTGCCCAGTCGCGGTCCTGGAGCAAATCGGAGCCGGCGACCCCGGCGTTGTTGATCAGGTAGTCGACTTCCACACCGTGTGTGCTCAGGCTGTCGTACAGTGCCTGGGGCGCCGCGGGATCCGACAGGTCCGCCGCTTCTACCCGGGTGTCGCAGCGATGTGCGCTGGCCAGCTCAGTGGCGAGGGCCTGCAGTTTTTCCTTGCGTCGCGCCACGAGCACAAGGTTGTAGCCCTGTGCTGCCAGCTGCCGTGCGAACTCCTCGCCGAGTCCCGCGGATGCTCCGGTAATCAACGCTGTGCGCTTGCGTGTCATGGGTTTTCTCCTCAAGATGTGATGCCCTGCCGCAGGCATGGTACGACACGTCGCGTGCGCTGTCTGCGCGCGGCACATCCGCTGGAACAAGGCCAGAACTTATGCACAACACAGGAATTGCGCTGGTGACCGGCGCCTCGTCCGGGCTGGGCGCACAATACTGCCGTCAGCTCGCCAGCCGCTGCAAGACGATCATCGCGGTGGGGCGTCGCAGCGAGCAGCTGCAGGCCCTGCGCACCGAGCTCGAGGAGCAAACCCGCGTATACCCGGTGGTTGCCGACCTCGCCACTGTAGAGGGCGTAACGCGCACCGTAGAGGCCCTGCGGCAGCAGGGGCCGGTGGATCTGCTGATCAATAATGCCGGCTTCTCTACCCTGGGTGACTTTGCCGACAGTTCGCTGGAGGTGGAGTTGCAAATGGTGCGCCTGCAGGTTGACGCCCCCCTGGAGCTGGTTCGTGCCGCGCTGCCCTTCATGCGTGAGCAGGGCAGTGGTGCGATCATTAATGTCGCTTCCGTCGGGGCCTATCTCGAGCTGCAGAAAACGGCTGTCTATGGCGGCTGCAAGGCATTTCTCCTGGCGTTTTCCAGGTCCCTGCAGGCCGAGGTGGCAGCGCACGGCATTCGTGTGCAGTGCCTCTGCCCCGGGCTGACCCGTACAGAAATACACGATACGCCGCACTTTGCCGGTTTCGACAAGACGCGCTTTCCTGACGCCCTGTGGATGGAGGCCGATGCCGTAGTGGCCGAGAGCCTCGCCGCGCTGGAGGGTGACGAGGTGGCCGTGATTCCCGGTGCGATCAACCGGGAGATGGTGCGCGCCAACCTGCAGCAGCAACTGCAGTTACTGGAGCAGTAGTCGCTCCAGCACACCCAGATACAGGCGGGCGAGCTGCGGCAGGTCTGCGGCGATCACACATTCGTTGCGTTTGTGGATGGTCGCGTTCACCGGGCCGAGCTCGACGACCTGCGCACCGGTTGGGGCAATGAATCGCCCGTCCGAAGTGCCACCGGCGGTAGACAGCTCCGTTTCCAGACCGGTGACATCGCGAATGCTGTCGACAACCGCCTGCACAAGATTGCCGGCAGGGGTGAGGAACGGCTCGCCGCTCAGGTGCCAGTCGATGCTGTAGTCGAGCTTGTGGGCGCGTAGCAGGTTTTCGGTGCGCCGCTGCAGGTCGTGGGCAGTGACTTCGGTAGAAAAACGGAAGTTGAAGACCACCTGCAATTCACCGGGAATCACGTTGGTTGCGCCTGTGCCGCTGGCGATATTGGATATTTGCAGGGAGGTGGCGGGGAAATAGGCATTGCCCTGGTCCCACACCTGACAGGTGAGTGCATGCAGGGCGGGTAATGCGCGGTGAATCGGGTTGTCTGCCAGTTGTGGGTAGGCGATGTGGCCCTGAACGCCGCGCACAGTGAGTACCGCGCCGAGAGAGCCGCGCCTGCCGTTCTTGACCACATCCCCCAGCCGCGCACTGCTTGACGGTTCGCCAACCAGGCACCAGTCGATGTGCTCGCCCTGTTGCTGCAGGTGCTCAATGACTTTCACCGTACCGTTGTGCGCAGGCCCCTCTTCGTCCGCGGTAATCAGGAACCCGATTCGGCCGCTGTGCTCCGGATTGCGGGCCACGAAGTCCTCGCAGGCCACGAGCATGGCTGCCAGGCTGCCTTTCATGTCGGCGGCCCCGCGTCCATAGAGCATCCCGTCGCGCAGGGTGGGCTCAAAAGGCGGGCTGTCCCAGCCGGATTCAGGGCCGGTGGGCACAACGTCAGTGTGACCGGCGAACACCAGCAGTGGGCCACTCTCGCCGCGCACCGCCCAGAAGTTTTCCACCTCGCCAAAGCGCAGGCGGGTGCAGGTAAAGCCCAGTTGCTGCAGCCGCTCCATCATCAGGGCCTGGCAGCCGGCATCCTCGGGCGTAACCGACTGGCGGCGAATCAGGTCGCAGGTCAAAGCCAGCGTGCGTTCCATAGCGTTGTCCCGGGGCTAGTTGTGCGCGTGCAGTTCAGCGTTGAGCTCGATCGCCGAGCGATTGGTCAGGCATTCCACGGCACCATTGGCGGAGTTGCGGCGGAACAACAAACCGGACTTGCCCGCCAGTTCGCGGGCCTTGACCGTTTCGACAGGCTGTCCGGTGGCATCCAGGACGACGACCTTGGTGCCCGCGGTGACGAACAGGCCGGCCTCTACCGTGCAGCGGTCGCCGAGCGGAATGCCGATACCGGCGTTGGCGCCGATCAGGCACTCGCTCCCTACGGAGATGATGATATTGCCGCCGCCCGACAGGGTGCCCATGGTGGAGCAACCGCCGCCCAGATCGGACCCGCTACCAACCATGACGCCGGCAGATATGCGGCCCTCAATCATGCCGGGGCCGTCTGTGCCAGCGTTAAAGTTGACGAAACCTTCGTGCATGATGGTGGTGCCTTCGCCGAGGTAGGCGCCGAGGCGCACGCGGGCGGTGTGGGCGATGCGCACGCCCGTCGGCACCACGTAGTTGGTCATTTTCGGAAACTTGTCAACGCAGCTGACTTCCAGCGTGTCACCGCGCAGGCGGGCGGCGAGCTGCCGGGCCGGCAGCTCGCTGATGTCAATGGCACCCTCGCTGGTCCAGGCGACGTTGGGCAGTATCGCAAACAGCCCCTGCAGGTTGGTGCCGTGCGGCTTGACCAGCCGGTGCGACAGCAGATGCAGCTTGAGGTAGGCTTCCGGAACCGTGCTTGGTGCCGCGTCTTCACGCAGGATGACAACCACGGCGGGTGCGTGGCTGCTGGCGAGGTGCGCGGCAATCTGCGCCTGTTCTGTCTCTCCGGCGCCGGCCAGCGCAGCCTCCAGTGTCAACAGCTGTTCGCGCTCAAGCGTGGTGGTGTTGTCGCTTGTGCCCAAAGCCGCCACCAGCTCGTCGGAGGGTGATAGCACCGGGTTGGGAAAGAACACCTCCAACCAGTCGCCGTTGCTGTTTCGGGTGCCCAAGCCCAGGCCGAGGGCGTATGCCGCATGCTTCATAAAACGTGTTTCCTGACGGGTCCGCCTGTGGCGGGTTGGGTTCAAAGAGTGTGCCGTAGCAGCAGTGCTTCCCAGGCCGGTGCTGAAAAACCGCAGTGGCGCTCGTGGCCGATATCCAGCAGAGGCCGTTTGATCAGGGTCGGTTGCTCCAGTATTGCGGCCAGGGCGTGGGTGTCGTCCATCTGTTCCCGCGCGGCCGGTGCGAGTGCCTTCCAGCTGGTGCTACGGCGATTGATCAGGGTTTCCCAGCCGAGCTCCTGCAGCCACGCCCGCACCTGTTCCGGTGTCAGGCCATCGCTGCGCACATCGTGGAACCGGTATTCGATCGCATGTTGCTCCAGCCAGCGGCGAGCCTTCTTTACGGTGTCACAATTGCTGATGCCGTAGACGGTGAAGATCGGAAGAGCACACGTCTGAACTCCAGTCAC
>OJIT01000027.1_pt1 | contig 15752 bp, 5 predicted proteins | sample 1595951 | NCBI WGS metagenome assembly OJIT01 (sample SAMN05416785, study PRJEB24817) | seawater metagenome | isolation source: Sea water | place: Canada:Atlantic | collected 2013-11 | reverse complement strand
TATCAGTACGCGAGCCCAAGGGCACATCGGCGGCTTTCAAGTCGACGATGTCGGCGATATCGCGGGGGATGGCGGTTCGGCTGCGGGCGGAAATGTCACTTTCGACTGGTCGGGTAACGGTTTCATCGCAGACGATATATCGATCGACGCCGTGGCCAAGGGCGGCGACGGCGGGGATGGGGAGTTCTTCTCCGGGTCGGACGGCGCAGGCACGGGCGGTGCGGCTGCTGGGGGAGACATCACCCTTCTCGCGCAGGCGGGTACCGTAGCCATCGGCACGACGCTTTCCCTGAATGCGGGTGCTTCAGCAGGCTATGGCGGCTTCGGATCGGGCATTGCCAGCGGGGTCGGAGGCGATGCCACCGGGGGCACGATCATTTACAACCAGACGGGGGCGGACCTGACGGTCGGTACCACGAATCTGATAGCCAATGTATCAGCCACCGGTGGCTACGGCGGTTCGGCGGCAAACAGATCGGGCGAGTTATCCTTTGCGCCCGGCGGGCCTGGTAATGCGGGCGGCGCGGGCACGGGTGGTGATGTGCTGTTCACCTTCAGCGCTGGCAGCAACAATTTTACATCGCTCGATATTCAAGCCAGCGGCACCGGCGGCGATGGCGGCAATTTCAGCGAAAGCTTCGGACCGCAAAATGACGGTGGCGATGCCGGTAGCGGCATCGGCGGCAACGTCGTGCTCGCGTTCGAGCAGGACAATCTGACCGCACCCGACTTGCTGGTCGATTCGCGCGGTGTGGGCGGATCAGGCGGGTCCGGAGATTCAGCGGGCGCGGGTGGCGATGCGTTGGGCGGAACGGCCGGTATCTCGGTCGATGCCGCGAGCGTAATTGCCGACATCATTTCATTGAACGCCAATGCGTTTGGCGGCGATCCTGGCGACGCCATGGGCGGCATGGGCATGGGCGTCGGTGGCGCGGGTGGTAACGCGACGGGTGGCACTTCGGGCATAGTCGTCGCCAGTGATGGTGGTTCATTCACAACCAACGCTCCGGTCACGGTTCTTGCAAGCGGGTTCGGCGCGGCAGGAGGAACCGGTGGTTTCAACTTCCTTGACGCGGGCAATGGCGGCTCAGGTGGCGTGGGTGGATCGGGCACCGGCGGGACTCTTGTGTTCCGTGCACAAGCCGGTGGCCAGTTGCTGGTCGAGGTCCCTGACGAGTTGACCGCAATCGGTGTTGGCGGGGACGGGGGCATGGGCGGCGATGGCTCCAATGGCCCACCCGGACCCGGAGGTGCGGCGGGCGCGGGTTCCGGCGGCCTGTTCGATATCGATGTGTCTGGCGGTGGGCTGGTTCGGTTCCAGCGCGATGCAGCAGCGATCAATTTCAATGCGACGGGCATCGGCGGAACGGGTGGCAGTGGCGCCACGAATTCGTCTGGCGACGGCACACCGGGGCAGAACGGATCGAGCGCAGGCGGTACGATAGACATGCTATCGACCGGAGCGGGTTCGCAGCTTCAGTTTTCCGACGATACGTTCTTTTACACATTCGCGCTGGGCGCTTTCGACCAGCGGACCGGTGCGACCGGCGCCGATTCAACGGGCGGAGATTTTCTGCTTTCCATCGCTGACGGGGGTTCGGTGATTGGCGAGAGCGCCTTTATCATCGACACCTCAGCACTGGCGGCGGCAGGCGAGCTCGGCGCGGGAACGGGCACCTCTGGTGCGATCGCGATATCGCTGGCGGATGCGGCCAGCAGCTTCACCCTGAATGGCCACTATAATGAAGGCAATTCCCGCAAAGGCAGCCTTTGGATCAACAGTCAGGCCTATGAACCGTTTATCTCCAACCCGGTCTTGCTGCCAGGCACGGGCGGCGACACGATCACCGGCGATGTGCTGCTCGATTTCCAGGGCGGAACGCTGAGCTTTGCCAGCGGCATTTCCATCGACCTGGAGAGCGGCACCGCAAACCCGAATTTCGTGGTGCCCTCGGGCGGCACCACGAGCGTGGGCTTCCTGCTCGACGATGCCGATGCGGTGGGCGGCGATTTGACGATCAATTTCGCCAACGGCGTCTACAGCCTCGGTGCGATCGAAGTAGACATGCACAATTTCGCGCAAGGGACGGGCTTTGTCACGCCCGGTGCCTTCACGATGAATGTCGACAATGCCGATCTTACGCTGATCGGCAGCGCACTCAACACCACCGGTCGCCTCAATCTCAGCCAGTTCTGGATCGGCAGCACGCTTCTGCCGGCCGGTACGCCCGATGCCCAGCCCGACGTGGGTACCGTCAACATCGTCAACGGATCGACCTTCACCGCGACAGATGGCCTTTCCGGCGGGCTTCGCCTTTATTCGGAAAGCTATCACGGTGGGGACGATGACAATCAGGTGCTTTCGGGCAGCCTCAGCGTCAATATCGACAACGCCACCGCCGACCTCAATGAGATCGAGATATTCAACATCGCTGTCGGTCAATACAACTTCACCAGCGATGGCTTCGAGGTTTCCGCTGCGGATATTTACGCCGGAGACGTCAATCTCGTCATCACCAATGGCGCAAACGTTACCGCGACGCGGATTGACCTTGGCATGGACGCCGAGGGAACGGCAGGCGCGACCGACGGCGGCAACGTCTTTGCCGGCGATGTCAATTTCCTGCTTTCGGACGCAAGCCTGGTCGGCGACCGCTTCGATATCTTTTACTACACGAACGCATATGGAGGGCGCGCTGCGGGCAGCACCAGCGGCGATACCTTTAGCGGCGACATCAATCTTACTGTCATCGGCAGCTCCGTGCTCGATTTCGTCACTTTCGACGCCAGCTACAACGCGGAGAATTACAGCATCACCTCGCCACCGGCGGCTGCGGGTTCGGTGATCGAAGGCAATGTCAGTCTGCTGTTTTCAGGCGGGACGGTCGGCATCGATAGCCTTGTCTTCACCGGATCGAGCGGCGTTTACGACACTGGCGGAACGGCCAGCCCGGGCGGCAATATCGATGGCGGTGCATTTTTGCTGCGGATCGACGGGGCAGCGGCAGATCTGGGTGACGTGCAGATCTACAAGGAAGTGTTTGCCGGTGGCGGTTCTTCCGACATGGGAGGGTCCGTAGGCGGCACTGGCGGACTTGCGACAGGTGGGGCGCTGACTGTCGACCTCGTCAGCGGCAGCCTTGCCGCAAGCGATCTGTATCTGGTGAGCGTGGGGGTCGGTCTTGCTGGCGAGGATGCGACCGGCGGCGCAGCGGGTGACGGCGCCAGCGCAATCGGCGGAAATATCACTCTCAATGCCAGCGAGATTGCGGGCCTTTCGTCCATCTTCGCCGAAACGACAGGCACCGGAGGACAGGGCGGTACGGGCGATTTCGGTGGCAATGCCGGACTGGGCACGGCCGGGTCGATCGATCTGAACCTGGGGGGCAGCTTTGCTTCTCTCACCACGATCGAGGCGTTTGCGCCTGGCTTTGGCGGCACTGGCGGCTCCGGAACGGTCGCAGCCGGTTCAGGTGGCCTGGGGCGGGGCGGAAAAGCTTCCCTGAACGTGTCGGGTGGAAGTGCTGCGCTGACCGCAATCGCCCTCCTGACCCTCGATACGGACGGTCAGGGCGGCGATGGAGGCGATGCCACGGGACCGGGCGTTGGCGGCGGCATCGGCGGCGCTGGCATCGGTGGCGTTGCCGAGATTACCACGAACGGTGCGGAAACGGCGTTCATATTCGATCCGGACGCGATGGTCTTGTCGGCCAATGGTCGCGGTGGTCAGGGCGGCGCCGGCGGCAGCGATTTTATGGGCGGAACTGCCGGTGCGGGAGGCAACGGCGGCGATGGTGCAGGCGGGACGGTCCAGTTCGTCGCCAATAGCGGAACGACGCTTACGATTTTGCCCGCAGGAGAAGGCGTGGCGCTCCTTGGTGCGAACGGCATCGCCGGTTCGGGCGGCATGGGCGGCGATATCGACATGTTCGCCAGCGGCAGTGCGGGCGCGGGCGGTGACGGTGGTATCGGCAGCGGCGGTACGGCGCGGCTCCTGGCAGTCGGTGGCACTATCCGTTCCGATGACATCCGGCTCGTATCCGAAGGTCTCGGCGGCAACGGCGGGGCCGGGGGATCCGACGGCGAAGTGCCCGTAGGTGCGACCGGCAATGGCGGCGACGGAATTGGCGGAACCGACATACTTGAAGTTCGCGACGGCAGCCCCGGCGTGCTCGACCTGGGCGCTGTCAGCCTGCAGCCCTCTGGCTCCGCCGGAATTGGATCGGCGGCAGGCAATTCGATCGCGGGGAGGGTCGAGATTACCGACGCCTCGACCGAGCCGGGCGGCTTTATCACGATTTCCTCGCTCGATGTCGATGTGACCGGCGATGTCGCGCTTCCGACCAGCGGCTTCTATGTGACCGGCGGTAGTGGTCCGGTAAATGTGACAAATTCCGTCGACGTTCTGGCTACAGGCAACATAGTCCTGACATTCGACGGCGATGGCCAGTTGCTGGTCGGCGGCGATACTTCGCTCGATACCTCTGGCGATATTCTGCTTGCACATACGAACAATTCACGGCCGACGAATTCGCTCGACACGAATGGCAGCTTCATTGCGACGGCCGGTGGCAATTTCGTCGCGAGGCCGGGTACCATCGTACAGTCGGACGGGTCGTTGACGGTCAGCGCGCAGGACGTCGCATTCGATCTCCTCGAGAATTTGAATGGCGACCTGGCCGTCATTGCGCTGACCGGCAACATCGTGGGCGGCGATGTGACTGGTGCACAAGCCGTCATTATCGACAGTGCGAACCTTGTCGATCTCGGCAGCCTTGTCGCAGCCGGAAATGCAAGTGTTTCGGGAACGGCTATCGTCCTCGAAGGTGCAGACGTTACTGGCTCGCTCGATATCGTGGCGTCGTCGGGTACGATCGATCTGGGATCGATAAATTCCGAAGATGCCCTGTTCGTTTCCGCGCCGGCAGACATCGGCTTCACAAGCCTGACCGCGCGTGACATTTTCGTTGGTACGGCGGGGGCAATTGCGGGCGGTTCGGCATCGGCAGACATCGTCCTCGATACCGGTACGGTCCGCAATGTGACGCTGAGTGCAGGCGGCGCCATCGGGGTGGGCGATGTCTCGGCGGTCGAATCGATTTCGATTTCCGGCGCCTCGCTTCTTAGCGACACGCTGACCTCGGGAACCGGCGCTCCGGGCAGTGTGCAGGTGTCCGTTGACGGGGTGGCAAATATCGGCGGCGCTTTCTCGCTTGCCGGTCCGTTCGGGGTAAACATCGATGCAGGAGAAATCGCCCTGATCGACGGCTCGGCAAGCGGCAATTCCTCGTTCATTTCCACTGCCAATGGAATCTCCATCGACGCATTCGACGGCGAAGGTACAGTCCTGATCGATTCCGGCATGAACATCGATTTCGGCACTATTACTGGAGCAGCAGTTTCCCTGGACGCACTTGCGGGAATATCCGGCACGATTGTGGCAGCGGATGTCAACCTGCCCGCCGCTTTCGACCGCGACGTGCAAATAATTTCAGACGGCACAGTGTCCATCGGCACGATCATGGCTGTCGACAATGTGATGGTGGTCGGCGGTTCCGTGGCGACTTCGTCCGTCTCCAGCGGTGGCGACATCGATATTGTCGCCACGAATGCGGCTAGTCTGGGTATTTTGGACAGCGGCGAGGCGACCTTTGTCGATGCCGGGAGTATCGTTCTGGCGGGTGCGAGTTCGGGCGGATTCCTCTCGCTCTCGTCGCAACAGGCGGCGGTCGGCGATATTACGTCGGGTGGCGGATTCGACGCGGACGTTTCGGGCGCTTTCACCTTCGGCACTATCGCCACCACCGCCGGCAGCCTCGACATTTCCGCTAGCGATGTAAGCGGAATCTCGGCGATCAATGCCACGCCATTCAGCAACGGTAGCGGCAACGATGTGGCGATTGTCTCGAACGGCGATCTGATCCTTTCCGACATCGCGCAGGCCAACAACGGCGGTGTCTTCCTTACCGCTCCAGGCGACGTTTCGGCGGCTACGATCGATGCAGTCAGTCAGGTCTTGGTCAGCGGCGGCGGGCTGGTTGATATCGGTACGCTCAACACGTCCGGTGCAGGCTCCGTGACATTACTCGAAGGCGCCTCGGTGGCTCTCGACAATGGCTCTCTTGCCGGAAATCTTGAGCTCAACGCGACGGGTGGCGATGTCCTCGGTACGGGCACGATCGAGGTCGGCGGGGCCATCGATATCGATGCAACGGGCGATGTCGGCTTCGGCTCGCTGACCGCGCAGGGCGGCAGCTTTACCGTCGGTGCGGGCGGCGACGTGAACTTTGCCGCGGCTAACAGCTTTGACATGCTGGCAATCGATGCCGGTGGCGCTATCCTGGGCGGAGAGTTCGATGTCACCAACGGGCTGACGCTGGACGGGGCAACGATTGCCATCGGATCGGCCAGTGCAGGCTCTCTCGGCTTCACCAGCGATGGCGATATCCTGTTCGATCAGCTTTCGTCGCCCAGCGCCATCACCCTGACCGCGTCAAATGGAACCATCGGCGCGAACAATGGCGCAGGCAATATCGACAGCGGTGGCAATGTCGGCCTTTCGGCAATGACCATCGCCCTGGGAAATGTGGCGGCCTCCGGCCCGGGTGCCGGGATCAACCTGTTTGCCAGCGGCGCGACCGGCGATATCGCAGCGGGCACGCTTTCCACGAACAATGGCGATATCCTGGTTTCGGCAGCGCGTGATATTACGCTGGGTGCGGTGCAGACGGGCACCGGCACGCCGACAGCGGGCTCGATCGCCCTGCTCGCCGGGCGCGACCTGACCGTAGGCGGCTTGCTGAACGCGGGTGAGGACGTGGCGATCCGCACGGTCGGCAGCGCTACACTGGCAGACGTTCGGGCGGGCGATGACGTGATTGTCACCGCAGACGGAGCGATTATCCTCGGCTCTGCAAACACGAGCGGTCTGGGTATCGACCTGTTCGCGCTGAATTTCGACGCTGGTACGGCAGGACAATCCGGCTCCATCGCGTTCGCCGCCGAAACCGTGCCGGGCGCCAGTATCCTGCTTTCGGGCACCGACATTACCGCAGCGGGCACGCTCAATGCCGCCGACGCGATTACCGTCGATGCCAGCGCGACCCCGGACATCGGCAATGTCGTCAGCGGTGGGGCTGCTGTCATCACCGGGCAGTCTGTTGCTCTCGACAGTGGGACCGTGGGTGGTGACATGTCACTGATCGCGACGACAGGCTCTGTCGACGTCACTGGAACATTGAGTATCGGCGGGTCGATTGTCCTCGACGCGGTGGCCGATGTGAATTTCGGATCGCTGTCCTCGCAGGGCGGCAGCTTCACTGTCGATGCCGGCGGCGACGTAATTTTTGCTGTGGCTAACAGTTCTGACATGCTGGCGATCGATGCCGGCGGCGCTATCCTCGGGGGCGACCTCGATGTGACAAATTTGCTGACGCTCGATGCAGCTACCATTGCCATCGGATCGGCGAGCGCCAGCTCCCTCGCAGCGACCAGTGGCGGAAGCATTCTGTTCGACCAGCTCACTTCGCCGGGTGGAATCTCGCTTACGGCAGCGAATGGACTGATCGGCGCCGCCAGCGGTCCGGGCCAGATCGTTAGCGGCGGAGATGTGACCTTGCTGGCGCAGGGCGTGGACCTCGCCGACATTGGCGCTACGGGTGTTATCGAAATCGACGCCACAGCGTTCGGCATCGATCTGGGAACCCTGCTCGCAGATGGCAGCATCCTGCTCGATGCGGCAGGCGACATCACGGTTTTCCATGCAGAGGCAGGACAGGACCTCCGCGCCAATGCAGGCGGCCTGTTCGCCACCGGAGCGAACTCGATCATTACCGGCGGCGATATCGAAATTACTGCGATCGGTCCGGCAACGCTTGGCAATTCGGTTGCGGGTGGCCTGGTCAGCGTGACGGCGGGACAGATCGATTTCAACACCCTGACTGCGGGCGGCACGCTCACCTTGCTGACCCAAGCCAATCCACAGGTCGTGGCTTCGGGCGATATCACCGGCCTGGACGTGATCGCCGGTCCCGGCGCGAGCAGCGTATCCGCGTTAGGCTCCATCTCCATAAGCGGAACGTCGACCTTCGGCGGCAGCATCGCGATGCTGGCTGGCGGTAATATCACGCTCGGGACATTGGCCGCAGCGACGACTTTTGCGGCGCAGGCGGGCAATGATGCCTTCGTCGATATGCTGGATGCGGGAACCGGTCTGACAATCGACGCCGGCGGCGATGCCCATGTCGGTGACAGCGCGAGCGACGAGGGCGATGTAACCGTTGACGCTGGAGGCAGCATTACCGGAATTTCCGCATCGAACCTCGCGGGACTGGCCAGCACGGCCAGCAACGACGTGTCGCTTACGGCGGGCACCGATATCATGCTGACAGGCAACAATGTCGCCGGCGGCAATTACACGGTGGAAGCCGGTGGCGATGTCGCGCTCACCGCCGTCACGATCGGCGGGCCTGATGGGCTGATCGACATCACCGCCGCAGGCGATGCCGCCATCGGCACGCTTGATGGAGGGGGCGGTGCCGCCATCGCTGCCGGCGCCGTGGCGCTCGACAGCACGGATCTGTCCGGCCCACTGACGATCCTTGCAGGCTCTGGCGGACTCGTCGGGCTGGACGTCTACTCAGCGGCAAGTGCGACCATCGATTCTATCGGTGCAATAGCGATCGGACGGATCGTGACCGATTCAGGGGTTGCAATCGTTTCGGAAGCCGATGTGTCTTTCGCGGAAATTCGGACGGGCGGCGGCTTGCTGTCGGTGGACGCTGCGGGCGACATTACTGGCAGCTCGGTCTTTAATGACGGCCAGTTCGACATTGACGGCGGCACCGATGACACTGTCCTGCTGGTGGCGGGCGGAAACGTCTCGCTCGATGGATCGACTGCGTTACTGAATGCGAAAAGCGGTGCTGCCGACAATTTCACCGTGAACGCTGCGGGTAATGTGGTGATCGACCGGGTCGTGGCGGGCGGCGACCTGACGGTCGTTGCAGGCGGCCTTCCCGATATCGGCTCCTTGACCAGCGGCGGGACAACCAGCGTCTCTGGCACCAGTGTAATACTGGCCGATGCCAGTGTCGGCGGCGACCTGCTGCTGGATGCGACGGCGGGCGGTATCGATGCCACCGGTATCTCAAGCGTTGTCGGCGCAATCGCGCTCAACGCCACTGGCGATGTCGCCTTTGCCGATTTGCAAGCTCAGGGTGGCGATTTCACCGTCACGTCAGGCGGGATGATGACCTTCGGCGATGCCCTGGCCGATGGCTCGGTAGCCTTCACCGGGACGTCGATAGACGGCCAGTCGATTGATGCCGGATCGAACATCGTCCTGACCTCCATCGTGGGCGATATCGCGGTGGCAGAGCTGCAATCGGGTTTTGGCACTACGATCGAGAGCGCAGCCGCGATTGCCTTCGACACTCTGAGCGCCTTCGGCCCCGTGAACTTGACCGGAAGCTCCATCACCGGCGCGGATTTGCAGGCCACCGGCCTGGACGTCATCGCATCGGGGCAATTCGCGGTCGATATGGTTTCGGCAACCGGCTTCGAAACAGGCTTTGCAGACATAACCGCCGACGAAGGCATCCTGATCGACACGCTGTTTGCGAGAGGTGGGGCGCAGCTTACGGCCAGCTCGGGTAACATTGTGGTCAGCACCGATGTCTTCGTGCCTGGCACGATTGTCGCGCTGGGCGAAGAGATTACCCTGCGCGCTGCCGGGAGCGTGACGGTCGATGCCACGGCAACTGCGGGCCATATCGATATAGAAGCGGGCAACGATCTTGCGATTGTTGCGGCATCCGCAAGCGGCGACGCGATACTCTCGGCGGGGGACACACTGTCCGTTGTCGGCAACGACCGGGGAGTGGAAACCGACGGTTCTGCCATCCTCGCAGCGGGTGGCGACCTCGTGCTGAACGGACCCGTGATTGCGGGCGCCACGCTGGCGCTGACCGCAGACGGGCTTGCCGACTTATCGGCCAGCGCGGTCGGGCAGTCGATACAGCTTGCTGCCGCCGACCTCGCGATTGGCCCCAACGGGCGGCTCGGCGCCAGCGATGTGACGCAAACGATTGCCATTTCCGGCCCTGGCGATGTTATCGTCGGCGGCGATGGCAATGATGAAAACGAAACTTTCACGCTCGACAATGACGAGATGACGCGCGTGCATTCAGGCGGTGACCTTTCGATCGCAACCGGGGAAGGGACATTGTTTGTCGACGACCTGACCGTGACGGCCGGCGAGGGTCTTTCACCGACCGATGGCAATTTCGGCCGGAACGAAGTCTTCAGCCTTTCGGGCGAACTGGGAATCGAAGTGCTCGGGGCCTTGACCGCGCAGAACGCCACGGCCGAAACGGGATTTGTCTTCACCACAGCAGAGACGCTGTTCATCGATGCCGAAACGGGCCTTGTCCAGATCCTCGACGCCGACGAGAACTACTCGGGAGCGCTCAGCTTCACCGCGCGCGATGTCTACGCGATGACGCGCGATGCGCTGGCCGATATTGAAGGTCTGAGCATCGCCGAAGTGGACACACGGCTGGCGGAGAATGACGGTATAGACAATGCAGATGGCCTGATCCGCGCCGGATCGCTAAGCGTGCAACTTCGCTCCAGCAGCTTCTTTGTGCAGAACACCGGTATCGGCACCGAACTCGAAGAACGCCGTGGCATTACCGTGGACTCGCTCTCGATCGCTCCTGTAGATGCCGGCGTTGCGGTAGACATCGTGGTCAATGGGATAGTCGCGGGCCGTACAGGCGTGGATGCGATCGGCGCAACGCAGATCGAAGGGGATTTCGATCCGGCATCGACCATCAACGGCTGCCTGATTGCCGATCCAGCAGGATGCGTGGCGGTCGAGCCTTTGGTTACATTCGACTTCGCTATCCAGGGCCTGATCGAGGAACTGATCGCTCGCGAAGACGAGATTCCCGCAACTTTCAGCGAAGGAATTGAAAGCGTGTTGATCGAAATCCGCGACCCGGAGGACTACGGCGAAGCGCCTTTGATCGATGACCCGGTGACCGGTGCGGGCAACGAGGATTTGTGGATCGCGGAAGCCGCCGAATGATATGACGATGCGGAGACCGAGGTTCGCAACGCATCAATATTAGTGCGGCGTGTGCAGGGCAGGCAGATTATTGCGACTTCCGCCATGACTCCACCGAAAGCCTCTGTTAGGACTGCGATGTAGGGCACGACAATGTCCGCGGTCGCATGCATCTCTAGGGGAGGCCTTTCAGGGGGAAGGCCCACGGCAGGGGGAATTGTGTCAAATGGCCGACGGCGATAAGCAGAAAGCGTCCGATCTATTCATTAAGTGTCTTGAGGAAGAGGGCTGCGAATACATTTTCGGCGTTCCAGGTGAGGAGAACCTCGACTTTCTCGACTCCCTCTCGCGCTCGGACAAGATCAAGCTGGTCCTGACGCGTCACGAACAGGGTGCAGGCTTCATGGCTGCCACCTATGGTCGCCATACTGGCAAGACCGGCGTGTGCCTCGCGACGCTGGGACCGGGCGCGACCAATTTCGTGACCGCCGCCGCCTATGCGCAGCTTGGCGGAATGCCGATGATGATGATCACCGGTCAAAAGCCGATCAAGAAGTCGAAGCAGGGTCGCTTCCAGATCCTTGACGTGGTCGCAATGATGGGGCCGATCACCAAATATGCGCACCAGCTTGCCGCTGGCGACAATATTCCCAGCCGTGTGCGCGAGGCCTATCGCCTGGCCGAAGAGGAAAAACCCGGCGCGGTGCACCTCGAATTTCCCGAGGACATTGCCGAAGAGCAGACCGATGCGCAGCCGATCTCGCGATCCATCGCCCGGCGACCCTCGGCCGAACCCAAGGCAGTGCGGCAGGCGGTCCAGCTTATCGAGAAGGCCAAGGCGCCTGTTCTGGTGATTGGCGCCGGCGCAAACCGCAAGATGACCGGGCGCATGCTCGAACAATTCGTCGAGAAGACAGGTATCCCGTTCCTGACCACGCAAATGGGCAAGGGAGTGATCGACGAGCGGCACCCTAAATTCCTGGGCTGTGCGGCGCTGTCGGCAGGCGATTTCGTCCATCGCGCGGTGGAAGATTCGGACTGCATAATCAACGTCGGCCATGACGTAATCGAAAAGCCGCCATTCTTCATGAAGGCGAGCGGCCCCACGGTGATCCATATATCGACCAAGACGGCGGAAGTGGACCCGGTCTACTTTCCGCAGGTCGAGGTGATCGGCGACATCGCCAACGCGATCTGGCAGATCAAGGACGACATCTCGCCCAACCGCTCGTGGAATTTCGACCACATGCTGGCCTATCACAAGGCGGAGCTGGATCACACGGGCAAGCTGGCGCAGGACGCGCGGTTCCCGATCTTCCCGCCGCATCTGGTGCAGCAGGTGCGCGACGCCATGCCGCGCGATGGCATCATCTGCCTCGACAATGGTGTGTACAAGATCTGGTTCGCGCGTGGCTACACCGCTTACCTGCCTAACACGGTGCTGCTGGACAACGCGCTCGCCACTATGGGGGCGGGCCTGCCGTCGGCAATGATGAGCGCGATGCTATATCCCGAACGCCGGGTGATGGCGATCTGCGGCGACGGCGGGTTCATGATGAACGATCAGGAAATGGAGACCGCGGTTCGCCTTGGCCTCAACCTGACAGTTTTGATCTTGAACGACAGCTCCTATGGCATGATCCGCTGGAAGCAGGCGAACATGGGCTTCGAGGACTGGGGCCTGACCTATGGCAATCCCGATTTTGTCAAGTTCGCCGACAGTTTCGGCGCGAATGGCTATCGCATCGAGAGCAGCGACCACCTGCGCGAGACACTGGCTCACTGCAACTCGACACCGGGCGTCCACCTGATCGATTGTCCGGTCGATTATTCGGAGAACGACCAGATCCTCAATACCGACATCAAGCAGCTGTCGAAGGAATTGTAGAATCGACCATCCCCTCCCGGCAGCGGGAGGGGTTCGGGGTGGGCGCGTCCACGCGATACGCCCACCATGCCAGGCCCACCCCCGGCCCCTTCCGCACGCGGGAGGGGGGAGAGAAAAATGGTAACCCTGAAAGACACCTATCCGCTCTACCTCAACAACAAGGCCGCGCAGCCAAACACCGATCTGGAAGTGCGCGACAAGTTCACCGGCGAGGTGGCCTTTCGCACCGCGCTGGCGACCCCCGATATCATTGACGAAGCAATTGCCGGGTCGGTCCGCGCGGCGGAGCCGATGGCGCGACTGGCGTCCTATGAAAAGCAGGACGTCCTCAACCATTGCGTGAAACGTTTTCGGGAGAGGTTCGACGAGCTTGCCTACTCGCTCTGCGTAGAGGCGGGCAAACCGATCAAGGATGCCGAAGGCGAAGTTACCCGGCTGATCGACACGTTCCGCATCGGTGCCGAAGAAGCCGTGCGCAATTATGGCGAAGTGCAGCCGCTCGATATTTCGGAGCGGGCAAAGGGTTACATGGGAATGTGGAAGCGCGTGCCGATCGGGCCGTGCAGTTTCATCAGCCCGTTTAATTTTCCGCTAAACCTTGCCGCGCACAAGATCGCGCCTGCCATCGCAATGGGCTGTCCTTTCGTGATGAAGCCCGCCAGCCTGACGCCGCTGGGGGCGATCATCATGGGGGAAGTGCTGGCCGAATGCGATGTGTTGCCCGAAGGCGCATTCTCGATCCTGCCCGCCAGCCGCGACGGGGCAGACCTGTTCACCACGGACGAGCGCCTGAAACTGCTCAGCTTCACCGGTTCACCCGGTGTCGGATGGGACCTGAAAGCCAAATCGGGAAAGAAGAAGGTCGTTCTGGAGCTGGGTGGCAACGCTGCGGTCATCGTCGACAAGGATGCCGATCTCGATCACGCGCTGGAACGGATCATCTTCGGCGCGTTCTACCAGAGCGGGCAGAGCTGCATCGGCGTGCAGAGGATTATCATCCACGCGGATATCTACGACAAATTCAGGGATATGCTGGTCGCCAGGACCAAGACGCTGGTGGCTGGTGATCCCAAGGACCGCAACACCTTCATCGGCCCGATGATTTCGGTCAAGGAAGCTACCCGGTTAAAGGGCTGGATCGATGATGCGGTAGCATCGGGCGCCACGCTGCTGTGCGGCGGCAAGCTGGACGGCGCGATGCTGGAGGCAACGCTGCTCGAAGGGGTGGGCCGCGATTGCGACGCCAGCCGCGAGGAAGCGTTCGGACCTTTGGCGAACCTGTCGAAATTCACCGACTGGGACGAGGCGCTTGAGCAGGTCAACGATTCCAAGTTCGGTTTGCAGGCGGGCATCTTTACCAGCAATATCCATCAGGTTCTGGATGCCTGGGATGTGCTCGACGTGGGCGGCGTGGTCGTCAACGATGTGTCCAGCTACCGTGTCGACAACATGCCATATGGTGGTGTGAAGGATTCAGGACTGGGCCGTGAAGGCATCCGTTTTGCAATGGAAGACATGAGCGAAATCAGGAACCTGGTTATCCGGCGGGTGTGAGGCGAATTGCTAATTTGCTAGGTTGCCGGTAAACTGCAAAAATGATTACCTCAAAATGCCGGCGCTGTAAGTTCGTTTTTGCTTCTCGAATCTTTCAGGTTCCTGAGGGCGCTAACTGGAGCAATGTTGCTTTCGCTGGAAACAGTGAATCATGCGTTCGCTGTGGTGGTCGCGCGGATACCTTGTCCGGAGGGTTCGATATAAAAGATGGAGTGATCACGAACTTCGTCTCCATTAATTCTGATCCAGAGCTCGTCAGGAAATTCCTCGCAGTCGCGAAAAAAGCTCAGGCTGGCGAGATCACGAGAGAACAGGCTGCTGAACAGATCGAATCACTGGGGCTGGTTTTTTCCGAGGTTTGGAAAATTCTCGGCAATAACGGCGTGCAGATTAGCCTCTTAATAGCGTTGGCGAGTCTCGCTGTTACTGTCTATTTTGGTGTGGCATCCTATCGAGCGGTTGTCTCGAGCGAAGAACTTGAGAGGCGGCAAACAGAAGCGCTCGAGACGATTCGCGAAGAGATTCGCAGGTTGCCCGAACCTGTATCGATTGAATCAGGAGCGGCGCGGCCACCGTCAGGAGACATAGTATAAATCCCGCGAAGAAAGGCTTCGCCTGAATAACGCTCTTGGCGATAAATCCTTCTGGAGTTCTTGTTCTCATCACCTCTCCTCCAGCAACAGCAAGTCGCATTTGACGCGCAGGCGGGGCGGGTCGAGTGTGTGATCAACTTCGGTGACGGTCGCGTCGGCCACCAGCTGGCCGGGAATGGCGAATTCGTGTTCGGGGAGGTAGGCGATGAAGCACTCGCCGGCCTCGATCGCTTCCGTGCCCTCGAAAGCGAGGTCCACGCAGTGACGCGTTCCGGCAAAAGTGATGCTGGCCCAGTTCTTCTCGGTATGGCGCAGCAGCCTGCCTTTGCGCTGGGACAATTCGGCAAGTGCGTCGAGCAGCTTCTCGCCGGGTGTGCGGCGCGCCTTCCGGGGTGATTTGCACGCGGTTCCGGGGCTGCGACTTTCAGCGGACATGGTCTTCCTTTCAATATCTGTTCATGAAATGTTCCACCCGCTTCGCTGTGCGATCGCGGGGCGTGCGGCCATTGCGCAGATCGAGCACGAACCGCGGATCGCTCGTGGCGAGTCGCCCGAACCTGGTTGCGGCCATATTGGTGTGGCGCAGAAAAATTTCGATCTTTCGGATCAGCATCGCGGCTCCTCTTCTCATCGTTCGGGGCGTTCG
>OJIT01000025.1_pt1 | contig 16434 bp, 14 predicted proteins | sample 1595951 | NCBI WGS metagenome assembly OJIT01 (sample SAMN05416785, study PRJEB24817) | seawater metagenome | isolation source: Sea water | place: Canada:Atlantic | collected 2013-11 | reverse complement strand
GACCACCGAGATCTACACTCTTTCCCTACACGACGCTCTTCCGATCTGTTCCATGCTCCCTAGATCAGTTGGCTAGTAGTGATCGGTTAGCGGGCTTGGCCAGCACGGGAGGTGCCGGTGAGTGAGTTCCCCTTTGCGGCGGTGGTCGGCCAGGAGTCGCTGAAAACCGCGCTGCTCCTTAACGCCATTAACCCGCGCATCGGCGGGGTGTTGATTAGTGGGCCAAGGGGCAGCGCTAAATCCACCTTAGCTCGGGCGCTGGCCGCCATTCTGCCCAGCGATAGCGAAGGAAAGCATGCCCCTTTTGTCACTCTGCCGCTGGGTGCCAGCGAAGACAGGCTGGTTGGCAGTCTGGATCTGCAAAAGGTACTGGCCAATGGCGAAGCTACCTTTCATGCCGGGCTGCTGGCTAAAGCCGACGGCGGGGTGCTCTATGTGGATGAAGTCAATCTGCTACCGGATACCCTGGTTGATTTGCTGCTGGACGTGGCCGCCAGCGGTACCAATATTGTTGAGCGCGATGGCATTAGCCACTCCCATCCGGCGCGCTTTAGCCTGATCGGCACCATGAACCCGGACGAAGGCGAGCTGCGCCCTCAGTTGCTTGACCGCTTTGGCCTCTGCCTTGAACAGGCTGGAACCATAAGCATCGACGAGCGCATTGCCATTGTGCAGCAACGGGAAGCCTTTGACCGCGACCCCACTGGCACGCTCGAACGCGTTGAGGATGCCCAGGCCGCTCTGGCCGGGCGCATTGCTAAAGCGCAGCGCTTGCTCAAAGAGATCACCACCGACACCTGGGTGTATCGAACGATTGCCAACTGCTGTGAAGCCGCGGGCGTTGAAGGTCTGCGGGCAGACGTTACCTGGCACCGCGCCGCCCAGGCCCATGCGGCCTGGCGTGGTGTGGCTAGCGTGGAGCAGCAGGATATCGACACCGTTGAACCCTGGGTGTTGGCTCATCGGCGTACCCAACCGCCTGAGCAGAGCCCGCCATCATCTCCACCTAATGGAACACCTTCGAAAGACGAGAGCAGTTCGTCGTCGGGCAATAACGCATCGACCGCTGGTTCATCCCAACAGAGCGCTGAACAGGGCCAGTGGGGCGCAATGCCTCCCATAGCCCAGGAAGCGATTATCCAACCAGCGGTGAAATTGCCCGATAGCGAAGATCTTTTTAAGCTGGCCAACCGCACCGATACCAACGCTAGCGCTGGAAAAGGTGGTGCGTTGGGCCAGGGGCGATCCCAAGTGACGACTTCCCGGCTGGATGGGTTTGCGACCGTTATCGCCAATCGCGGTCAGTGGCCTTGGCAGCAGCTAAAGATGCGCAAGACCCGCTCTGGGCAGGCGACAGCGCACCTGGTGCTGCTGGACACCTCCGGTTCCACCCTGGGTCAGCGCCTGCTGGGCCAGGCAAAGGGGCTGGTCGAATCGCTGGTTAGCCAAGCCTACGCCGCGCGGGAGCAGGTGGCGGTGCTGGGGTTTGGCAACGGTGGTGTCGTGCCGATACTCTCCCGCCGCCGAGCGCCCAAAAACGCGCGGAGCACTCTGGATAGTGCCAAAGGCGGTGGCGGTACCCCGCTGCGGGAAGTGATTATTGAAGCCAAGCGGCTGATCCGCCAGTGGCAGCGCCGCGAGCCCGGCCTGAAGGTGCGCACCTATCTGATCACCGATGGCCGCACCCGGGAAACCGTTGACGATCTCGCCCCACTGGAGGACTGTCTACTTATCGACACCGAACAGTCCAAAGTCAAACGCGGGCAGGGCGCGCGAATCGCCCAGCAGTTGGGCGCGCGTTACTGGCCGGCCTCGTTTGGCAGACCCTCTATGGCGCATACTGTTTCTGCACATCAACCTGGGAACTTCTCATGAGCGACGCAAGCCATTTAGATCGCATGCAGCGCAAAAAAGACGTGGTCGACGAGCGCATCAGCAAGGCGACGGAAGAGCGGGGCGTGCTGATTCTGCTGAAAGGCAACGGCAAGGGCAAAAGCAGCTCCGCCTTCGGCACCATGGCGCGCTCACTGGGGCACGGTCAGCAGTGCGCGGTGATCCAGTTCATCAAAGGCCGCCGCGAAACCGGCGAGTATCTGTTCTTTCGCGATCATCCCAAGCTCGACTGGCACATCATGGGCCACGGCTTTACCTGGGAAACCCAGAATCGCGAGCGGGATATCGAAGCCGCCGAGGCCGCCTGGGCCGTCGCCAAAGGGCTGCTGGAGAACCCCGCCTATCATATGATCGTACTGGACGAGATGAGCTATATGTTCAAGTACGGCTATCTCGACCCCGAACCGGTGGTGGAAGCGCTTAAGCGCCGCCCGGCGCACCAGAACGTCATCATTACTGGGCGCACCATGGCCACGCCGCTTCAGGAAATCGCGGATACTATCAGCGTCGTTCAGGACGAGCGCCACGCCTTTCGCGGCGGCGTTAAAGCCCAGGCGGGGATCGAATACTGATGACGACGCCAACCGCTCGCTGCCCCGCGCTGTTTATCGCTGCCCCGGCCTCAGGCCAGGGCAAAACCACTGTCACGGCGGGCCTGGCCCGCCTGCTGCGCAACCAGGGCAAGGTGGTGCGGGTGTTCAAGACCGGCCCGGACTACCTGGATCCGCAGATACTCGCCCAGGCCTCCGGTCAGCCGGTGGATCAACTGGATCTATGGATGGCAGGCGAAGCCTACTGCCGCCAGCGCTTTTATGACGCCGCCTGTGAAGCGGACTTGATCCTGGTGGAAGGCGCCATGGGGCTGTTCGACGGCGAGCCCTCCAGCGCTGATTTAGCGGCCTTGTTTGATATTCCCATGGTGATCGTCATGGATGTAAAAGGCATGGCCCAGACCGCCGCCGCGCTGGTATCAGGGTTGGTCGGCTTTCGCGACGACATCCATATCGCCGGGCTTATCGCCAATGCCTGCGGCTCGGCCCGCCACCGCGAGCTGATCGAAGGGGCGCTGCCAGCGACAATCCCTCTGCTGGCCGCTATGCCCCGCGACCCCGCGCTGTCACTCCCCGAACGCCACCTGGGCCTCGTGCAGGCGGCGGAGATTCGCGAGGATCTGGAAGCCCGTTTTGAAGCCGGTGCTAAAGCGCTGGAAGCGGCTGGGCTGCTTGAATCACTTGCAGCGCTTTCGCCGGTAACTTTTACCGCACCACAAGAACAGCTTGCGGCCGTTAAGCCGTTGCTCAAAGGCCATACCATTGGCGTGGCCCGGGACGCCGCTTTCAGCTTTGTCTATCAGGCCAACCTTGACCTGCTGGAGCAGATGGGCGCGACGCTGCGCTTCTTTTCGCCGCTGACGGATAGCCGCCTGCCCGAATGCGACGCCCTCTGGCTGCCGGGGGGCTACCCGGAGCTTCACGCTCAAACGCTGGCGGATAACGGCGCCATGCGTTCGGCTATTGAGGCTTTCTACCGCGCCGACAAGCCCATTCTGGCCGAGTGTGGCGGGCTGCTGTACTGCCTGGAAACCCTGACCGACTACGACGATATTACTCATACCATGCTAGGCCTGCTGCCCGGGCAGGGGGCCATGCGCGGGCGCCGCGGCTGCCAGGGGATGCAAACCGCCGAGCTGCCGGAAGGCCCGGTTCGCGGCCATGCGCACCACCGCTCCATGGCGGAAGGCACCCTCGAGCCGATTGGCCACGGCCGCCGCCAGCGGCACCCCGCGCCGGGGGAGGCGATTTACCGTCAAAAGCGCCTGACGGCGACCTATTTGCATCTGTTTTTCCCCAATAATCCTGACGCTGTGGCAAGGCTCTTTTCTGCCAGCCCGGCGTACTGCGAACCGCAACACAGCGAGGCATTTACCCATGCAATTGAATAAGATTCCTGCCACGGTCGTGACCGGTTTTCTCGGCAGCGGCAAAACCACGCTGCTGGCCAATATTCTGCGTCAGGTGACCGGCAAGCGGATCGCCGTGATCGTCAATGAGTTCGGCGAACAGGATATCGACTCCAGCCTGCTGCGTAGCTGTGCGCTGGGGTGTGAAGAGGGTAGCGAAGGCGGGCAGCTAGACGGTGAAGACGGCAGCATCTATGAACTGGCCAACGGCTGTATCTGCTGCACCGTGGAAGAAGAATTTCTGCCGGTCATGAAAAAGCTGGTCGCCCGCCGCGACGATATCGACCACATCCTGATCGAAACCAGCGGCCTGGCGCTGCCCAAGCCGCTGGTGCAAGCGTTCAACTGGCCCGACGTCCGCCAGCACTGCACCGTGGATGCGATTATTACCGTGATCGATGGCCCCGCCGTGGCCGCCGGCCGCTATGCCAGCGACGTGGAGAAGGTGGCCGCCCAGCGCCTCGCCGACGAGAGCCTGGATCACGACCCCAGCCTGCGCGAGCTGCTCGATGACCAGCTCAGCGCGGCGGATCTGGTGCTGGTCAGCAAGGCCGACCTGCTCAGCCCGGAAGAGCGCACAAAGGTGGAAGCAGTGATTCAGGCGCGGGTGAGTGCCTCGGTGAAAACGCTGTTTATCGATCAGACCCAGACCACCGACACCACCCAGCTGGAAGCGCTGATGGGTATCGGCGCAGCCAGCGAAGAGCATATTGATAGCATCACCAATCACCACGACAAGCACCACGCCGAAGGCGCTCACCACGACCACGCCCACGACAACTTTGATTCCTGCGTGATCACCCTGGGCGAAGTCGATGGCGACATCTTGGCCGACAAGCTGCAACAGCTGCTGAAAAGCCACGAAATCTACCGCGCCAAAGGCTTTGCAGCGATTCCCGGCAAGCCCATGCGCCGGGTCATCCAGGCGGTGGGCGAGCGCCTGGAAGGCTACTTCGACCGGCTGTGGAGCCAGGACGAGACGCGCCAGACCCAACTGGTGATCATCGGCAAGTCGCTGGATAGCCAGCTGTTGCAGGACGAACTTGCCGCTGCCGAAATGAACCCTGAACAGGCGCATACGGCTAGCTAATGCACTTATTTGCCGCCAAGCCCGGAGGCTTTGTCGATGATGAAGGCATCATCGACCTGCAACAGAGCCCTGCCGAGGTCGTGATACTCTCCGCCGCCGATAGCAATCTGTCGGCGCTGGCCCAGGCGGTCGACCGTCTGGGCGAGGCGTACCCCTCGGTGCGACTGGCCAACTGGATGAACCTGGTAAAACCGGCCGCCTACGATCTCTACGAAGACCGGGTGCTGGAAAAGGCTCAGTTGGTCATCGTCTCGCTGCTGGGCGGCAAGGCCTACTGGCAGTACGGTCACGAACGCCTGCTGGCCTGGGCGGCGGCGAAACCCGAGCGTCAATTGATAATGGTGCCGGGCTGCGATGCCCCGGATGACGCCCTGCTGGAAGACTCCACCATCGCTTTTGATGACGCGTATCGCGTGTGGCGCTACCTGCGAGAGGGTGGCACCGATAACGCCGAGCAGCTGCTGCGCTTTGTCGCCAATGAGTATATGGCCAGCGAGTGTATAGATAGACAGCTGGGCGACTGGCAGGAGCCCAAGGTCATCCCGCCAGCGGTGATTTATGCGTCGCAGGAGCAGCAGGCGTCCAGCCTCAGCGAGTGGCGCGATCGCCAGGTGCCAGGGCGGCCAGTGTGCCTGCTGCTGTTTTATCGCAGCCATTTGCAGGGGGCGAACACCGCCGTACCCGATGGCATGATAGCGGCGCTTAAAGACCAGGGGCTGGAGCCGTTGGCGGTGGCCGTGGCGTCCCTGAAAGAAGGGCCGTGCATTGATTTTATCAATCACCTGATTGAGCAGATCGGCGCCATGCTGGTGATCAATACCACCAGCTTTGCGGTCAATCGCAACGCCGACGGGCTGAATGCCCAGGGGGAAGAGCTACCTGACAATCTTTTTGTAGGCCGTCCCGTGGTGCTCCAGGCGATTCTTGCCAGCAGCACATCGGAAGACTGGCAGGGCATGGCCGCCGGGCTGCATAGCCGCGATGTGGCCATGCAGGTGGTGCTCCCCGAGATGGATGGGCGCATCATCACCCGGGCGGTGGGTTTTAAAGCCGAAGCCCACTACAACCCGCGCTGCCAGCTGGCGGTGACCCACCACGTGATCCACCCGGAGCGGGCCGCTTTTGTGGCCGAGCTGGCACGGCGCATTTGTTCGCTGCGGCTGATCCCCAACGGGCAGAAGCGTGTCGCGCTGATCATGGCCAACTACCCCAATCGCGATGGCCGGATCGGTAACGGGGTCGGGCTGGATACGCCTGCGTCGACGCTGCAGATTCTCGGCGCTCTGAAAGCGTCGGGTTACCCGCTCAGCGAACTGCCGGAAAATGGCGATGAATTGATCCGCCAGCTTCAGGGGGCGGTGACCAACGATCACGGCAGCCTCGACCAGCGCGCCTGCTGGCAGAGCATTAGCGTTGACGACTACCTGGCTTGGTTTCAAACCCTGCCCACCGAGCTGCAGGAAACCGTGTGGACGCGCTGGGGCGAGCCTCACGAAGACCCCAAGTGCCGCCAGGGACGCTTGATGATCGCGGGTGTTCGTTTGGGTGAGACCTTCGTGGGTATCCAGCCGGAGCGCGACTTTATCGACGATCTCACCCAGTCCTACCACGATATGGAGCTGGCGCCGCCTCACAGCTACCTGGCGTTTTATTTTTGGCTGCGTGAGCACTACCAGGTCGATGCAGTTATCCACGTGGGTAAGCACGGTAATTTGGAGTGGCTGCCGGGTAAGAGCATCGCCTTGAGCGCGGAATGCTGGCCGGATATTGCCCTGGGGCCGCTGCCGCACTTTTATCCGTTTATCGTCAACGACCCCGGCGAGGGCGCCCAGGCCAAGCGCCGCAGCCATGCGGTGATTATCGACCACCTGATGCCGCCCCTGGCGCGGGCCGAACTCTACGGCCCCATGGCCGAGCTGGAAGCACTCACCGACGAGTATTATCAAGCGCTGGATATGGATCCCCGCCGGGAAGCGCTGATACGTAGCCAGATTCTCGCCCACCTGCGTGATACCGGCATCGACCAGGAACTGGCGCACGCCAGCGACGATGCCGAGCTTCTCAACGAGCTGGATACCTTCCTGTGCGACATCAAGGAATCGCAGATCCGTCACGGCCTGCATATTCTTGGCACGCTGCCGCCTGAAGAGAAGCGGGCGGGCACCTTGGTGGCTCTGTTGCGACTACCCCGTGGCGAAGCGGTGGCCAGCCGAGGCCTGCTGCACAATCTGGCCAGCGATTTAGGATTGGATTTTGATCCGTTAGCCGCGGGCAATGAGCCCTGGCAGGGGCCCGAGCCGGCCATTTTAACCCAGCAGCTCGATACCCCCTGGCGCACCGGGGCTGATGCCCGTGAACGCCTGGAACTGCTGGCCGAGCGCTGGGTGGCCGACTACGTCTTGGCCAACGGCAGCCTGGATGACCTGGCCCAGGATTACCCCGATACGGCAGCGCAGCTGCGCTACGCCCGGGACCAGCTATGGGTCACCATGCAGCGCGGGGTGAAGATGGAGATTCAGTCGCTGCTCGACGGCCTTGAGGGCATCTTCGTGCCCGCCGGGCCCAGCGGCGCCCCCAGCCGGGGGCGGCTGGATACGCTGCCCACCGGGCGCAACTTTTTCAGCGTCGATAACCGCTCGATTCCATCGCCCGCCGCCTGGACGCTGGGCGAAAAATCCGCCCAGGCGTTTGTCGAACGCTATCTACAGGATCACGGCGACTACCCACGCCGGTTGGGGCTCTCCATCTGGGGCACCGCCACCATGCGCACCGGTGGCGATGACATCGCCCAGGCCTTCGCGCTAATGGGCGTGCGGCCCATCTGGTCGCTGGGTTCCCAGCGGGTGAGCGACTTTGAAGTCATTCCTTCGATGTTGCTCAATCGCCCACGGGTAGACGTCACGCTGCGGGTGTCGGGATTTTTCCGCGACGCCTTCCCCAACGTGATTCGCCTGTTTGATGCCGCGGTGCAGGCGGTGGCGAGCTATGCAGAGCCGGGCAACAGCAACACCATCCGCGAGGCGGTGCTTTCCCGCCAGCAGGAACTGGAAGACCAGGGACTGATCCCGGAGATGGCCGCCCAGGAGGCGAGCTACCGCATCTTTGGCAACAAGCCCGGTGAATACGGCGCGGGCCTTAACCGGCTGATTGAAAACCGCGCCTGGGACAGCGCCGACGATCTGGCCGAGGCCTACATGGATGCAGGCGCCTACGCCTACGGTCAGTTCAAGGCCTCCGGCACTGCCGCCCGTAATGCGTTCGAGCAGCAGCTCCAGGGGCTGGATGCGGTGATGCAAAACCAGGACAATCGCGAGCACGATATTCTCGATTCCAACAGCTACTACGCCTTCCAGGGCGGCATGGCCAACGCCACCCGCTCGCTAAGCGGCAAGGCGCCGGAAATTTACCACGCCGACCACGCCAACCCCGCGGTGCCCAAGATCCGCACCCTGAAAGAAGAACTGGCGAAGGTGATTCGCTCGCGCGTGTTGAACCCCAAGTGGATCAACGCCATGCGCGAGCACGGCTACAAAGGCGCCTTTGAGATGGCCGTCACGGTGGACTACCTGTTTGCCTACGACGCCACCACCGATCTGATTGCCGACTACCAGTACGCCCAGGTGAGTGACGCTCTGGTGCTCGATAAAGCCAATCAGCAGTTCCTCCGCGAGCACAACCCGGCCGCCTTGGAAGAGATGGCTGAACGATTACTCGAAGCCGCCCAGCGGGGCATGTGGCAAGCCCCCGGCGAGCACGGCCAGGCGCTTCAGGATCTGCTGCTGGAAATGGACGAAGCCAAAGAGACCCATGGTCATGTCGCCCAGCCCGCGCATTAAAGGCTGGTGCCCCGGCGCGTGGCGACCCATGGCCACCGGCGATGGTTGGCTTGTACGCGTGCGTCCGCCGCTGGGCCAGCTTTCGCGGGAACAGGTAGTGGCACTGTGCGACGCCGCCGAGACCTTCGGCAGCGGTTTGATCGAGCTGACCAGCCGGGCCAACCTGCAGCTGCGCGGGGTGACCGACGCAAGCTGGCCACCGCTGATGGCGTTTCTGGTCGAACATCAGTTGGTGAGCGACGACCCGGAAGCAGAACGTCAGCCGCAGCTGATGCTGGCGCCCGCCTGGCAAAAGGGCGATGACACCCCTACCATTGCCCGCCTGTTGCAGACGCGGGGCAGTGAATTAGCCGCCATGCCCGGCAAGGTGGGCATCGCCATCGATGCGGGAAAAGCGCCGGTACTTGGCGACAGCGCCGCTGATTTTCGCATCGAGCGCTCAATGGAAGGCGGCCTGCTGGTGCGTGCCGAGGGTTACGCGCTAGGTATGGCGGTGAGCGATGCTGCGGCCGTCGTCGAGCAGCTGATACGCCTGACCCACTGGTTTGTAGATACCGGCGGCTGGGATGCCGGGCGTATGCGTCGGCATACCGCACCGCTGCCCGATTGGGCGCCCGCTGATACCGCCCCCGCATCCCCAGGCGAGAAGCTGGCGCTGGGCGAACATCGCGAGGGCATGGTGGTTGGCCTGCCTTTTGGCCGGGTGGCCGCTAACACGCTACGTAATGCTGTCTCGCAAACAGTCAGCAGCGTGCAGGTCACCCCCTGGCGGCGTCTGTTGTTGCAGGATTGCGATACACTACCCGCGGTGGATGGCTTGATCCGCCATAATAGCGACCCGCGGCTAGCGATGGATGCCTGCCCCGGCGCGCCCTTTTGCGAACAGGCGAGTGTCGCCACCCAGCCGCTTGCCGAGCAGCTAAGCGGCTGGATGGAGGGAACCGTGCATATATCCGGCTGCGCTAAAGGCTGCGCCCGCCAACGACCGGCAGCGCTGTGTCTTACCGGCCGCGATGGTCGCTTTGACGTGATAATCAATGGCCGCGCCGATAGCACGCCGGTTAAGTCAGGCCTCACAGAGAGTGAGGCGTTGGATGTTATTAGAAAGCTCAGCGAAAGCCATTAGGTTTATCGAGATTAAAAAAATAGTGGCTTATATGCTGGATAGCTGAGTGCCAGGGCAGGTTGTAGCGAGGGTCTTTTTCCAGTGCCGGAAAATGTTCCCGACATTTCCGGCATTTCCGCCATCCATGGCGGTCAGATGTCGAAAGTAGCGCTCGTGGATGATTTCACAGCGCCCTCGCGGAAACCTGCCCTGGCACGGATGCCTTGCAGACCAGCAACTGCGAATTAGTTTATTTGGAGAGTTTGGGTGCCCTATAAGTACGAAACCAGTGGCCCGGCGATTTACCGGGAGTCGTTTGCGATTATTCGCAGTGAAGCCGAGCTTGGCCGCTTTTCAGTGGAAGAAGAGACCGTGGCGGTGCGCATGATTCACGCCGCCGGGCTGGTGGAATTGGCCGCCTATATTCATTTTCAAAATGACGTGGTCAATAAGGCCCGTGCCGCGTTAGAGCAGGGCGCTCCAATTCTCTGCGATGCCCGCATGGTCTCGGAAGGCATCACCCGCAAGCGGCTACCCGCTGACAACGAAGTCATCTGCACCCTCAACGATGAGCGCACGCCCGGCCTCGCCCAGGAAATGGCCAACACCCGCTCAGCGGCGGCGCTGGAGCTGTGGCGGCCGCACCTGGAAGGCGCCGTGGTCGCCATTGGCAACGCACCCACCGCGCTGTTTCATCTGCTCAATATGCTCGAAGACCCGGCATGCCCGCGCCCGGCGGCGATCATCGGCTGCCCGGTAGGTTTTGTCGGCGCGGCGGAATCCAAGGAAGCGCTGCTGGCGAACCCAGCGCTACCCAGCTGTATCGTACGCGGTCGCCTGGGCGGCAGCGCCGTCACGGTGGCGGCCATTAACGCCATGGCGGATCGCATCGAATGACCCAGGGAACGATATATGGCGTTGGGCTGGGCCCCGGCAGCCAGGACTTAATGAGCGTGCGCGCCGACCGTCTGATACGCGGCGCGACCCATGTGGCGTATTTCCGCAAGAAGGGCCGCTGCGGCCATGCCCGCACCATCGTGGAGGGCATGATCCCGCCCGGCGCGATCGAGTTGCCCATGGAATACCCGGTCACCACGGAAATTCCCTTCGACGACCCGCGCTACAATGAGCTACTGGCGGCTTTCTATGAACGCAGCGTGGCCCAACTGATCGAGATGGCAGAGGCAGGGTGCGATGTGGTGGTGCTGTGTGAAGGCGACCCGTTCTTCTACGGCTCCTTCATGCACCTCTACACGCGACTGTTGAACCGCGTGCCCGTCTCGGTAGTGCCGGGGATTACCGGCATGTCGGCGGCGTGGACGGCCACCGACCAGCCAATTACCTGGGGCGATGACATCCTGACCGTGCTCATGGCCACGCTACCGGAAGAGGCATTGGCTGAGCGCATCGCCCAAACCGATGCGCTGGTAGTGATGAAGATTGGCCGCAACCTGGCCAAGCTTCGTCGGGCCCTGGTTCACGCGGGCCGCGAAGGCGAAGCCTGGCTGATCGAGTACGCCGCCATGTCGCAGCAACGCGTATTGCCGCTGGCGGACGTTGGCGAGAGCGTGCCGTACTTCTCGATTGTGCTGATCCATGGCCACGGGAGGCGGCCATGAGCGGCTGGCTGAAAATCGTCGGCCTGGGGCCGGGCTCAGAGGCCATGGTCACTCCCGAGGTAACCGCTGCGCTGCAGGAAGCCTCCGACGTGGTGGGCTATGTGCCCTACGTTAACCGGATCGCGCCACGTGCTGGATTAGTCCGCCACGGCTCGGACAACCGTGAAGAGATTCGCCGGGCGGAGCAGGCGCTACAGCTGGCGCTTGAGGGTCATAGGGTCGTGGTGGTGTCTTCCGGCGATCCTGGCGTGTTTGCCATGGCCGCTGCTGTGTTCGAGGCGCTGGAAGCGGGCGATGCCCAGATGCGCACGCTGGATATTCAGGTACTGCCGGGTATTTCCGCCATGCTGGCCGCCAGCGCAAGCGTCGGCGCGCCGCTGGGGCACGACTTCTGCTGCATTAATCTATCCGACAATTTGAAGCCCTGGGCACTGATTGAAAAGCGCCTGCGCCTGGCCGCTGAGGCCGACTTCGCCATGGCGTTTTACAATCCCCGCTCCAAGGCACGCCCAGCGGGCTTCGAGCGCACGCTGGACATACTGCGGGAAGTCTGCGGGCCGGATAGGCTGATCATTTTCGCCCGGGCGGTTTCCACGCCGGAAGAGTCGATTCGCGTCACCACGCTAGGCGAGGCAACGCCGGACATGGCCGATATGCGCACGCTGGTGATCGTCGGCTCACAGCAGACACGACTGATTGACCGCAGTGGATCGCCGCTGGTTTATACGCCGCGCTCGGCTGATTAAACGTACTGAAGATTAAGAGGGGCTATCAAGCCAGCTAATCACGTCATCAATACGATGAAGTTCATGGCGGGGTGGCAGCGCTGGCCGTTCTATCATCACCACGGGCAGGCCGAGCCTACGGGCAGCGGTCAGTTTTGAGGCGGCTCCATCACCGCCGGAATTTTTACACACGATGCGCTGGATTCGCTGGTCTTCAAGCAGGGCGAGATCGCCTTCCAGCGTAAACGGGCCTCGGTCAATCACGGTGCTGACATCGGCCAGTGGTAATGGGCTTATAGGTCGGTCAACCAAGCGCAGCACGTAATGGTGCTGGGGCTGGGCGGCAAAAGCAGCAAGGTGCATGCGGCCAATGGCGAGCAGCACCCGCTGGCGCGGGCCCGCCAGGGCGCTGACGGCTTCATCGATACTTGCCACGCTGTGCCACTGGTCACCGTCAACGGGTTGCCAGGCAGGCCGGGTAAGGGCAATGACCTTTACCTCGCACTGGGCCGCTGCGGCTAACGCGTTCGTGCTCATCTGCGCGGCAAAGGGATGGGTGGCATCGACGATATGGGTGATGCGCTCCTGGGCCACAAAGGCGGCAAGTCCGCTAACGCCGCCAAATCCGCCAATGCGGGTCGGCAGCGGCTGGGGTTTAGGCGTAGCGACGCGACCCGCATAGCTGAAAATGGCGGGAAGCCCGCGCTTGGCAACCGCACTGGCCAGAGCGCTGGCCTCCGAGGTTCCCCCGAGAATTAGGATCTTGATCATGGTTGAAATTTCTCACGCTCCAGTAGGTCAGGCTCCCTGGCTGACCTTTTTAGGCTGGGGGGAGGGTGGCACACAGGGACTAACGGCGGCAAGCCGCGCCGCACTGGAAAGTGCCGAGGTGGTATTCGGCGCGCGCCGCCACCTGCGCCTTTTGCCGTCTCTAAACGCCGAGGTGATTGAGTGGCCGGTGCCCTTTGCCGATGGCATTTCTGAACTGCTCAATCAGCGCGGCCGCCGGGTGGTCATGCTGGTTTCAAACGACCCGTTCTGGTTTGGAGCGGGCAGCACCCTGGCGCAGCATCTCAGCATAGACGAGTGGATCGCGCTGCCAGCGCTTTCCACCTTCAGCCTGGCGGCCTCCCGCTTGGGTTGGCCGCTGGAGCGCTGCACCTGCCTGGGCCTGCACGCCAAACCACTGACGCGCATTCGGCCTTACCTGCATGCCGGTAGGCGTTTGCTGGTGTTGGTAAGAGACGGCGAGTCGGTGGCCGAACTCGCCTCGCTGGTCAGCCGGTTCGGCTTTGGGGGTTCCCAACTAGCGGTGCTGGAAGCCCTGGGCGGCGATAGCGAGCGTATTCGCCATTGTCGTGTCGACGCCAACTTGCCACAGGATATCGCCCACCCGGTGGCGGTGGGGCTGGAAGTCGCCGGTAGCGGCCCCGCCTTGCCACTGACGCCCGGCCTACCGGATCATTTTTTTGACCACGATGGCCAGATCACCAAACAGACCATTCGCGCCATCACCTTGGCGGCGCTGGCCCCCATGCCCGGCGAGCGGCTGTGGGATATCGGCACCGGGTCGGGCTCCGTTGCCATTGAGTGGCTGCTCTCCCACCCGGATAATCAGGCGGTAGGCTTCGAGCAAAACGCAGAACGGGCAGCGCGAGCGCGGAGCAATGCAGAGAACCTGGGCGTCGATTGGCTGGAATTAAAAGAGGGCAGCGCGCCGGAAGTGCTAAACGATACACCGCGGCCCGATGCGGTATTTATCGGCGGTGGTTTATCTCACGCGTTGTTAGACGACTTATGGCAGCGCCTCCCCGAAGGCGTGCGCATCGTTGCCAATGCCGTCACCCTGGAATCCGAAGCGCTGCTGGCGCACTGGCAACAAAAAGCAGGCGGCGAACTGCTGCGGCTGGAGCTTGCCAACGCCGCCCCCATCGGCACCCGGCGAGGCTGGAAGGCCAGCTACCCCATCGTTCAGTGGCGGGGCGTTCGATGACAGCACGGGGATTGAGGGTAGCGGGATTTGGCTTTCGCAGTGAGGCCACGCTTGAATCTCTCGCCCAGGCGCTGGATCAACTGATCGACCAATGCGGCGCTATCGATAAGCTGTCGGCGGCTCGCTCCATGCTGCCGTTAGTAGAAGAACTGGGGCGACTGCGACATATCGAGGTTATCGCCGTGTCGGACGCCGAGCTACCAACGGTGACAACGCTGACTCATTCAGCGCAAAGTTTGCAGGCCCGCGGCACAGGCAGCGTGGCCGAGGCCGTAGCGCTATTAGCGGCAGGCCCAGGGGCAACGCTGCTAGGGCCAAGAATAATCTCAGCGGATCGGCAGGCCACCGCCGCGTTGGCGTTAGCAGAAGGAAATAGATAATGACGGTACATTTCATTGGCGCCGGCCCCGGCGCGCCGGATCTGCTTACCCTGCGCGGGCGCGACCTGATCGCCGCCTGCCCGGTGTGCCTGTACGCAGGCTCATTAGTACCTGAGGAAATCCTCGAACACTGCCCGGCTGGGGCTAGGGTGGTCAATACCGCGCCGCTATCGCTGGATGACATCATGCTGGAGATCAGCCGCGCCCACGCCGAAGGTCAGGATGTCGCCCGGCTGCATTCGGGGGATCTATCGGTGTGGTCGGCCATGGGTGAGCAACTGCGCCGCCTGCGCGAGCTGGATATCCCCTACAGCATTACCCCCGGCGTGCCAGCGTTTGCGGCAGCCTCGGCAACTTTGGGTCAGGAACTGACGCTACCCGGTGTCGCCCAGTCGGTAGTACTCACCCGTACGCCGGGGCGTGCCAGCGCCATGCCCAGCGACGAGACGCTAGCCAATTTCTCCCGCACCGGCGCCACGCTGGCCATCCATCTCTCTATCCATAACCTTGCCCAGGTGGTCGAGAGCCTGACGCCTTACTATGGCGAACAGTGCCCGGTGGCCATCGTGTGGCGGGCAAGCTGGCCCGATGAACGGGTAGTGCGTGGGCGGCTAGCCAGCATAGAAGCTTTGGTGGATGACACCATGCAGCGCACCGCGCTAATTCTGGTGGGGCCGGTGCTGGAGAGCGAAGACTTCCAGGAGAGCAGCCTCTACGCCGTAGGCTACGACCGCCGCTTTCGTCCACAGTCGGCGGATTCGCCTTTTGCCACGGCAAGCCAATACCAAGAGAGCGAATCATGATCACGCTGTCGCTAATAGGCATCGGCACCGGCAACCTTGACCACGTCACCCTGGCCGCCGTGCGCGCCCTCAATAACGCCGATCTGATCCTGCTGCCCCGTAAAGGCGAGGCCAAGTCGGATTTGATCGACCTGCGCCGGTTGCTTTGCGAACGGCTGCTGGAAGCGCCGGTGTCCACCAGGATCGTCGAATTCGATCTACCCAGCCGAGAAAGCAAAAATGACTACCTGGGCGCGGTGGACGACTGGCACGCAGCCATCGCCAGCGTCTGGGCACAGTTGATGGATGAACATCTCCCCAGCGGCGGGCGGGTAGGGATGCTGGTGTGGGGCGACCCCTCGCTTTACGACAGCAGCCTGCGCATTACCCAGCGCCTAAGCGCCGCGGGTAAGCAGGTGGATGTAGAGGTTGTGCCAGGCATCACCAGCCTGCAAGTGCTTACCGCTGAACACAAAATTCCCCTCAATGCCCTTGCCGAACCGGTGCACATCACCACCGGCCGCCGCCTGCGCGAGCGCGGCTGGCCAAGCGATGCCGCCACCGTCGCCGTAATGCTGGATAGCGGCGGGGCCTTTGCCTCGCTCCCGCAAGAGGACACTTACATCTGGTGGGGCGCCTACCTGGGCATGGATAAACAGTGCCTGATCAAAGGCTGGCTTAATGAGGTCAGCGACGAGATTATCGAGCGGCGCGCCGAATTGCGCGAAAGTTATGGCTGGATAATGGACTGTTATTTGATGGCGCGCGAGCCGCTCTTATAAGCCTGAGTAGAGGGCGGCATCTCGTACAGTAATTATAAATAATCTGGAGAGCTGATAGGCTTTATGTGTGCTTAAAGGAATTATGCCGATGCAACAAGATGCGCGTATTATCTCTCGTTCAGCTGTTTTTAGCCGCAGGATTTTTCCTGCCGTATGGTTAATCTTTACCAGCTTGATGACTTTGTCATTTTTGTACCATGCAGGTGGCTTTACAATAGCCGTATTTATCCCCCTTGGCATGATTGTTTTTATGGCTCATTCGTTTAAAA
>OJIT01000024.1_pt1 | contig 16541 bp, 19 predicted proteins | sample 1595951 | NCBI WGS metagenome assembly OJIT01 (sample SAMN05416785, study PRJEB24817) | seawater metagenome | isolation source: Sea water | place: Canada:Atlantic | collected 2013-11 | reverse complement strand
GTTCAGTCGTGTGCTCTTCCGATCTGCGGATGCGAATGAGCTCGCAGCGCATCGATCCTGCGCCAACTGCCGACGCGGGCAAACCGAATACTGGTGGCCGCAGGCAGATGGCCGGGCGGGAAAGCCGCCATTGTAATCCGGTATCCGGCGATGGGGGCCAACGCGGCAAGCGCATAGGGCAGAAACAGCGCGATCAGGTCGAGCGCGCCGTGCAGGGGCACTGTCGCAGTTACGATGCGCCATCCTGCGGCAAGACCAAACAGCGCCAGCCAGGCAGAGATCAGCCATTCCATATGTAGCGCAAAACTGCGCACCAGTCGCCGCGAACGGGTCTCCAACCGTCGGTGGAAATGGCGGTAGCGCCGCCTGAAATGCAGACCCGCCATATACTTGCGCCCCTCGAATCAGGTTCTTGCAGAATTCCGCCATTGGCCCCTGCCAACTTTCAATTGCGACTCGCAACACAAAGTTGACGGGAAACTTGGCTAATGACGCACCGCAGCAAACTTTAAGTGTATTCCTTAGTAATAAAATAATATTTTTGCGTATTGCTATAACACAGCTCTGTCCACAATAGGAACACTATAAACAAAACAAGCTGTTAAAGATTGACAGATGTTAGCAATGGATCATCCTTGAAATCGTTCGCTGAATGAAGTCCGGCTTGGACGGACGACATAGCAAAGAGATCGCCGGTATCGTTAGGCCGCAAATCTCCCGGCGGACAAGGCCAGGCAAAATAACTTGCCGGACCTGAGGTAAAAACATCGCCGTTAGTTATCGGCGAGTAAACTGGGGTAGGAATCATGTCCTTTGTACAAAACTTCATGAACGATGAGTCGGGCGCGTCGGCGGCCGAATATGCGCTGATCCTGGCGATCGTGGGCAGTGGCATCGCCGGCGCTGCCTTCTTGCTCGGCGGCTCAATTACCACTGCGATGAACACTGCTGGCGATTGCATCGACGGGACCACAGCGGCATCCGCGTGCTAATACGCAAAATTGCTCCGCCGGTAATGAACTACCGGCGGAGCCACTCCGACTAATTGAGTATGCCGCTGTATTGGCATCACTCGCATTTGGGGGGCAGCGCGCGATGGAACGTCGCAATCTGATCATTATCGGCATTGCCGTCGTATTTGGCCTGTTTGCCGTATATTTGGCGAATTCCTGGTTCAGCGGCGTTGAACAACAGCAAGAACGCGCCAGCGAGACGCAGGAAATGACGTCTATTGCAGTCGCCAGTTTAGACCTCCCCTTCGGGGCGGCTCTTAACAGAGACAATGTCCGCCTCGTGGCCTGGCCCGCAGGGTCTGTTCCGCAGGGCGCCTATCGCGAAGCCGATGCCGAGCGATTGCTCGCTTCCGGCAATGTCGCCATCCGCCCGATTTCTGCGGGCGAACCCATTCTTCTTTCGCGCATTTCGGAACGCGCCGTGCTGTCGGCCAATATCCCCGAAGACATGCGCGCGGTTACCGTGCCGGTCGATGCGGTCAGCGGTGTCGCCGGTTTTGTGACGCCGGGCGACGTGGTCGACGTGATGCTCACTCGCCAGATTCCGGGCGATGGCGCCAGCACCGACGACAAGATGACCACAACCATCCTGCAGAACGTTCCCGTTCTCGCGGTCGATCTGCGTTCGGGCGAACAGAATACCGATCCCGCCGAGACCAAGACCGCCACGCTGCTGGTCTATCCCGAGGGCGCGCAGACGATCGCCCTAGGGACGCAGATCGGCCGGCTCAGCCTGGCCCTGCGCAATGTGGAGGACCAGGCCACCGCCAATCGCCGCGTCATCACCGCACGCAGCCGCGACCTGAGCGGCGGTCTGTTTATTCCTCAGCGGCGCGATGCCGCGCCCGCTCCGCAGGCGCCCACCGTGGCTTCGGTCGCGCCCGCCACAGTGACCGGCAATTCCGCCGCCCCGTGGCGCCCCACCGGTCCCACCATGAACGTGTTTCGTGGTACCGAGGGCACTCTTGAAGAGGTCCAGCGCAATGCTTTCTGATCTAGTCCGTCCGCTCCTGCGTGCGGCGCTGCCGTTGGCGCTGATGGGCACGGCCGTCGCCTCTTCGGCTCAATATGCCGGGTCCGATTTGCACGGGGGCACGCTCGACATCGCGGTCAACAAAAGCCAGATCGTCTCCGCCGATCGACCGATCGCCCGCGCCATGATCGGCAATCCCGACATCGCCGACATCGTGCCGATCACCGATCGATCGGTCTATGTTCTGGGCAAGGGCATGGGCACCACCAGCCTCACGTTGTATGACAGAGGCGGAAGCGTACTTACGGTGATGGATATCGCCGTCGGTCCCGACGCGGACGGCTATCGCAACCAGATTATCCGACTTGTGCCGGGCGCCCGGATCGATGCGCAGATATCCGGCGAATCGCTGGTGCTTACCGGCATGGCCAGCGATGCCGGCGATATTGACCGCGCGGTGCAACTCGCCCGCACCTATGCCGGCGACAATGTCGTAAACATGATCGGCCTGGGCGCCAGCCAGCAGGTCATGCTCGAAGTGCGCTTCGCCGAAGTCAGCCGTACAATCGGGGAGGAGCTTGGCGTCAGCGGTTTCGGCGCTTCGGACGATGGCGATTTCCGCTTTAACCAGGGTCGCGGTGCCGCCGTCGTCCCCGGAGAAAACGGGGAACCGCTTTTGCAAATCGATTCGGTTCTCAACAAGTTCGGCGTCTTTTCCGGAGTGTTCGAACTCGGCGATGTGACCATCGACGCCTTTCTCGACATGCTTGAAAGCCAGGGATTGTCGCGCACACTTGCAGAGCCGACGCTGGTGGCGCTGTCGGGCGAAACCGCCTCCTTCCTCGCAGGCGGAGAATTTCCCATCCCTGTTGCCCAAAGTTCCGACCTCGACGGCGGCGGCGGACGGGTCACGGTCGAATTCAAGCCTTTCGGCGTCAGCCTGGGTTTCACCCCCACGGTGTTGGGCGACAAGACGATCAATCTGGTAGTGCGGCAGGAAGTCAGCTCGATCGATCCATCGGCTTCGGTCACAGTGGGCGGCCTTTCGGTCCCCGGCCTGCAGACGCGCCGCGCCAATACCACGGTCGAACTGCGCGACGGGGAAAGCTTCGCCATTGCCGGCCTGCTGCGCGACGAAACGACCACGTCCATCCAGCAGCTCCCCCTTCTGGGTTCGCTGCCGATCATCGGATCGCTGTTCCGATCTTCGCAGTACCAGAAGGGCCAGACCGAATTGCTGATCGTGGTCACGCCGCGCCTTGTCCAGCCGATCCGGCCCGGTCAGGTGCGCCTGCCCACCGACCGCATCGCCGATCCCAGCGCTGCCGACGTGCTGCTAAACGGCGACGATTACCAGCCGCAACAGCTCGCGCCTGCCGACCAAGTCGAGGATCCCGGTTATGAATATTAAACATGCGCTTCCCGCTGCGATCGGCATGCTTGCATTGTCGGCCTGTGCGCAGAACTACAGCACGAAAATGGGTCAGATCGATCCTGCCGAATTCGGCGAAGCGAACCGGCAGACGATGATGGCGCAGGTGATCGATCCCGAACCGGTCTATATCGATCCCCTGACCACCAGCGGCGAACACGCCGCCCAGGCCATCGAGCGTTACCGGACCGACGAGGTCAAGCAACCGGCCACGATCGAGACCACTGAATTCGGCTCAGGTGGAACGGGCAGCGGGACCAATTGAGGAGGATGGGCGGATAGTGTCATGGCGAGGCGGTCGAAAACTGGTTTCTGGCTGAATGATACCGGTGCTGCGGCTGCCATCTATGCGCTTGCCTTGCCCGCGCTGGTCGCGATTGCGGGCATCGGGTTCGATTATGCGCGAATGGCATCGCTCGACACCGAACTGCAAAACGCGGCCGATCAGGCGACTCTGGCAGCGGCAACCCAGCTCGACAAAACGGTCGGCGCGCAGACACGAGCGATTGACGCGGCCAGCAACCTCGCCAGCAACGATACACTTTTCGCCAATGACGGCGGCGGCTTGCCAGTGACGGTGGCGAGCGTGACGTTCTTTGCGAACGCGGCCGACGCCGAGGCGGGAACCAACGGGTTCAACAACCCCGCCAGCGCAAACGATGACGGACGCGCCGCCTTCGTTCGGGTGACAGTAGCAACACGCACCGCGAATTACGCGCTTACACCGATCGTCGGCGCGATCTCCGGTGAAGTCGCCGATGCTCAGGCGGTCGCTGGCGTAGGCCGCGCCTTGTGCCGTACACCGCCCCTGATGATGTGCAACCCGACCGAGCCGGACGGCAACGACCTTGCCGGGCTCGACTTCAACGCGGGCGCCTATGTCGGGGTAGGCTTCGTCGCCAAGAAGGGCGGCGGAAACAAATGGGCGCCCGGAAATTATGGTTGGCTCGACACCGGACTGGGGACCGGCGCCGACGCCGTGCGCGAAGGAATTGGCTGGGACTTCAACCCCGGCGGCTGCCTGGCACAAGACGGCGTTGCCACAGTCGATATGCAGCCTGGCAACATCGCCAACGCTCCCCAAGCGATGAATACACGGTTCGACATTCAGGGCTGGTGCGAAACCGGGGGATCGTGCTCGGCTGCCTTGAACACCCGCAAGGATCTGGTGCGCGCGGCGGATGCCAGCAGCGGCCAGGGGTGCGAGTTGCACAATAACGGCTGGAAGGAAGTGGCGAGCAGCGGACAATATCTCCCCGCGAGCAATGCCCCCTACGATCAAGCAGGCTTTACCGATGCGAACTGGCCGATCGCGTCAATGGGTCATCCGCGGGATATCTGCCACTCTACCGCGACCGTCAGCTGCGCCGGCTCCGGAGTTTTGGGTGACGGAATATGGGACAGGGATGCATATTTCCGGACGCACTATTTACGCACCACGGTTGGCGTTGGGGGTGCGGCCGGTACGCGTTGGAAAGCCAACCAGTGGCGGGGCAATCTCGGTCTGTCCGGCGGGGCAAATCCCAGCCGCTTTGAAGTCTATCAATGGGAAATCGATCACCGCGGCCAAACGATCGACGGCGTGGTCATCCTCGGACCGAACCCGCCCGGACCGACTTATTCACCTGCCGACACGCTGGTAAACCACGGCAGGGCGATCTGCGGGGCCGAGACAAGCGGGGCGAGCGTGGGTGACCGCCGACGCATCTCGGTGGCAGTGGTCAATTGTAATGCGCACAGCGTGAAGGGCAATATGAGCGATGTGCCCGTGCGCCGTTGGATCGACGTGTTTCTGGTGCAACCATCGCTCAATCGGAACCGCACCGGTCAAGACGAGATCTACGTCGAGATCATCGGCGATACCACGGCGGGATCAGCGGGCGAGACGGCAGGCACGGTTATCCGCCGCGATCTGCCTTATCTGTTGCGATGAAAGTCCCGCGATTCATCCGGTGTACCGAAGGATCTGCGGCCTCCGAAATGGCGCTGATCCTGCCCTTCCTGACGGTGCTGCTTTTCGGCGGCATGGAACTGGGATATTTTTTCTACAACGAGCACCAGGTGGTCAAGGGTGTGCGCGACGGTGCCCGCTATGCGAGCCGGCAAGCTTTCACCGACATCAATTGCGACTCCGGCACAGTCCCCGGCAGCGTGGAAACCCGGATCAAGGAAATTACCCGCACTGGCCAGTTGTCGGGTGGCACATCGCGCGTGCCGGGCTGGACCAATGCCGACATCGCGGTAAGCGTGACCTGCCCAGCATCTGCAGTAACGACGGGTATTTACAAGGATGAGAGCAACGCCCCGCAGGTGAAAATCGTCGCCAGTGTCGATTACAACTCGTTGTTCGACGGCATTGGCGTGATAGACTCCACCTACACACTCAACGCCGAACAGCAGGCTGCGGTGATGGGCCTGTGATCGATCGCCGCTTCATCCATCGCCTTGCGCAATGTTCTCGCGGAGCCAGCGCTGCAGAATTAGCATTGATACTGCCGCTGATCGTTCTGCTGTTCGCGGGCCTGATAGACGCCGGACGCTTCATGTACGAAGTCAATCGCGGGGAAAAGGCTACACAGACAGGAGCGCGCATGGCGGTCGTGACCAATCCGGTTGCTCCCGAACTGTCGACGCAGAGCTATGTCGGCGTCTCGGTCGGAGGCCAATTGCTGACGCAGGGCGACCGCATCCCCGCAGCGGCGCTCAGTCCGGTCCTTTGTGGCGAGGGCAGCTGTAACGCGATGGGGTACGATGACCCGGCCTTCACCAACCTGCTCGGTCGGATGCAGCAGATAATGCCGTCGATTGAGGGCGCCAATCTCCGGGTCGAATATCGCGGCTCGGGCCTGGGCTATGCGGGCAATCCCAACGGAATGGATATTTCGCCGCTTGTGACAGTGCGGCTGACGGACATGACCTTTGAACCGGTGATCCTGTTTGGCGGCGAGATCGACTTGCCCGACTTTGCTTACACATTGACCATGGAAGACGGTCAGGGAACGGGATCGAATTGATATGGGAAGATATGAAAACCTTGCATACTTCGGGAAGGAGGACGGCTTGCGACTTCGCGCGCCGATGACGGTAATTGCCACCAGTGAACATCTGGACGCGCTGAGCGTCGCAAATGGTGCCACCCTCCTCGATGATGCCAGGCTTGTTCCACTCGGCCCGCAGGAAAACGTCAGCGAGGCACATCTGTCGGGCGCGGGCGTATTGGTCCTGCAAGTCGATCCGCACATTCCTGCATCCATGGCCCGCATTGAACAGGTGCGCGCCATCCGCCCCGACCTGCCGCAGATCGTTGCGCTGGACAGCGCCGACATCGCCATAGTGCGCATGTTGCTGCACGAAGGCGTTGCCGATGTCGTCGCTCTGCCGCTGAACCCCGAGGAGATGCTTCAGGCGGCGGTAACCGTGTTCGAAAAGCGCGCGCATACGGATCCGGTCGCAATCGAACTGGCACCCATTGTGGCAGTGACTCGTGCGTTGGGCGGCGCAGGAGCGACAACCCTGGCGACGCATCTGGCAACTTCGTTCGCGGACGAGGGGGCGAGCGTGTGCCTGTTCGACCTCGATATCCAGTTCGGTCGCGTTGCCGAGGTGCTGGGTATCCAGCCACGGCGCACGCTTGCCGACCTTCTCGAAGCGGCAGACCGGCTCGACGCGTCCTTTCTTCGCTCGGTCGCCGCACAACATTCCAGTGGTCTGACCGTGTTTGCTGCGCCGCCCGACATTATTCCGCTTGAATCTGTCAATTCCAGCCAGCTTCACAAAATCCTCGATATTGCCTGTAACGAATATGAATTCGTCTTCCTCGACATGCCGTCCAACCTGACCAATTGGAGCCTGTCGGTGCTCACTCGGGCCAGCAGCATCGTGATGGTGACGGAGCAGAACATCGCCAGCCTGCGTCAAGCCAAGAGGCGGCTTGACCTGTTCGGGAGCGTGGGCATCGGCAAGGAGGCCGTCTCTGTCGTCGTCAATCGGATGGAACGGCGTCTGTTTGGATCGATCAGTCTGGGCGACGTGGAAGAAGCGCTGGATCGCCGGGTGATCGAAGGTCTGCGCTCCGAAGGGCAGAACATCGCGATAGCGCAAGATCAGGGTTTGCTGCTGGGCCAGATGCGATCCAAGAGCACCTACACTGCCGGCATCGCCAGCCTGACCGAGACTCTGAAGCAATCGCTTCGGAAGGGGAGTCACGGATAATGTGGAAACTCGGATTCGAACGCGGGGACGATCGGGAAGAAGTTGCCGAACTTCCCCAAGCGGCGCATTCGGTCCCGGCCAGCGAGAAGGAGAGCGATCGGTTTCTGGCTCTGAAGACGACAATCCATCGCAAGCTGCTCGACCGGATCAATCTGAGCGTGCTTGACAAGCTTTCACGCGAACAGATCCAGACCGAGGTGGGCGATATCGTCCTGGCGCTGCTGATCGAGGAGGATGCCGCGCTCAATTCGAGGGAACGCGAGCAATTGGTCGGCGAAGTACTCGACGAATTGCTCGGACTTGGACCGCTGGAACCATTGCTGGCGGACGAAACCGTAACCGACATACTGGTCAACGGACATCGCACGGTCTTTGTGGAACGCAACGGGCTGCTGGAGCGCGAGACCACCCGGTTCCAGGATGAGCGCCACCTGCTTCGGATCATCCAGAAGATCGTGGGCGCCGTGGGCCGCCGCGTCGACGAATCCTCTCCTTTCGTCGACGCCCGTCTCGCCGACGGGTCGCGGATAAACGCCATAGTCGCACCATTGGCGATCGACGGATCGCTGCTGTCGATCCGCAAATTCGCCAAAAAGCGCATCGGCATCGAGCGACTCATCGATCTGGGCAGCATCCCTGCAGAGATCGCCAAGGTCCTGTCCGCCATCGTCCAGTCGCGCCGCAACATCCTGATTTCGGGCGGCACCGGTTCGGGCAAGACCACCCTGCTTAATGCGCTATCGTCCTTCATCGATGGCCGCGAGCGTATCGTCACGATCGAGGATTCGGCCGAACTGCAACTGCAGCAGGAACATGTCGCCCGGCTCGAGACACGCCCCGCCAATATCGAGGGTCGGGGCGAGGTTACGCAGCGCGATCTCGTCAAGAATGCCCTGCGCATGCGCCCGGACCGCATCATTGTTGGCGAGGTGCGTGCCGGTGAAGCATTCGACATGCTTCAGGCCATGAACACCGGTCACGACGGCTCGATGACAACGGTGCATGCCAACACCGCGCGCGATTCCCTGGCGCGTATCGAACAGATGGTCGGCATGAGCGGCGTCGAGATTTCACCTGCTTCCGCACGCGCGCAGATCGCCTCGGCTATCAACGTCGTTGTCCAGATCGGACGCCAGGCCGACGGCCGCAGACGGCTCCTGAGTCTGTCCGAAGTGATCGGCATGGAGGGGGCGACAATCACCATGCAGGAAATCTTCCGTTTCAGGATGTCCGGCCGGTCCGAGGATGGCGATGTCATCGGCCATTTCGAGGCCACAGGTATCCGACCAAAATTCCTGCAAAGTGCGGCGGAACATGGAATTGAACTATCGTCCGAGCTGTTCCGTCCGGGGCTGCACCTGGGGGGTGACTGATGTTCACCGGCGAAATCATCCGCTTTCTCATTCTGCTGGCGACCTTCGCCTCGGTCGTGCTCATCGTACAGGTCCTATTGCGTCTTACAATCGAACGCCGGGCGCACACGGGCGCGCTTAACAAGCGGCTGAAGATGATCGCAATGGGGGCAAGTCGCGAGGTCGTGACGGACATCTTGCGAAAGAACGATCCTCTTCATCATGGCGAGGGTCGCGGCCTGGACAGTCGCCTGTGGTTCCTATTCCGGCGCAACCTGACCATGGCTGCCGTGCCATGGACCACAACTCAGGTGGCGATCGCGATCGCCGCCTTGTTTGCCATCCTCGTGCTGGTCGTGGCGGTAGCCGCTCGCACCGCGAATTATCCGCTGACCGGCGGTGTCGTTCAACTTATCCTGGCTTTCGCGGCCGCCGCTGCCATCGGAGTGCCCCTGCTTATCATCTCGTTTCTGGCACAGCGCCGGCGGAAGAAGATGCAAGAGCAGTTTCCGGTAGCCTTGGACGTTTTTGTCCGATCGTTGCGCTCGGGTCATCCGATCGCCGGTGCATTGGAACTGCTCACTGAAGAGATGGAAGATCCAATCGGAAGCGAATTCGGCCTCGCAACGGACGAAGTTGCTTATGGCGCCGATCTCACCGACGCGCTGAACGACATCGCGGAGCGCTGGGATCTCGACGACATCAGGATGTTCGTGGTCTCGCTATCAGTCCAGAACGAGACCGGCGGCAATCTGGCGGAAATTCTCGACAACCTGTCCAAGGTCATACGCGAACGCGCCTCTTTATTCCTGAAGGTACGCGCACTTTCTTCAGAGGGGAGGATGACCGGCTGGATGCTCACCGCGCTGCCTATCTTCACCTTTATCGGTGTCTTTCTGATCAATCCGGGCTTCTACCTCGACGTTTCGACCGATCCGATTTTCTTCATCGGATTTCCGGTGCTTCTTGCCTGGTATTTTCTGGGCGTGATTACGATCCGCAAAATGGTCAACATAAGGGTCTGAAATGCTTGAGTTCCTGGCCTCAAACCTGATTGCCCGCACCGCGTTCCTCGTGCTGGTATTCGTCTTCGCCATGCTTGTAGTGACGGTCGTTGTGCGACTGGCGGTCCGACGTTCGGCGATCCGATCCAACCTCCGGTCGATCGCCCGCTCGGGGACAATTTCACAGCGCGCGCATTTGCAGGAAAGCAAGGACGGTGGCTGGGCCAGACTTGCCCAATCCATCGAGAAAGCTGGCCTCAGCCTGGGTGACACACGCGGCGACAAGCTGCGCGAGAAATTGATCGCCGCAGGCTACACTTCACCCGCCGCACCGAAATTGTTCACCTTGGCGCGACTGGTTCTCGTGCTGTTATTGCCGGTTGGATACCTGCTCCTGGCCGGCGGACAGGACATGTCCTTCGTGCAACTTTATCTGTTCGGTTCGGTCTTGGCCCTGATGGGCCTGTACCTGCCCAACCTTTTCATCACCGCCAAGGCCGACCGACGCAAGGAGGCGGTGGTCAAGGGCTTTCCCGACTGCCTGGACCTGATGCTGGTTTGTGTCGAGGCGGGGCTGGGACTCGAAGCGGCGATGGATCGCGTAGGTCGGCATATGCTGCATGCGCACCCGCTCGTCGCCGAACTTCTCTCTCGCGTCACACTACAGCTTCGCGCCGGCGCGCGACGCGATGAAGCGCTGCGCAAGTTGGGCGATGCCAGCGGCGTGGCGGAAATTCGCAGCTTTTCCACCTTGCTGATCCAGTCGGACAAGCTGGGTTCCAGCATCGGCGACACCTTGCGGGTGTACGCGGACGAGATGCGCGAGAAGCGTCGGCTGCGCGCCGAGGAGAAGGCGCACCGGCTGCCGGTGCTTATTTCGATCCCGCTGGTCGTCTGCATGTTGCCGACGATGATCGGGGTGCTGATGCTGCCCGGTGCGGTACGTATCGTGCGGGAAATGATGCCAGCCATGACAGGGGGATAATGATGATTTACTTGTACAGGACTATCGCAATTGCCGGTGCCGCGGCCATGCTGGGTGGCTGCCAAGGCTCGCCGCTTACCAGTTGGATGTTCAAAAGCCCGGGCAATGCGCATTCCCTTTCGCAGCCCCTTGCCATGACGTCAGCCAGTTCGCTGGAGCAGGGTCGTAACTATCTGCGCAGAGGAAGTATCGCGGCGGCCGTCGCTTCCTTTCAGCTTGCCCGCCTCGACCCCTCAAATCGGGCTGAGGCAAACAATGGCCTCGCCGTTGCATATGCCACCTCCGGAAGGTTCGACATTGCCGAGCGTTACTTTCGCGCCGCAGCCGCGATCGAGCCGGCCAATCCCAAATTCGCCGCCAACTTGCTCAGACTCCAGCAGCAGCAGTATTTCGCCAGGCAGGAGCAGGAACAACAGGTAACATTGGCCGCTCTCGACAGGCCAAGGGTTCGCCGCCCGGCCGATGCCAACAGAACATCGGGTCCCGTCGAGCGTGTCTCTCGAAACGAAGTTCTGGTCCGGTCGCAGCCGAGCTCGTCTGAACCGCCATCGATGACGGTGATGGCGCGCGCGACCGTAAATGTCGCGCCCTCTGTCCCGTCGGATAACGACGCGAGCGAGGCTGGCCTCGATCAGATCGGGCAGCAGCAGCCGTTGACGGTTTCCTTCGGCAAGTGAGTTCCGCCGTCGCTTTTTACCCAGCGCTTGCCCTGGCAGCACTCGGAGCGATTCTCGACTTGCGGTACAAGCGTCTGCCGAATTGGCTATGCGGGGCGCTGGCCGTTACCGCCGGCGCAGGGCTTGCGTTTGCTGAGGGCGTAGGACTGCTGCCATGGGCTCTCCTGCATGCGGCAATTGCGCTGATCATCGGCATGGCGCTGTTTGCGCTCGGAGCCATTGGTGGAGGAGATGCGAAGTTCTACACGGCCGCGGCCCTATCCATCCCCGCCAACAGCTTGGCCGCGCCGATGGCACTGCTCGGTTATACCTCGGTTTCAGGCCTGGTCCTGCTCATAATTATGATAGCGTGGCGCCGCATCCGCAATCCCGCCGGATCACGCAGCCTGCGCAAGGGTGCCGCGGTTCCTTACGGTGTGGCGATTGCTGCAGGCCTGTGGCTTGCTATCCTGGTCCAGCCTGCCTTAACCGACGATCCGAAGATGGATTTCGGACGCGGCGACCTTCTGCCGGACAGTATGAAGACCACTCCGAGTCCCAAGAATGGTGCTGCTGGGGAGGATTGAACTCCCGACCTCACCCTTACCAAGGGTGCGCTCTACCACTGAGCTACAGCAGCGTTCCAATGAGGCGCGCGCTATTGTCGGCGAGGGCGCGAAAGTCAAGGCAATGCTTGCAGCCTCGTATGCGATCCGACATGCTCGGCAATGTATGGCTACGAACGGCGAAACACCGACTCGCGAAGAACGGCTGGCGGCAAAGCTGCGTGAGAACCTGCGCCGCCGCAAGGGGCAGCAGCGGGCGCAAACCGCACGCGCCGGCCAAAACCCTGGTGACGGTCGCGAGAGCGATGGCGTCGAGCCCCCCTCTTCCCAAGCGGCGGGTGAATAGCTAACGCTTGGCGCTCCCCCGTTCGCGAAGGAGCATATAAAGCCTTGCCGACCCTGATCCTCGTCCGCCACGGCCAGAGCCAGTGGAATCTCGAAAACCGTTTCACCGGCTGGTGGGATGTCGACCTGACCGACAAGGGCGTTACCGAAGCGCAAGCGGCGGGCACGCTGCTGAAGGACAAGGGCGTGCTGCCCACGCGTGCCTTCACCTCGTTGCAGACGCGCGCGATCCGCACGTTGCACTATGCGTTGGAAGGTTGCGACCGGCTGTGGATTCCCGAAGTCAAGGACTGGCGCCTGAACGAACGTCATTATGGCGGGCTGACCGGTCTCAACAAGTCCGAAACCGCAGAAAAGCATGGGGATGAGCAGGTGCATATCTGGCGCCGAAGCTTCGACATTCCGCCGCCCGAAATGGATGCCGGCGCGCCGTTCGACCTTTCCGCCGATCCGCGTTATTCCGGGATCGACGTACCGGCGACCGAAAGCCTCAAGCTGACCATCGAACGGGTTCTGCCCTATTGGGAAAGCGATATTCTGCCCGTTCTGGCCAGCGGCGAGACGGTGATCATCTCCGCCCACGGCAATTCCCTGCGCGCGCTGGTCAAGCATCTGTCGGGCATTTCGGACGAGGATATCACCGGGCTCGAAATTCCTACCGGACAGCCGATCGTGTATCAGTTCGACGACGCCATGGTGCCGGGCGAACGGTATTACCTGAAGGATTCGTAAGCGCATGAGCGTACCTGTCGCAATCGTAATGGGCAGCCAGTCGGACTGGCCGACCATGCGCAAGGCCGCCGAAGTGCTCGACGTGCTGGGCGTGGCGCATGAAGCGCGCATCGTCTCCGCGCATCGCACGCCCGACCGGCTGCACGCTTTCGGCAAGGGCGCGGCGGACGAGGGCTTCAAGGTCGTGATCGCGGGCGCGGGGGGCGCTGCCCACCTGCCGGGCATGATCGCCGCGCTCACGCATCTTCCCGTGCTCGGCGTGCCGGTGCAGTCGCGTGCGCTCAGCGGGCTCGATTCGTTGTTGTCGATCGTGCAGATGCCTGCGGGTGTTCCCACCGGAACACTCGCGATCGGTGATGCCGGGGCAACCAATGCGGGTCTGCTGGCGGCCAGCATCCTGTCGCTGTCCGACGATTCGCTGGCAACGCGCCTGAAGGCGTGGCGCGCGGCGCAGAGCGACAAGGTGGCGCAAAAGCCCGAGGATTAGACCGGAATCGCCCGACCCGCGCTTGTCGAGGGAGGGCCTTTTCCTTTAGCGCGATTACGGCACATGAACGACTGCCCGGCGACAGTCCGGGGCCGAGGTGGAGTTTACGAGGGGCATGGCACTGGAACCGGGCAGCACGATCGGCATCCTGGGTGGCGGGCAGCTGGGCCGGATGATCGCCGTCGCAGCTGCGCAGCTCGGCTACCGCACGCATATCTTTGCGCCGGAAAAGGACAGCGTTGCCGCCGATGTCGCGGCGCGTTTTACCTGCGCCGCGTGGCACGACCGCGAGGCGATGCAGGATTTCGCGCAATCCTGCGATGTCGTCACCTACGAATTCGAGAATGTCCCCGTTGCCCCGCTGGCGCTGATGCCCGACGGCCTGCTGGCGCCCGGCACGAAAGCGCTGGAAGTGGCGCAGGACCGCATGCGCGAAAAACGCTTTGTCGAGAATCTCGGCGGGCGCCCTGCCCCGTTCGCGGAAATTGGTCACGAAAGCGACATTGCTGCGGCAATGGAACGGATCGGCACGCCGGCCATCGTCAAGACACGGCGCGACGGATATGACGGCAAAGGCCAGTGGAGAATAGACAGCGCCCGCGAGGCGCCGACCATCCGCGTGCCCGAAAGCGGGCTGGTCTATGAAGGTTTCGTCCGCTTCGACTGCGAATATTCGGTGATCCTGGTGCGCGGGCGGGACGGCAAGGTACGGTTCTGGGATTCACCACGTAACCTGCATCGCGGTGGCATACTGTCGCACAGCGAGCTGCCCGCCCCCGACATCGTCGGCGCGCAGGTAGAACAGGCCCGTGCGCTGGCCCGCACGGTCGCCGAGGAGCTGGGCTATATCGGCGTGCTGACGCTGGAATTCTTCGCCACCGATACAGGGCCGGTGTTCAACGAAATGGCCCCGCGCGTCCACAATTCGGGGCACTGGACCATCGAGGGGGCAGTCACCAGCCAGTTCGAGAACCACGTGCGCGCCATCGCCGGTCTGCCGCTGGGCGATACCTCCAGTGTGGCCGGCAAGGTGGTGATGGACAATCTGATCGGCGAGGAAGCGCTGGATGGCGCGCGATATTTGGCGCAAGACCCTTCGGCGCATCTGCATCTGTATGGCAAGGCCGAGGTGCGCCCCGGCCGCAAGATGGGGCACCTTACGCGTGTCGGCTGAGCGCGAAGTCCTTTTCATCGTCGCCCGCGCGGACAATGGCTGCATCGCCAGGGACGGACAGGTGCCGTGGGCAATCCCGGAGGATTTGCGTCGGTTCAAGCGGCTGACGCTGGGCAAGCCGATGATCATGGGGCGCAAGACGTTCGACAGCCTGCCCGGCCTGCTGCCCGACCGCCGCCATATCGTGCTGACACGCGACCCCGACTGGCAGGCCGATGGTGCCGAGGTGGCGCATAGCGCGGAAGATGCCATCGCGCTGGCGGGTGCGAGCGACTTTTCCGTGATCGGCGGCGCACAGGTGTTCGCCCTGCTGGCCGATCATGCCACGCGCTGGGAAGTGACCGCGGTGCATGAGAGCGTCGAGGGCGAGGTGTTCCTGCCCGATCCGGCGCATGCAGGTTGGATCGAAGAGGGCCGCGAAGCGCGCCCCGCCGGGGTAAAATGGCCCGCTTTCGATTTCGTCACCCTGCGTCGTCCGGGAGATAGTGCCTGATGCGCCTTAGCCACCGTGATCCCATGCCCGAACATCTGCGCGGCGCGGTAATCGCGCTGGGCAATTTCGATGGCTTTCACCACGGCCACCAGGGCGTGGTAGCCGAAGCTGTCGCTTGGGCGCGGACACAGGGCCGCCCGGTGATCGTCGCCACGTTCGATCCGCATCCTGTCCGCCACTTCGCGCCGCATGTTCCGCCCTTTCGCCTGACTACGCTGGCCCAGCGCGAGGAATTGTTTGCCGCTGCCGGGGCCGATGCAACGCTGGTATTCCATTTCGACGACGAGCTGGCGAAAATGCCTGCCGAGGATTTCGTCTGCGATCTGCTGGGCCAGCATCTCGGCGCAGGTGGCGTGGTGACGGGCGAGGACTTTACCTTCGGCAGGGATCGGGGCGGGAATTTCGCGATGCTGCGCGAGGCCGGGGTGCGCTGCGGGATCGATGCACGGCAGGTCGGTCCGGTAAAGGCGGAAGGGCAGGTCGTGTCCTCCAGCCGCATTCGCGACGCACTGAAGGCGGGCGATTGCGAAACCGCGGCGCGCCTGCTTACGCGCCCCTTCGCCATGCGCGGCACGGTGATACATGGCGACAAGCGCGGGCGCACCATCGGCTACCCCACCGCCAACATGGAGCTGGGCCATTATCTGCGACCGCGTTTCGGCATCTATGCCGTCACCGCGCGCGTGCCGGGATCGGACACCATCATGCATGGCGCAGCCAATATCGGCGTGCGTCCGACCTTCGATCCGCCCAAGGAATTGCTCGAACCGTTCTTCTTCGACTTTTCGGGCGATCTTTATGGCAAGGAGATCGAGGTCGCCTTCCACCACTTCCTGCGCCCCGAAGCCAAATTCGAAAGCCTCGACGCGCTGACCGTCCAGATGGACGAGGATTGCGCGCGCGCCCGCAAACTCCTAAGCGCCCGCGATCATGTCTGACACCGACGGCAAACGCGATTACCGCGATACGGTTTTCCTGCCCAAGACCGATTTCCCGATGAAGGCCGGGCTCCCGCAAAAGGAGCCGGGCATCCTCGCGCGCTGGCAGCAGGAGCAGGTCTACCGACAGCTTCGCGAAGCCCGCGCGGGGCGCGAGAAGTTCATTCTCCACGATGGCC
>OJIT01000018.1_pt1 | contig 17604 bp, 27 predicted proteins | sample 1595951 | NCBI WGS metagenome assembly OJIT01 (sample SAMN05416785, study PRJEB24817) | seawater metagenome | isolation source: Sea water | place: Canada:Atlantic | collected 2013-11 | reverse complement strand
CGACCACCGAGATCTACACTCTTTCCCTACACGACGCTCTTCCGATCTCAGCCAATCTGGCGATATAGAGCTGAACATTGCCGGTTGTGTCCCGGGGCTCCCGATATCGTGGGGCCCTTTTCCGTTTTGGCGGAGGCGCGGGCAGCCGTCAAAGTAACCAGGTGCGCAAACGTGCCGGGTGGAGCGTTTCAGGCTCGCGCGATTGGCAGGTCTTCCGCCGAAGGGCGGGGCAGTCCTTCTCCTTTCGCACGATCCCGATACATTCCACCCGGCGCCGGCAGCACCATCATCCAGGTGAAGTGAGAACTTAATGCCGACGATCAACCAGCTGGTCCGCAAGGGCCGCGATCCCGTGAAGACCAAGAGCAAGGTCCCCGCGATGGAGCAGAACCCGCAGAAGCGCGGTGTCTGCACGCGCGTCTACACGACGACGCCGAAGAAGCCGAACTCGGCTCTGCGCAAGGTGGCCAAGGTGCGTCTGACCAACCAGCGTGAAGTCATCGCCTACATTCCCGGCGAAGGCCACAATTTGCAGGAGCACTCGGTAGTGCTGATCCGCGGTGGTCGCGTGCGCGACCTTCCCGGTGTGCGTTATCACGTATTGCGCGGAGTGCTCGACACGCAGGGCGTGAAGGATCGCCGCCAGAGCCGTTCGAAGTACGGCGCCAAGCGCCCGAAGTAATCCGCAGAACGCGGATCGTTTCGGGCATCCCGGCACCTGCCGGGAACTCGTGCGGGTTCGCTGAACGCCAGTTAGTTTTCGCCCGACCGATGGAAAATCCCTGTTTTCGCAGGGATGCAGGGCGGGACCAAGAGAAGGAAATAGCGACATGAGTCGTCGTCGTCGTCCCGAGAAGCGGGAAATCCTGCCCGACCCCAAATTCGGGGATGAGGTGTTGTCCAAGTTCATGAACAACCTCATGCTCGATGGTAAGAAGGCCGTGGCCGAGAAGATCGTCTATGGCGCTCTCGATACGGTCGAGGCCAAGGCCAAGGTCAATCCGGTGGAAACTTTCCACGAGGCGTTGAACAACATCAAGCCCGCCGTCGAAGTGCGTAGCCGCCGCGTTGGCGGTGCCACATACCAGGTGCCCGTGGAAGTGCGTCCGGAACGCGCGCAGGCGCTGGCGATCCGCTGGCTGATCTCGGCCGCGCGCGGTCGTGCTGAAACAACCATGTCCGCGCGTCTTTCCGCCGAGTTGATGGATGCCGCGAACAATCGTGGCAACGCCGTGAAGAAGCGTGAGGATACGCATCGCATGGCCGACGCTAACCGCGCTTTCAGCCACTATCGCTGGTAGGGCGTTCCGCTTGCAGGGCCGGGGGCAAGCTCCCGGTCTTCAAGCGGTCACATAATTTACTATATGGGGCGCGCACCGCCGCACCTTCGAACCGCACGAGGAATTTGAAATGGCCCGCGACTATCCGCTGGAGCGCTATCGCAATATCGGCATCATGGCGCACATCGATGCCGGCAAGACCACGACGACCGAGCGCATCCTGTATTACACAGGCAAGTCGTACAAGATCGGCGAAGTGCACGACGGTGCCGCCACGATGGATTGGATGGAGCAGGAGCAGGAGCGCGGCATCACCATCACCTCCGCGGCGACGACCACCTTCTGGGCGGCCGAGGACGGCAAGGGTGAAAAGCACCGCATCAACATTATCGACACGCCGGGTCACGTCGACTTCACGATCGAAGTCGAACGTTCGCTGCGCGTACTCGATGGCGCGGTTGCGGTCTTCGATGGCGTTGCGGGTGTGGAACCGCAGTCCGAGACCGTGTGGCGCCAGGCCGACAAGTACAAAGTTCCGCGGATGTGCTTCATCAACAAGCTGGATCGCACCGGTGCGGACTTCTATTATTGCGTCGACAGCATCGTCGAACGTCTCGGAGCGACCCCGCTCGTGCTGTACCTTCCGATCGGCGCGGAAAGCGACCTCAAGGGGGTCGTCGACCTGGTGAACAACCGCGGCATCGTCTGGGAAGACGAGAACCTGGGCGCTGACTTCAACTATGTCGAAATTCCCGCCGACCTGGCCGACAAGGCCGCCGAATATCGCGAGCAGCTGATCGAGACCGTCGTTGAACAGGACGACGATGTCATGGAGAGCTATCTCGAAGGCGAGATTCCCGATGCCTTGACGCTCAAGCGGCTGATCCGCAAGGGCACGCTCAACCAGAGCTTCGTGCCCGTGCTTTGCGGCTCGGCGTTCAAGAACAAGGGTGTGCAGCCGCTGCTCGATGCGGTCGTGGATTATATGCCCAGTCCCGTCGATGTGCCGCCGATCAAGGGCGTGCTACCCGACAGCGACCAGGAAGATTCGCGTCCCTCCAGCGACGATGCGCCGTTTGCCGCGCTTGCCTTCAAGATTATGAACGATCCGTTCGTCGGCTCGCTCACCTTCACGCGCATCTATTCGGGCCGACTTGCCAAGGGCACCGTGCTCAACAGCGTGAAGGACAAGAAGGAAAAGATCGGCCGCATGTTGCTGATGCATTCCAACAATCGCGAAGACATCGATGAAGGCTTTGCCGGCGACATCGTTGCCATCGCGGGCCTGAAGGAAACCACAACGGGCGACACTTTGTGCGATCCGAGCAAGCCGATCATTCTCGAGCGGATGGAATTCCCCGAGCCGGTGATCGAACTGTCGGTCGAGCCCAAGACCAAGGCCGACCAGGAGAAAATGGGCGTCGCGCTCAACCGTCTGGCCGCCGAGGATCCGTCATTCCGGGTGTCAACCGATCATGAATCGGGCCAGACGATCATCAAGGGCATGGGTGAATTGCATCTCGATATTCTTGTCGACCGTATGAAGCGCGAGTTCAAGGTGGAGGCCAATGTCGGCGCACCGCAGGTGGCATATCGCGAGAGTCTCGCACGGGGCGTCGACGTCGACTACACGCATAAGAAGCAGTCGGGCGGTTCGGGCCAGTTCGGTCGCGTCAAGGTCAAGGTGACCCCGGGCGAACGCGGCCAGGGCGTGATCTTCGAGGACAACATCAAGGGTGGCAACATCCCCCGCGAGTTCATCCCTGCGATCGAGAAGGGTTTCCGCGAGCAGGCCGAGAGCGGCTTTCTGGTGGGCTTCCCGATCATCGATTTCAGCATCGAACTGTATGACGGCGCCTACCATGACGTCGACTCATCGGCGATCGCGTTCGAAATCGCCGGGCGCGGCGCGATGCGCGAAGTGGCGAGCAAGTCCGGTATCAAGCTCCTCGAACCGGTCATGAAGGTCGAGGTGGTGACGCCCGAAGATTATCTGGGCGACGTGATCGGCGATCTGAACAGCCGTCGGGGCCAGATTCAGGGCACCGATACGCGCGGCAACGCACAGGCGGTCGAGGCTCATGTGCCGCTGGCCAACATGTTCGGCTACGTCAACGAACTGCGATCCTTCACCCAGGGTCGCGCGCAATATACGATGCAATTCTCTCATTACGACGAGGTGCCGGCGAATGTCGCGCAGGAGGTCAAGGAGAAGCTTGCGTAAGGCGGGTGCAACGTCTAGTGGCGGCGCCTGATTCATCGGGTGCCCGCCTGATCTCCCAATCGGTTTCGAATAAAAGAAGGTTATAGGAAAATGGCGAAGGAAAAATTCCAGCGGAACAAGCCGCATTGCAACATCGGCACCATCGGTCACGTCGATCACGGCAAGACCACGCTGACTGCTGCGATCACCAAGATCATGGCAGAAGAGCATGGCGGTGCCGCCGTTGACTTCGCGAACATCGACAAGGCCCCGGAAGAGCGTGAGCGCGGCATTACGATCTCGACCGCTCACGTCGAGTACGAGACTGCGGCACGCCACTATGCGCACGTCGACTGTCCGGGCCACGCCGATTATGTGAAGAACATGATCACCGGCGCGGCGCAGATGGACGGCGCGATCCTGGTTGTGAACGCTGCCGACGGACCCATGCCCCAGACGCGCGAGCACATCCTGCTCGCCCGCCAGGTCGGCGTGCCCGCGCTGGTCGTGTACATGAACAAGGTCGATCAGGTCGATGACGAGGAAATCCTCGAACTGGTCGAGCTGGAAGTTCGCGAGCTGCTTTCGAGCTACGACTTCGACGGTGACAACATTCCGATCATCAAGGGTTCGGCGCTCGCTGCACTCGAAGGTCGGGACGAGGCAATCGGCAAGAACTCGATTACCGAGCTGATGCAGGCGGTCGACGAGCACATCCCGCAGCCCGACCGTCCGGTCGACAAGCCCTTCCTGATGCCGATCGAGGATGTGTTCTCGATCTCTGGTCGCGGTACCGTGGTAACCGGCCGTGTCGAAACCGGCATCGTGAACGTGGGCGACGAAGTCGAGATCGTGGGCATCAAGGATACGTCCAAGACGACCGTCACCGGCGTCGAGATGTTCCGCAAGCTGCTCGATCGTGGCGAAGCCGGCGACAATATCGGTGCGCTGATCCGCGGCGTGGGCCGTGACGACGTCGAGCGTGGCCAGGTCCTTGCCAAGCCCGGCACTGTGACTCCGCACACCGAATTCAGTGCCGAGGTCTATGTGCTGTCGAAGGATGAAGGCGGACGTCACACGCCGTTCTTCGCCAACTACCGCCCGCAGTTCTACTTCCGTACCACAGACGTGACCGGTGAAGTGATCCTTCCCGAGGGCACCGAGATGGTCATGCCGGGCGACAACGTGACGATCGGCGTGAAGTTGATCGCACCGATCGCGATGGATGAGGGGCTGCGCTTCGCCATTCGCGAAGGTGGCCGCACCGTCGGTTCTGGGGTTGTCAGCAAGATCACGAAGTAATATAGGCGCGTGCGTCGGCAAGGGATTCGTCCCTTGCCGACCATGCTTTTCAGGAGGGCCGCCCCTCACCGATTATTCGGTCAGGTGGGGCGGTTCTTTATTTTTTGAGTGGTGTGGCTGATATCCGGCTGATCACTTTGGCTCTTTCGCATCGGTAGTTGGAAATGGACGCTCAGAATATTCGTATTCGCCTCAAGGCTTTCGATCACCGCGTGCTCGACCAGGCAACTGGCGAGATCGCGGACACCGCGCGCCGCACTGGCGCGCTTATCCGGGGTCCTATTCCGCTGCCGACGCGTATCGAGAAGTTCACCGTGAACCGCGGTCCGCACGTCGACAAGAAGTCGCGCGAGCAGTTCGAGGTGCGCACCTACAAGCGGCTGCTCGATATCGTGCAGCCCAACGCCCAGACGGTCGATGCGCTGATGAAGCTCGATCTGGCCGCTGGTGTCAACGTCGAGATCAAGCTCGCTTGATCCGATAAGAGGCCGTCGGTCCAGACCTTAACGGACCGGAAGTTTCAGGGGCGCTCGATGGCCCCGTGCCGATCTCAAGAGTTTGGCGCAAGACATTGGGATACCGCCGGATACTATCCGGGACTGCGTCCTCCGTCTCGCTCTTTCCCGCAAGGGAAGGGCACTTTAGCCCGGACGGGGCGATGCATCACAATTGGGCTGAAGCGTGTCTTCCGGGTAACCCCCGATCGGCATGGAAACCAAGCACGCCGGATGGTCTGGCGTGCCTCTGTTTAGGAGTTTTGATCATGCGCACTGGCGTGATCGCGAAGAAAGTCGGGATGACCCGCCTGTTCCAGGAGGATGGCCGGCATGTGCCCGTGACCGTCCTGTCGCTGGAGGGCTGCCAGGTCACCGCCAATCGTACCGCCGACCGCGACGGCTATTTTTCCGTTCAGGTCGGTGCGGGCGACGCGAAACAGAAGAACGTCAACAAGCCGCAGCGCGAAGCGTTCGCGAAGGCTGAGGTTGGCCTCAAGCAGAGGGTCGCGGAATTCCGTGTCGAAGCCGAAGACGGCCTGCTGCCGGTCGGTGCGACCATTACTGCGGATCACTTCATTGCCGGCCAGAAGGTCGACATTACCGGCCACACGGTCGGCAAGGGTTTTGCTGGTGCCATGAAGCGCTGGGGCTTCGGTGGTCTGCGCGCTACGCACGGTGTGTCGGTCAGTCACCGTTCGCACGGTTCGACGGGTAACCGCCAGGATCCCGGCAAGGTTTTCAAGAACAAGAAGATGGCCGGCCACATGGGCGATCGTCAGCGCACCCAGCAGAATCTGGAAGTTGTGCGGACCGATACCGACCGCGGCCTGATCTTCGTGAAGGGCTCTGTTCCCGGTTCGAAGAATGGTTGGCTGCTTGTGCGCGACGCGGTGAAATTGCCGATGCCCGCCGAGGCGCCCTTTCCAGGAGCCATGCGTCGCAACGCAGCCGAGACCGCTTCGGAAGATCAGGCTGCCGGCCTGGTTGAAAGCGGCGCCGAGCACGAAGTGAACCCCGAGGTGAGCGTCGAGCAGCAGGAAAAGCTGGCACGGCAGCAGGATTCGGGTGTGGGGACCGAAAGCGGCACCCCGTCGGCCGAACCCAATTACAAGAACGAGGAAGGCTGATCGCCATGAAGGTGAAGGTCCAGAATATCGACGGCAAGGCGTCGGGCGACATCGAGCTTGACGATGCCGTGTTCGGCGTGGAGCCGCGCGCGGACATCCTGCATCGCGTTGTCACCTGGCAACTTGAGAACCGGCGTGCCACGGCCCGTCCGACGCGCGAGCGTTCCGACGTCGCCCGCACCGGCGCGAAATGGGGCAAGCAGAAGGGTGGCGGGCGTGCCCGCCACGGCGACCGTGCTGCACCGATCTTCATCGGCGGTGGCAAGGCGCATGGCGCGCGCAAGCGTGATTTCGAGCAGTCGCTGAACAAGAAGGTTCGTGCACTCGGCTTGCGTATGGCGCTGTCGAGCAAAGCCAAGGACGGCCTGGTGGTTGTCGAATCACTCGAGCTGAAGGACGCCAAGACCAAGGCGCTCGCGGCGTTGTTCGGCAAGAATGGCTGGAGCGGCAAGGTGCTGGTGATCGACGGCGAAAACGTTGACGACAGTTTCCGCAAGGCCTCGGGAAATCTGCATGGCATCAATGTGATGCCTGCCGTGGGTGCGAACGTTTACGACATCCTCAACCACGATACGCTGGTCCTGACCAAGGCCGCTGTCGAGAAGCTGGAGGCGCGGTTCAATGGCTAAGAAGGACGCAGTGGACGCGCGGCATTACGACGTGATCCTGTCGCCGCACATTACCGAGAAATCGACCCTGTTGTCCGAGCACAACGCGGTTGTGTTCAAGGTGGCGGGCGAATCGACGAAGCCGCAGATCAAGGAAGCGGTGGAAGCGCTGTTCGACGTAAAGGTCACGGGCGTGAACACGATTGTCCAGAAGGGCAAAAGCAAGCGCTGGAAGGGCAAGCCCTACAAGCGCTCCGACCAGAAGAAGGCGATCGTCACGCTGGCCGAAGGCCAGTCGATCGACATCACCGAGGGTGTGAGCTGATCCGATGGCACTGAAGAATTACAACCCGACCAGCCCGGCGCGCCGTGGCCTGATCCTCGTCGACAAGTCCGGCCTGTACAAGGGCAAGCCGGTCAAGTCGCTGACGCAGGGCAAGACCAAGACCGGCGGACGCAACAACAAGGGCCATGTGACCAGCCGCGGCAAGGGTGGCGGTCACAAGCAGAAGTATCGCTTCGTCGATTTCAAGCGGCGCAAGTGGGACGTCGAGGGCACAGTGGAGCGGATCGAGTACGATCCCAACCGCACCGCCTTCATCGCGCTGATCAATTACGACGACGGTGAGCAGGCCTATATCATCGCGCCGAACCGGCTTGCTCCGGGCGACAAGGTGATCGCCGGTGAGAAGGTTGACACCAAGGTGGGCAATGCGATGCTGCTGGGTCAGATGCCCGTCGGTACGATCATCCACAATGTCGAGATGAAGCCGGGCAAGGGTGGCCAGATCGCTCGTTCTGCGGGTACTTACGTGCAGCTGGTCGGTCGCGATCGTGGTATGGTGATCGTGCGTCTCAACAGTGGTGAGCAGCGTTACCTTCCGTCGTCCTGCATGGGCACGGTCGGCGCGGTGTCCAACCCCGACAACCAGAACCAGAACCTGGGCAAGGCCGGCCGCAAACGCTGGATGGGCGTAAAGCCGCTGACCCGCGGTGTCGCCAAGAACCCGGTTGATCACCCGCATGGTGGTGGTGAAGGCAAGACCAGCGGCGGCCGTCACCCGGTTACGCCGACGGGCAAGCCCACCAAGGGCGCCCGTACCCGCAAGAACAAGCAGACGGACAAGATGATCATCCGTTCGCGTCACGCGAAGAAGAAGAGGTAAGCGAAGATGGCACGTTCCGTTTGGAAAGGTCCGTTCGTCGATCTTCACCTTTTGAAGAAGGCGCAGGAAGCTCAGGAAGCCAGCAGCACCAAGCCGATCAAGACCTGGTCGCGGCGCTCAACCGTGCTTCCCGATTTCGTCGGCCTGACGTTCAGCGTCTACAATGGCCACAAGTTCATTCCGGTGTCCGTCAACGAGGACATGGTCGGCCACAAGCTCGGCGAGTTCGCGCCCACGCGGACCTTCCCGGGTCACGCCGCCGACAAGAAGGGCAAGCGATAATGGGCAAGGCAAAAGCACCCCGCCGCGTCGCCGAGAACGAGGCGCTGGCTGTCGGCACGACCATCCGCGGTTCGGCGCAAAAGCTGAACCTGGTGGCTGCGCTTATCCGTGGCAAGAAGGCCGAGGAGGCGATGAACATCCTCTCCTTCTCCAAGCGCGCAATGGCCCGCGATGCGAGCAAGGTTCTCGCGTCGGCGATCGCCAATGCCGAGAACAACCACGACCTGGATGTGGATGCTCTCGTGGTTGCGGAAGCCAGTGTCGGCAAGTCTATCACCATGAAGCGTTTCGCGACGCGCGGCCGTGGCAAGTCCACGCGCATCCTCAAGCCGTTCAGCCGGCTGCGGATCGTCGTTCGCGAGCAAGAGGAGGCCTGAGCCATGGGTCACAAGAGTAATCCGATCGGCCTGCGCCTGCAGATCAACCGTACCTGGGACAGCCGCTGGTATGCCGAGGGCGCGGACTACCGTCAGCTGCTCAAGGAAGACATCGAGATCCGCAAGCACATCGTCGAGACGCTGCCGCAGGCTGCCATCTCGAAGGTCGTGATCGAGCGTCCGGCCAAGCTGTGCCGCATCTCGATCTACGCCGCGCGTCCGGGTGTCATCATCGGCAAGAAGGGCGCCGATATCGAGAAGCTGCGCACCAAGCTGTCGACTATGACCGCCAGCGAAGTGAAGCTGAATATCGTCGAGATCCGCAAGCCCGAGATCGACGCCAAGCTCGTTGCGCAGGGTATCGCCGATCAGCTGGTTCGCCGTGTGGCATTCCGCCGGGCGATGAAGCGCGCGATGCAATCGGCGATGCGTCTGGGTGCCGAGGGCATCAAGATCATGTGCGGCGGCCGTCTTGGCGGGGCCGAAATTGCCCGCGTCGAGCAGTATCGCGAAGGCCGCGTTCCATTGCACACGCTGCGTGCGAACGTCGATTATGCCGAGGCTGAGGCGCTGACCGCCTATGGCGTGATCGGCATCAAGGTCTGGGTCTTCAAGGGCGAAATCCTCGGTCACGATCCGATGGCACAGGACCGGCTGATGATGGAAGCGCAAACTTCCGGCGTCCGTCCGGCGCGCTGATTGCGGATTTAGGAAAGAACCATGCTGCAACCGAAGAAAACCAAGTATCGCAAGGCGTTCAAGGGCAAGATCCACGGCGTCGCCAAGGGCGGTACCGACCTTAATTTCGGGTCTTACGGCCTGAAGGCGCTCGAACCGGAGCGTATTACCGCTCGGCAGATCGAGGCAGCGCGTCGTGCGATCACGCGTCACATCAAGCGCCAGGGGCGTTTGTGGATCCGCGTGTTCCCCGATGTGCCGGTGTCGAAGAAGCCTGCCGAAGTCCGTCAGGGCAAGGGCAAGGGCGCAATCGAATTCTGGGCCGCTCGTGTAAAGCCGGGTCGTATCCTGTTCGAACTCGACGGCGTTCCCGGCCCGCTGGCCGCAGAGGCGTTCAGCCGCGCCGCGATGAAGTTGCCCATCAAGACCAAGGTCGTTGCCCGCCTGGGCGACACCTCGCACCTGGGAGCGTAATCATGGCGCAGACAAAGATCACCGCCGAGGACCTTCGTACCAAGTCCGACGACCAGCTCGCGGAGACCCTGACGGAGCTCAAGCGCGAGCAGTTCAACCTGCGGTTCCAGGCCGCCACCAACCAGCTCGAGCGTCCGGCCCGGGTTCGTGAGGTGCGCCGTCATATCGCCCAGATCAAGACGCTTCAGACCGAGCGCGCCAAGAGCGCCTCGACCGAAGCTGCCGCCAAGGCTTGAGGAGTTAAACGATGCCGAAACGTATCCTGACCGGGACCGTCACCTCCGACAAGACCGACAAGACCGTTACCGTGAAGGTCGAGCGCCGGGTCAAGCACCCGCTTTACGGAAAGATTATCCGTCGTTCGAAAAAGTATCACGCCCATGACGAGGCGAATGAATACAACGAGGGCGACACTGTCCGTATCGAGGAGACCAAGCCGATCTCCAAGACCAAGACATGGCGCGTGATCGATCGTTTGGTCGCCAGCAAGGGCCAGGCCTATGAGGCCGCGCTCGATGTCCGGGAATCGATGCCGACAGGTGCGGGCGAGAAACCCGCAACAACCGCGCCCGAAACGGAAGAGGCGAAGGCCGACGCCGAGAATTGAGGCTCTGCGAGGGCAGGGACGCAAGATAGTTTTTGACGGATTAGGAACTGCCGGACTGGTTCCGGCAAGCCAATGAGAAGGAAGACGGATCGATGATCCAGATGCAATCCAATCTCGACGTCGCGGATAACAGCGGCGCTAAGCGCGTCCAGTGCATCAAGGTACTGGGTGGCTCGAAGCGTCGCACCGCAAGCGTCGGGGACGTGATCGTGGTTTCCGTGAAGGAAGCCCAGCCGCGCGCCCGCGTGAAAAAAGGTGACGTGCACCGCGCGGTTATCGTGCGTACCCGCAAGGACGTTCGTCGTCCCGACGGCAGCGTGATCCGTTTCGACACCAATGCCGCGGTTCTCGTGAACAAGAACGAGGAGCCGGTCGGCACCCGTATCTTCGGCCCCGTCGTGCGCGAACTGCGTTCGAAGGGTTTCATGAAGATCATCTCGCTCGCACCGGAGGTGCTGTAATGGCCGCAGCAAAGATCAAGAAGGGCGACGAAGTCGTCGTGCTGTCGGGCAAGGATAAGGGCCGCACCGGCAAGGTGACCCAGGTTCTGCCCAAGGACGGCAAGGTCGTGGTCGAGGGTATCAATGTGATGGCACGCCATCGCAAGCCCAGCCAGACCAATCCGCAAGGTGGGATCGACCGTGTTCCCGCCCCGATGGCGATTGCCAAGGTGGCCGTCGCCGATCCCAAGGATGGCACGCCCACTCGCGTCCGCTTCGAGGAGCGCGACGGCAAGAAGGTGCGCATTGCCGTCAAGTCCGGGGAGACAATCGATGGCTGATACCTACACGCCGCGCCTCAAGCAGCGGTATTCCGACGACATCGTCAAGGCGATGACCGAGAAATTCGGCTACAAGAACCGCTTCGAAGTTCCCCGTCTCGAGAAGATCACGCTCAACATGGGTGTGGGCGAAGCGAGCCAGGACAAGAAGAAGGTCCAGACGGCTGCCGAGGAAATGGAACTGATCGCGGGCCAGAAGCCGGTGATCACCAAGGCGAAGAAGTCGATCGCCCAGTTCAAGCTGCGCGAAGGCATGCCGATCGGCTGCAAGGTGACCTTGCGCCGCGACCGCATGTTCGAGTTCCTCGATCGTCTGGTGACGATTGCCATGCCCCGCATCCGCGATTTCCGCGGTCTCAATCCGAAGAGCTTCGACGGCAATGGCAATTACGCCATGGGCCTGAAGGAGCAGATCGTCTTCCCTGAGATCAGCTACGACCGGATCGAAAAGGTGCGCGGTCTCGATATCATCGTGACCACCACCGCGAAAACCGACGAAGAGGCCCGCGAATTGCTGCGCCTGTTCGGATTCCCCTTCCCGGCTGAAGCAGCCGAAGAAAAAGAGGCCGCGTAAGCGGCGCAGGAGAGCTTAAGTCCAATGGCGAAACTGAGTTCCATCAACAAGAACGAGCGGCGCAAGAAGCTCGTCAAGAAGTACGCGGACAAGTACGCGAAGCTTAAGGCGATTGCCGACGACAAGTCGCTTGACGATACCGAGCGTCTTATGGCGCGCCTCAAGATGGCGGAAATCCCGCGCAACGCGAATCCCACGCGTGTGCGCAACCGCTGCACCACCACTGGCCGCCCGCGCGGCTATTACCGCAAGTTCGGCCTTAACAGGATCGAGCTCCGAGATCTGGCCAACAAGGGCCTGATCCCGGGCGTGACCAAGTCGAGCTGGTGAGGATCTGAACCATGGCATTGACCGATCCCCTGGGTGATATGCTCACCCGTATCCGCAACGGGCAGCAGGCAAAGAAGGACTCCGTCCTCTCGCCCGCTTCCAAGCTGCGTGCGAACGTTCTCGAAGTCCTCCAGCGCGAAGGCTACATCCGTGGCTATAGCGAGGACGAGACCGGTCGCCACAAGGCGTTGCGGATCGAACTGAAGTATTTCGAAGGCGAGCCCGCGATCAAGTATCTCGCCCGTGTCTCCAAGCCGGGGCGCCGAGTCTATTCGGGTTCGCAGGAACTCCCGACCGTGCGCAATGGCCTGGGCATCACCATCGTCTCGACGCCCAGGGGCGTGCTCTCGGACAACGAGGCGCGCACCCAGAACGTCGGTGGCGAAGTGCTGGCGGAGGTGTTCTGATGAGCCGCATCGGCAAAAGGCCGGTCGCGATCCCAAGCGGCGTGACCGCGCAGATCGACAACGGCACACTCAGCGTGAAGGGGCCGAAGGGCACTCTTTCGATCGGGTTGCTCGACGATATCGACTACAAGGTCGAGGGCGATGAAATTGCCGTCGCGCCAGCGAACGCGACCAAGCGCGCTCGTTCGGCCTGGGGCATGCAGCGGACGCTGGTTGCCAATCTGGTTGACGGTGTGACCGAAGGGTTCACCAAGGTGCTCGAAATCACCGGCGTCGGTTACCGTGCGCAGGCACAGGGCAAGAAGCTCAAGCTGCAGCTCGGCTTCAGCCATGATGTCGATCTGGATGTTCCCGAGGGTATCGAGGTCAAGACGCCCGACCAGACCACGGTCGAAGTCAGCGGCATTGACAAACAGGCGGTCGGCCAGTTCGCAGCCGAAATCCGCGAATGGCGCAAGCCCGAACCCTATAAGGGCAAGGGTGTAAAATATCGCGGCGAGTACATCTTCCGCAAGGAAGGGAAGAAGAAGTAAGATGGCCAAGCTTTCCCTTTTCGAACGCCGCCGCCGCCGTGTGCGCACGGCGCTTAAGAAGCGCTCCGGCGACAAGCCCCGCCTGTCGGTGCACCGCACCGGCCGTCACATCTATGCGCAGATCATCGACGATGCCGACGGTCGCACCGTCGCTGCGGCGTCGACGCTGGGCGAGTCGGTTTCCGGCGCGAATGTCGATGCTGCCTCGAAGGTCGGTAAAGACATCGCCGAAGCGGCCAAGAAGGCGGGCGTGACGACTGTCGTGTTCGATCGCGGCGGCTTCCTCTATCATGGTCGCGTCAAAGCGCTGGCCGATGCTGCCCGTGAAGGCGGCCTGGAGTTCTGATGATGGCAGACAACGAAAACAACCAGACCGAAGGCGCAGAGGCCAAGCCGGTCGAGATTTCGCAGCCCGCCGAGGCCGAGACGCAGCACACGACGACCGCGGAACCCAAGGTCGACAATGGCGGCTCCACGCCTACCCCGACGACAGCTTCGACCGAGGCGGCGGACAACCAGTCTCCCGCGGGTGGCGATCCCGCGCAGCCGCGCGGACGCCAGGATAATCGCGGTGGCCGTGGTGGTCGTGGCGGCGGTGGTCGCGATGGCGGACGCGGTCGTGGCCGTGGCGGCCGTGACGATCGTCGCGGTGGTCGTGACGACGACGGTGGCGAGGAACTGATCGAAAAGCTCGTCCACATCAACCGCGTCGCAAAGGTGGTGAAGGGCGGCAAGCGCTTCGGATTTGCTGCGCTGGTCGTTGTCGGTGACGGCAAGGGGCGCGTGGGTTTCGGGCACGGCAAGGCCCGCGAAGTACCCGAAGCAATCAACAAGGCGACTGCTGCTGCCAAGAAGAAGATGGTCCGCGTTCCGCTCAAGGAAGGTCGCACGCTGCATCACGACGGCATGGGACATTTCGGAGCGGGTAAGGTCAACGTGCGTTCGGCGCCTCCGGGTACCGGCATCATCGCCGGCGGTCCGATGCGCGCCGTGTTCGAGAGCCTGGGTGTTGCCGACGTGGTGACGAAGTCGATCGGAACGTCGAATCCCTACAACATGATCCGCGCCACTTTCGACGCGCTGACCGAGCAGACTTCGCCGAAGTCGGTTGCTCAGCGCCGAGGCAAGAAAGTCGCCGACCTTCTGGGTCGCGGCGGTGCGAGCGAGGCCGAGGCGCAAGCCGACGCCGCCGCGATTGCGGAGTAAGCAGAATGGCTACTATCAAGATCAAGCAGATCGGTTCACCGATCCGTCGTCCGAAAAGCCAGCGCCAGATCCTTATCGGCCTCGGGCTGAACAAGATGCACAAGGTCGTGGAATTGCAGGACACGCCCGAAGTGCGTGGTGCCATTTCCAAGGTGCCGCACATGGTGCAGGTGGTCGATTGAACCCGAAACCGGGATCGGACTAACATTTGACGGGGGCGGCCTGCTGCGATAGCGGGCCGTTTCCATTTTACAGCGCGAACAGCAGCGAAAGCGAGTGCACGATATGAAACTGAACGACATCCGCGACAACGAGGGCGCACGCAAGAATCGCATGCGCGTGGGCCGGGGCATCGGCTCGGGCAAGGGCAAGACAGCCGGACGTGGTCAGAAGGGCCAGAAGAGTCGTTCCGGCGTGGCCGTCAAAGGTTTCGAAGGCGGCCAGATGCCGCTCCACATGCGGCTTCCGAAGCGTGGCTTCAACAATCCGTTTGGCAAGGATTATGCCGAGGTCAACATCGGCCATGTGCAAAAGCTGATCGACGAGAAGAAGCTCGATGCCAGCGGCGTTATCGATCACGAAGTTCTCAAGGCTGCGGGCGTTGCCCGTGGCGGCAAGGATGGTGTTCGTCTGCTCGGCAAAGGTGAATTGACCGCGAAGGTCCAGTTCAAGGTTGCCGGTGCCAGCAAGGGTGCGGTCGAGGCGGTCGAAAAGGCTGGCGGCGCGGTCGAGGTGATCGACAAGGGGCAGCCCGAAGACGAGAAGAAGACCGCCCGGCGCGAAGCCAACAAGGCCAAGCGAACAGGCGCCTGAAGACAAATCGGGGGCGCGGGTTCGACATCGGGCCCGCGCTTCCCTATCTAGCGCTCCTGTGCCGGAAAGGTCCGGCGGCATATCAGGATTTCAAACGTTTCGATGGCATCACGCGCCGACAACATCGCCAGCTCGCTGAGCTTCGCCAATTTCAGCCAGGCGACAGAGCTTCGCCAGCGGATTTGGTTCACGATCGGTGCGCTGATCGTGTTCCGCTTCCTCAGCTTCGTGCCGCTTCCTGGCGTGAATCCGCTAATCCTGGAGACGCTTTACGATCAGGCGCGCGGTGGCATCCTGGATCTCTTCAACACATTTTCGGGCGGTTCGTTAGAACGTATGAGCCTGATTGCGCTCGGCGTGATGCCCTACATTACCGCTTCGATCGTGATCCAGCTCGCGGCCTCGCTCCATCCATCCTTGATGGCCCTGAAGAAAGAAGGCGAGGCGGGGCGCAAGAAGCTCAACCAATACACACGCTACGGCACGGTGTTCCTCTGCGCGATCCAGGGTTGGTTTCTCGCTTCGGGACTAGAGGCTTTCGGTGCGCAGAGCGGAATGCAGGCGGTCGTCGATCCGGGTTACATGTTTCGTGTCGGCGCGGTGATTTCGCTGATTGGCGGAACGATGTTCCTGCTCTGGCTTGGTGAGCAGGTCACCAGCCGGGGTATCGGCAACGGTGTTTCGCTAATCATCATGGCAGGCATCGTAGCGCAGTTTCCGACGTTCGTGTCCAACCTGTTTACCGGCTATTCCGAAGGTTCGGTCGGCACCGGGCTGGTGATCGGCATCATCGCGATGATTGTGGTGCTGATCCTGGGTATCTGCTTCATGGAGCGGGCGCAGAGGCGTTTGCTGATCCAGTACCCCAAGCGTGCCACGCAGCGCGGTGGGATGCAGGCGGATCGTTCGCACCTTCCGCTCAAGCTGAATACGGCAGGTGTTATCCCGCCGATTTTTGCCAGTTCGCTGCTGCTGTTGCCGCTGACGATCACGCAGTTCGCCGGCAATTCGGTGCAGAGCGACAGTGTGTTTTACAGCGTCGTGCAATCGCTCAATCAATATTTGGCGCCGGGCCAGGTGCTGTATCTCACGCTATATGCGATCGGCATCATCTTCTTCTGCTTCTTCTACACTGCGGTTGTCTTCAATCCTGAGGATACTGCGGATAATTTGAAGAAGAACGGCGGGTTTATTCCCGGTATTCGTCCTGGCAAGCGCACGGCGGATTATCTCGATTACGTGCTGACGCGAATTACCGTGGTCGGCGCGATCTACCTGACCGTGGTCTGCGTGGTGCCGGAGTATTTCCTGCGTCAGAGCGGGTTTACACTGTTCCTTGGCGGCACGAGCCTGCTGATCGTGGTGAACGTGACGGTGGACACCATCAGCCAGATCCAGTCGCATTTGCTGGCGCACCAGTATGGCGACCTGATCAAGAAGGCGAAGCTGAAAGGACGCCTGCGCTAGAGGCAGGGCCCGCAGGGGGGATTGTTGCAAGGCATGAACATTATTCTTCTCGGACCCCCCGGCGCGGGCAAGGGTACGCAGTCGGGCTTGCTGGTCGAGCATCACGGGATGGTACAGCTATCCACTGGTGACATGCTCCGCGCGGCGGTAAAGGCGCAGACACCGGTCGGCGTGAAAGCCAAGAGCATCATGGATCGCGGTGAACTGGTTTCCGACGAGATCGTGTCCGCATTGATCGACGCCGAGCTGGCGGCGATGGGCGACGACGTCGGCGCCATCTTTGACGGCTATCCGCGTACCGAGGCGCAGGCACTCGCCCTGGACGAGTTGCTCGGCAAGCACGGTCGCGAACTTGCGCATGTGATCGAACTCGACGTGGATGAGGATGCGCTGGTCGAGCGCATCACAGGTCGCTTTACCTGTGCCGAATGCGGAGAGGGCTATCACGATGTCTTCAAACAGCCCCGCACGCCCGGCAAGTGCGACAAATGCGGTTCAACCGAATTCAAGCGCCGTCCCGACGATAACGAGGAAACCGTACGCACGCGGATGCGCGAATATCGCGCGAAGACCGCACCGATCCTCCCCCTGTATGAAGCACGCGGGATCGTCTCGCGAATCGACGGGATGGCCGATATCGACGATGTAACGACGCGGATCGAAGCAATACTGAAAGCGTGAAGCGGAGCCCCTTCCGGGCACCCCGATAACTGTCCGATCGAGGGCGTTATCGCTGCGATGCAGTCGACTGTTCGCTGCCGGACGCCCGGAAATGTCGGCTCGCCGTGTCATTGCGGCCGTACTAGCGTCTCTTCTAATCTTTCATTTTGCATCATTGGAATTGCGGGGCCCACAAGCGGGCGCTAGTTCAGTCAGATCGGAAGAGCGTCGT
>OJIT01000012.1_pt1 | contig 19581 bp, 19 predicted proteins | sample 1595951 | NCBI WGS metagenome assembly OJIT01 (sample SAMN05416785, study PRJEB24817) | seawater metagenome | isolation source: Sea water | place: Canada:Atlantic | collected 2013-11 | reverse complement strand
CGAGATGGACGCAGTGACTGGAGTTCAGACGTGTGCTCTTCCGATCTCAGCAACCCTAGGCGCTTTTCTTAATGGTTTTGCTGTCTTTTTGCTTACTGCCGGGCTTTTTGCTGTCGTTAGCATCGCTGGGTTGCGGCAGCGATGGCAGCGATTTGGCCAGCATTTCGACGCTGTGGCGATAGTAGAGCTGGCTCTTATTATGCTCGCCAAGGCTTGCATAGAGACGTGCAAGTTCAGCGCAAACTTCGCCATTGGGGCGCTGCCGCTGGCTGGCTTCAAAGTACTCCAACGCCTTTTGCCACTGGCCGGTGCGCAGCGAGAGGCGACCGCAGGCGAGCAGCAGCTCGGGGTCGTTGGGGCGTTCCTGCAGCCACTTCTCGGCTTTAACTAGTTGGCGACCGGCGTTCACATTCAGCAGGCCGTAGCGTTTTACTAAGCGTGCGTCCCAGTGGTGATCCAGCGAGTGGTTGAGCAAGCGCTCGGCAATGGGCTCTTCGTGGGCTTGAATCAGCGCTTCGCTGTATAGCACGATCAGCTCGGTGTTGCCGCGCAGGTAGTCGGGCATATCAGCCCAAAGGCCACGCACTCGCTCAATGTTGGTGGGGTTTTGCGCTTCAAACACGATCAGCTCGCGGTAGGCTTTAAACTCCAACTGCTCACGCTCTTGCTGGGTGATGAGCTTCTGCGCCGCCAAGCGTGGAATCAAACGCCGTAAGCCTTCCCAATCGTTGACGCTTAAATGCACCTGCTTGAGTAGCTTGAGCACCTGGGGGTGGTTGGAGAGCTTCTTATCCAGGCGATTCAGAATCGCCTGGGCTTCTTCCGGCTGCTGACGCTCAATCATCATTTGCGCCTGCATCAAGCCAACGGCCGTATCGGCTCCGTCGGTGGTTAGCTGCGCCTGATTCAGGTGCTCCTGGGATTTCACGTGGTGGCCCTGATAATGGGCCGCCAGCGCTGCGGATAGGTAGTTGACCAGCGGTGTGCTGGAATCATCGGCGGCATTAACCAGGGTTTTTTCGGCTTTTTTCCAGCGCCCTTCGGTCAGTGCTACCAGGCCACGCACGGTGCGCTGCATGGCGCGACGGTTACGTGCGCGGCTGTTCCAGCTACGAAAACGCCCCATAGGGCGAATAATGCCGCTGAGCAAACGCAGTACAAAGTGTAGGACGATAAAGGCGGCAAACAGCAGCACCAGACCAAACCAAAACGATGTCTGGATGGATGAGTCGCCCACGCGGATTAGCCAATAGCCGGGCACCGACATCATCAGGTGCCCAAACAGGGCCCCGACGGCGAGGCCTGCGACAATGAGGAGAACAAGCTTTCTCATGAATCACCTCCGCTTTGGCCACGCGTCTTATAGCGGTTGTCGATAAAGCGTGCGAGCTCCTGCTGTGAAGCGCTGATATCGGGCAGCTCGGGTTTTACCTCTGCTTCCTTGAGCTCTTGAAGGCGCGTAATAACGCTTTGGGTCTCTTCACGAGTGGTGTCGTAGTAGTCGTTCAGCAGCTGTAGCGCTTTGTCGATACTCGCGTCATAAAGCTCTTTCTCTTCGTTGAGCAGGGCCAACTGCGTCTGCTCCAGCACTAAGCGCAGACTTTGGCGTAGGTAAGACTCTTGCTCTGGGGTAATCAGCGCTTCCAGCGCTTCATCGTGATGGCGAACCACCACCAGGTCTTTGAGCTCTTCACCGAAGCGCGCCAGCTGGCGCTGGAAAGTGCCGGTCGGCGGCTGCTCGATGCTGGAGGTTACCGCTTGCTCCTCAATTTCTTGAGAGAGTCGCAGAGAGGAGATACGTTCCTGCTGGGCATTGAGCGCTAAGTAGAGGCCTGTACGGTCAACCTGGGGCACGGCATCCAGAGCGGCTAGCTCATTGGCGATCGCTGCGCGTACGGGCGTCAACGCCGGGTTGTCAGCATCTACTAGGCGCGCATCGGCGGTACGCAGCAGCGCAGCTGCGCCATCAACGTCGCCTTCCAGCTGTAAACGCTGATTGGCCAGACGCAGCAGGTAGGCGGCTTCGGCATGCAACCACTCGCGCTCGTCGGTGTCCTGCTCTTGAGAGAGCTGGTCCAGCACTTGGCCCAGGGTCTCATCGACGTCGCTGCGGTAGCTGTCAAATTCATCACGCAGGTCACCCAGTGTGCTTTGCAGCGCTTCATCGCGCTCGGCTTCGCCGCTATCAAGGCGTGACTCGAGGTCGCTAACCGTTTGCTGTGAGGCGCTCCCCTCAGCCTGCTGTGCGACTTCGTCGAGGCGTTGCTGCTGGCTCTCCAGGCGCAGCCAGCCCTGCCAAGCGATAAATGCCAAGGCAATCGCCAGGATAATCACCAGGGCAATCGCGAGGCCGCCGCTTTTACTGCCTCCGCTTTTGCCCCCACCGCTTTGGCCGTTACCGCTGTCTTTGTGGCCGGTGGGCGGCGTAGTGCCCGCCGATGACTTGCCGCTGGTCGGCTTTGACGAGGCGGCGCTTGACGATGGCGAACTAGAAGTCGACCCGCTTGAGGAGGATGGGCTGGGTTGAGCGGCGCTCTGGGAAGGTGAGGCTGCACTGCTGGATGTGGTATCTGTCGATTTAGCCGTGCTGGTAGTACTGCTAGCAGCGGTTGAACTCGCAGTGGGCGAGCCCTTTCCACGCCGCCGCGACCGGCTATTTTTAGCGCCACTCTGAGCAGGTGTTGTTGAGCTCGGCGGCGTGTTCGGCTTGCTGGGCTCAGTCGCGTCGGTCGTGGAAGCTGCTTTGTCGGTCGTTTTAGGGACGCCTTGAGAGGCATCGGAGGACGTCGGTTGTACATCGTCCTGATCGTTTACTTGTTTGCTCATGTGTCGCTAGCCCTTAGTAAGTTCCTTGATCGACATCGGCACCCTGTGGGTCGCAGGTCTCCAACGCCGCTATCAACGCAGCTGGCGTAGCTCCGGACGCCACCTTGAGGTCACAAAAACCCAGTATGCCAGCCAGTGTAGCCAAACGGCGACTGGAAACGATTAGCGGTTGGTTCAAGGCCGCCTGATTGCACCATTTTGCCAGATGTTCCAGCAGTTCGCTGCTGGTGACGATCAACGCCCGGTAATTACCTGAACAAAGGCGCGTTTGCAGAGCGGGTTCAAGGGGGTGAAACGTGCGTCGATACACCGCTACGCGAGTCACCTGCGCGCCCCGCTCAGCAAGCGTTTCAGCGAGCAGCGGGCGGCCACCTTCTCCCGCCACCAGTAGAATACGCTGGTGCCCTAACTGTTGAAGCGAGGCAAGCGCAAGCAGTGCTTCGCTGGTATCTTCACCTGCACTGGGCGCAGGCACATGCACACGTACGCCCAACTGATCATAAAGCGTTGCCGCGGTGGCGCTGCCAACGCTGTAGTAGTCAATGCCAATGGGCAGCTGTGGCCAGAAGCGATCCAGCGCTTCACTTAAGCAAGTGGCCGCAAAGGGGCTGATGACTATTATCTTATGGTACTGATCAATATCCAGCCAGATACGCCGCATTTCAGGGGTTTCTAGTAAGGCTTCGAGTTGCATCACGTTGAGTGATTCAACGCTCTCGCCTCGCTCGCGCAGAGCAGCAGCCAGTGCTTCACCGCGCTCGCCAGGGCGGCAGATCAGTACCGGTTGGCTCATATGGCGCGGCCGTAAACCTCAGCCAAAATATCGCCAGCGCCTTGGTCGAGCAGCTCTTCGGCAATGCGAATGCCCAGCGCTTCGGGCTCATGCATCGAACCACGGCCTTCGGCGCGCAGCACTTCGGTGCCCTCTGGGTTGCCCACTAAGCCGCGTAGCCAAAGGGTTTCATTTTCAATATCCAGCACCGCGTGGCCCGCAATAGGCACTTGGCAGCCGCCCTCTAAGCGCGTGTTCATGGCCCGTTCGGCGCGCACACGCGTCGCGGTATCCGCGTCATCCAGCGGGGCTAGCAAGGCAATCAGCTCGGGGTCATGCAGGCGGCACTCAATGCCTAGGGCTCCTTGGCCGCAGGCGGGCAGGCACACTTCCGGCGGCAGTGCCTGGGCAATCCGCTCATCCAAGCCCAACCGCTTAAGGCCTGAGGTCGCCAGGATGATGGCGTCAAATTCTCCCGCGTCTAATTTACCTAGCCGCGTTTGTACGTTGCCGCGCAAGTTGAGAATTTGCAGGTCGGGGCGGGCTTCACGCATCTGCAGGCCACGGCGTAAGCTGGCGGTGCCAATTCGTGCCCCTTCGGGAAGCTCATCAATGCTAGAGTAGTGGTTGGATACAAACGCATCGGTAGGGTCGGCCCCCTCTAGGATGACCGACAGGCCCAGCCCTTCGGGGAAGAGCATGGGTACATCTTTCATCGAGTGGACGGCAATATCGGCACGGCCATCGAGCATGGCGTCTTCCAGCTCTTTAACGAACAGCCCTTTACCGCCAATTTTTGAAAGCGGTGTATCGAGAATTTTGTCGCCCTTGGTAGACAGAGCTACAAGCTCGACCTCAAGGCCGCTGTGAGCCGCCATTAAGCGGTCACGAACGTACTCAGCCTGCCACATGGCCAGTTGGCTTTTACGCGTGGCAATGCGCAGTTTGGTGATTGATAGCACGTTATTCTCCCTATACCGCAGACACGGCGAGTCAAGCTATGATAAGTGTCATCATAAAGCACCGAGCGCCACAGTAAAAATAACGGAACTGATTAGGCGCCCGTAACGTGCTTTATCCGTCCCCCTAGGAAATTGTATGTCCTCAGTGTTACCCCGCGGCCAGCTTGACCAGTTTTTCCTGCTTTCACGGGATCTGTTCTGCTGTATCGACTTTAAAGGCACGCTGCTGCAAGTCAATCCAGCCTTCGAGACGCTGCTGGGATATACCTCTGAACAGTTAATCGGGCGTTCCTGTGGTGTCGTCATTAACCCCCTTGACCACCCGGTGATCGAACGGGCGTTACAGCGAGTGCATCAAGGCGAAAAGGTCATTCCTTTTGAGGTGCGCGCTGTTTCCGCAACCGGCAAGCAGCACTGGTTAGAAATTTCGCCGTCGTTGGGGGAGGACGTGATTTACGTAATCGCCCGGGTGATTACGCGGCGTAAAGCTAGCGAACAACAGCTAAAATTATTGGAGCGTAGCGTTGAATCAAGCACCAATGGTGTTCTTATTGTCGATGCTCAGAGCAGCGATCTGCCTCTGGTTTACGTCAACGCTGCCTTTGAACGCATTACCGGCTATTCGCGCAACCAGGCACTGGGGCGTAACTGCCGTTTCCTACAGGGGGAAGAGACCGATCCCGCCACCGTCAAGCAGCTACAGGTAGGGATTACCGAGCAGCGTGAAGTACACGTGGTCATCCGTAACTATCGGCATGACGGCACGGTTTTTTGGAACGACTTGCACATTTCACCTGTACGCGATGAGAACGGCCAAGTGACCCACTTTGTCGGCGTACAGAATGATATCTCTGAACAGCGCGAATATCAGGCTCAACTCGACCATAACGCCCATCACGACGCCTTGACCGGGCTGCCCAACCGCTTGTTACTTGGTCAGCGCTTGGAAGAGGGGGGCGTGATGGCGCGCCGCTACCATCGCTATATAGCCGTGCTGTTTATTGACCTGGACGATTTTAAGCCGATCAACGATACCTTGGGCCATGAAGTGGGCGACTTTATTCTGGTTGAAGTGGCCAGGCGGTTGGAGAATGAACTGCGCCCCTGGGACACCGTCGCGCGTTTTGGCAGCGATGAGTTTGTGGTGTTGTTGCCGGATCTAGCCCATCAGGACGATGTTATACAGGTGGTCGAGCGGGTTCTCCAGGGGCTTTCGCCGCCCTACTGGTACCGCGACAGCGAGCTGCGCATCACCGCCAGTATCGGGATTGCCATCAATGACGGCAGCATGGACAACCCCCGCCAGCTTATTCAGCAGGCGGATTTGGCCATGTATAAAGCCAAGCGGCGCGGGCGTAATACCTACCACTGGTATACCGAAGACTTGAATCGCAAAGTGAGCGAAAGGGTGAGCTTGCGCAGCGCACTACAGCAAGCCATTGAACAGCAGCAGTTCGAACTGCATTACCAGCCGCAAATTCATGCGCCCAGTGGTCGCGTGGTGGGGGTGGAAGCACTAATCCGCTGGCAGCACCCTGAGCGCGGCAATATTCCGCCCTCTGATTTTATCAGCCTTGCCGAGGATACTGGTCAGATCATACCTATCAGCGAGTGGGTGCTGGCCACCGCTTGTCGCGATGCCCAGCAGCTTAATGGCCTAGGGTTGGGTGAGATCACCATGGCAGTCAATATCTCGCCGATGCAGTTTCAACGTCCCGGCTTTTTCGCCTCCATTGAGCAGGTGCTGGCGAGCAGTGGTTTAAGGCCAGCGCTATTGGAGTTAGAGCTCACCGAAAGCGTCCTGATGGAGAGTGCCGAGCAAGCCATCCAGGCGTTAAAGCATTTGCGTGCCCTGGGGGTTCAGATAGCGTTAGACGACTTTGGCACCGGCTTCTCTAGTCTCAGCTACTTAAAGCGGCTGCCGATTAATCGCATCAAGATTGACCGCTCCTTTGTGCGCGACGTGATCTCTGACCGCCACGATGCTGCGATTATCGAAGGCGTAGTCGCTATGGCGGGAAAGATGGGGCTTGAGGTATTGGTCGAAGGCGTCGAGACGGCAGAGCAGTTTGGCTACCTGCTAAAGCGCCACTGTGACTACTATCAAGGCTACTTCTTTGCTCGCCCCATGCCCCTCGGTGCCCTGCGCGAGTTTTTGCACCAGCCCCCTGCCGTCATAACGTCTCTCTGTTAGCTGACGCATAAGTAAAAACGGCGTGCCGCTGACCGGGGCGACTCTGGTACACTTTCTGCTAACGACTCCTTTGTTTTGTTAGCAGGATATATCTTCGATGAGCCAAGCCACGAATCAGTCTTGGGGCGGTCGCTTTAGCGAGCCCACCGATGCCTTTGTTGCACGCTTCACCGCGTCGGTTAATTTCGACCAGCGACTGGCCCCCCAGGACATCCAGGGTTCCATTGCCCACGCCACCATGCTTGCTCGGGTAGGCGTGCTGACCGATGAAGAACGCGATGCGATTATTAACGGCCTGAACGAGATACAGGGCGAAATCGAGCGCGGTGAATTTAACTGGTCGGTGCCGCTTGAAGATGTGCATATGAACATCGAAGCGCGGCTGACCGAAAAGATCGGCATTACCGGTAAAAAACTCCACACCGGGCGCTCGCGCAACGACCAGGTCGCCACCGATATTCGCCTGTTTATGCGCGATGAGATCGATGTTATTGAAGTAGAACTCAAGCGCCTGCGCGAAGGTATGATTGAGCTGGCCGATCGTGAAGCTGAAACCATTATGCCCGGCTTTACCCATCTGCAAACCGCCCAGCCGGTCACCTTTGGTCATCATATTCTGGCTTGGCAGGAGATGCTGGCTCGTGACCATGAGCGCCTGCTGGACTGCCGCAAGCGTGTCAACGTCATGCCGCTGGGCGCCGCGGCGCTGGCGGGCACTACCTATCCCATCGACCGCCACGTCACCGCAGAGCTGTTAGGCTTTGACCGCCCCACGGAGAACTCCCTGGACGCCGTCTCGGATCGTGACTTCGCTATTGAATTCACCAGCTTTGCCAGCATCCTATTGATGCACCTGTCGCGCATGAGCGAAGAACTGGTGCTGTGGACCAGCGCCCAGTTCAACTTTATCGACCTGCCCGACCGTTTCTGCACCGGCTCATCCATCATGCCGCAGAAGAAAAACCCTGACGTGCCGGAACTGGTGCGCGGCAAAACCGGTCGTGTTTATGGCCACCTGATGTCGCTGTTAACGCTGATGAAATCGCAACCGTTGGCCTACAACAAAGACAACCAGGAAGATAAAGAGCCGCTGTTCGATGCCGTGGATACCGTGCGCGACTGCCTGAAAGCCTTCGCCGATATGGTGCCCGCTATTGAGCCCAAAAAAGCCAGCATGTATGAAGCGGCGCGGCGTGGTTTCTCCACCGCGACGGACTTGGCTGACTACTTGGTGCGCAAAGGCGTGGCCTTTCGTGATGCCCACGAAATCGTCGGCCAGTCGGTGGCTTATGGCCTAAAAAGTGAAAAAGACCTTTCTGAAATGAGCCTGGAAGAGCTCCAGCAGTTCTCCGCTACCATCGAGCAGGATGTGTTCGAGGTATTGACTCTGGAAGGCTCGGTCGCCGCCCGTAACCACATTGGTGGCACGGCTCCCAACCAGGTGCGGGCGGCCGCCCAGCGAGCGCGTGAGGCGTTGGCCGCGCTCAAGGCGGGCGCATGAAAACGCTGGCAATCATCGCTCTTACAGCGCTGCTGTTAACCGCGGTTACTGCCTGTGGGCAAAAGGGGCCGCTTTATCTGCCGGACAATGCACCCGCTGACGAGCAATCTACCCAGTCGTCTGACCAGCCCTCTGAATAGATAGCCGCAGGCCCAGGAGAAGGGGAGAGCCCTATGGATTATTTTAACTACCGCGATGGCGTGCTATACGCCGAAGATGTGCCGCTGTCACGGATTGCCGACGAGTACGGCACGCCCTGCTACGTCTACTCAAAAGCGACCTTTGAGCGCCACTTTCGTGCCTACACCGAAGCACTGGGCGGCCATCCGCACTTGATCTGTTACGCGGTGAAGGCCAACTCCAATCTGGCTGTGCTAGGCCTGTTAGCCAAGCTGGGTGCGGGGTTCGATATTGTCTCTATCGGTGAGCTTGAGCGGGTGCTAAAAGCCGGTGGCGACCCGGCGAAAGTAGTGTTTTCGGGCGTTGCCAAGCAACCCCATGAAATGGTTCGTGCGCTGGACGTGGGCATTAAGTGCTTTAACGTTGAGTCACGCCCCGAACTTGAGCGCTTGAATCGTGTCGCCGGTGAGTTGGGGAAAATTGCCCCGGTCTCATTGCGGGTCAACCCAGACGTGGATGCGGGTACTCATCCGTATATCTCCACTGGTTTGAAGGATAATAAGTTCGGCATCCCGGTGGATGAAGCGTTGGCGGTTTACGAACTAGCCGCAAGCCTGCCCAATTTGCAGGTGAAGGGGCTCGACTGCCACATCGGTTCACAGCTAACTGAAACCGCACCCTTCCTGGATGCCCTTGATCGCTTACTGGTGCTTATGGAGCGGCTGCGTGAGCGGGGCATCGAAATCGAGCACCTTGATTTAGGTGGCGGTTTAGGCGTGCCTTACCGCGATGAAAAACCGCCCCAGCCGTTTGATTACGCTAGCCAACTGTTGGCGCGGCTTTCGCGTTGGGAAGGTGGCGAAGCGCTTACGTTGCTGTTTGAACCCGGTCGCTCCATCGCCGCCAATGCGGGTGTCATGCTCACTCGGGTAGAGTTTCTCAAGCCTGGAGAGACCAAGAACTTCGCCATTGTCGATGCGGCCATGAATGACCTGATTCGCCCGGCGCTGTACCAGGCCTGGCAGGCGATTGTGCCGGTGGATACTCGTCAAACACGCGAAAGCGCCCTTTACGACGTAGTGGGCCCAGTGTGTGAAACGGGTGACTTCCTGGGTAAGGAACGCGAGCTGGCGATTACCGAAGGCGATCTTTTGGCGGTGCGCTCGGCGGGGGCCTACGGTTTTGTTATGGCGTCGAACTATAACAGTCGCCCTCGCGCCGCCGAGTTAATGGTTGATGGCGACAGCTGCCATGTGGTGCGCGCGCGGGAAACCGTTGCCAGTCTGTGGGCGGGTGAAGCGCTGCTGCCCGAAGGGGGGCGTTGATGCTGTTACACTTCACCAAAATGCATGGCCTGGGTAATGACTTTGTCATGGTGGATCTAGTCACTCAGCGCGCCCGGTTGGACGAAGCTCAGATTCGTGCACTGGCAGACCGGCGTTTCGGCATTGGCTTTGATCAGTTGTTGCTCGTCGAACCGCCCCGGGATCCAGAGATGGATTTTCGCTACCGCATTTACAATGCTGACGGCAGTGAAGTGGAAAATTGTGGCAACGGTGCACGCTGCTTTGCCCGCTTCGTGCGCGATCAGCGATTGACCCACAAGCATGAAATCCACGTAGAAACCGCCGGGGGCCCGTTGGTGCTGACCGTGCAGCACGACGGTATGGTGCGAGTGGATATGGGCCGCCCGCGGTTTAGCCCTTTGGCGCTGCCGTTCGATGCCCCTGGGGATCAACCCCTGCATCAGTTACAAGTGGGTGATGAAACGCTGCAGATCGGCGTGGTCTCTATGGGAAACCCACATGCTGTGATGCAGGTTGAGAACGTTGATAGCGCCCCGGTGGAGCGCCTCGGGCCGTTGGTAGAGGCGCATCCGCGTTTTCCCAAGCGTGTTAACGTGGGCTTTATGCAGGTACTCTCGCCCAGTGAAATTCGTTTGCGTGTGTATGAGCGCGGCAGTGGCGAAACGCTGGCCTGCGGTACCGGTGCCTGCGCTGCAGTGGCCAGCGGTATTCGCCAGGGGCTGCTAAAAAGCCCCGTAAAAGTCCATTTACCCGGTGGAGAGCTCAGCATTGAGTGGCCTGACCCTGAAGGGGCGCTAACGATGGTGGGGCCAGCTACACGCGTCTTCGATGGCCGCGTAGCACTTAATTAATTCGAGGAGAACGGCGATGTCACAAGCCCCTGAACCCCGCAAAACGCTCGAGCCTGATCAAGTGGCGTTCTGGCTGGCGCGTCATCCCGATTTTTTCGTCGGTCGTGAAGGGTTACTGCAGCAGCTGCAGGTGCCCCACCCGCATATCGACGGGGCGGTGTCACTGCTAGAACGCTTGGTGTTAGACCTGCGCAAGCGCGCGGAAACCGCCGAGGGCCGCCTGGAGCACCTGCTGGAAACCGCTCGCCATAACGAGTCCCAGTACCGCCGGCTGCGGGAAACGTTGATAGCCCTGGTGGAAGCGCCGGATCGCGATGCGCTGGCGCAAGCATTGGCCACTCAGCTTAGCGAGCGCTTTGAAACCCCGGCCATGGCGCTGTGGTGTCCGGCCACGTTAAGCGATAGTGAACCGACGCCGCCTCAACCGCCACGGCACGTGCTTGATCAACATGCCAGCACACGGCTGTCGGCGCTGCTGGATGGCCGCACTAGCCGCTGTGTGAAGCTTAGCGTCAGCGACTGGAAGTGCTTGCTGCCCCATGTCAAAGCGCCGCGCAAAGCCGGTTCCTGTGCGATTTCACGGCTCTCGGCGGGTGACCCTTTGGGCTATTTGCTGCTGGCCAGCCCCAGCCCTGACGCCTATCGGGCCAGCATGGATACGCTGTTCACTGAGTACTTGGGTGATATCGTCGCGCGCCTGCTGGTGCGCCTGGGCGACTATGGCTGAAGCTCTTCCAACGGAAATAACGATAGCCAAGCGCGTTGAGGCTTTTTTAGCGGCGCTGGCATACCATGCTAGCCCTGCCACGGTGGCGGCTTATCAGCATGATTTGGCCGCACTGTGTAACTTCACCGAGCGACGCGATGTGACAAATCCTGCAGCGTTAGATACCGCTCTGCTGAGGGCTTTTCTGGGGTCGGAGCGTAGCCGGGGGCTGGCGCCTAGAAGCCTTGCCCGGCGGCGGGCGGCACTTTCCCGCTTCGCCGATTACCTGGTCAAGCAGGGTGTGCTGGTCGATAACCCGGTGGGACTACTGCGTACGCCCAAACAGCCCAGCCACCTGCCGCGCCCGGTGGATGTCGATGCCCTGGCGCGCTTTCTCGATACCCCCCACGATGGCTCGCCGCTGGGCGTGCGAGATCAGGCTATTCTTGAACTGTTTTACTCCAGTGGCCTGCGCTTAGCGGAGCTGGCGGCGCTTGATTTGGGCGATTTGCAGAATAGCCGGGTAAGGGTGATCGGCAAAGGCGGCAAGCCGCGTCAGGTGCCGGTAGGGCGCCGCGCCCAGCAGGCGCTGGCTGAGTGGCTGGGATGTCGCTCAGCGCTGGCACCTATTACTGAGCAGGCGCTATTTGTGGGCCAGCGCGGGCAGCGCTTGGGCCATCGTGCCATTCAAAAGCGTTTAGCTCAGCTGTCGATTGCCCGTGGCTTGCCCGAACACCTGCACCCGCACCGTTTGCGGCACTCCTTTGCCAGTCACCTGTTGGAGTCGAGCCAGGATCTGCGCGCCGTGCAAGAGCTGTTGGGGCACGCCAATCTATCGACCACGCAAATCTACACCCGGCTTGATTGGCAGCATCTGGCGACCAGCTACGACGCAGCGCACCCCCGTGCTAAACGAGGCCCCAACGACAGTAAGAATAGCCCCAGGAGCAAACCATGACGATGCTGCAGGCCATTACCTTCGATTTGGACGACACCCTATGGGACAACCACGGAGTCATGGCGCGTACCGAAGAGGGCCACTACCGCTGGCTACTGGAGGCACTTGAGGCATGGCGAGCGGCACGCCAGGAAACAGCGCTGGCGTTATCCCACGAAAGCGGCGGGCTGGATTATCTGCAGCGCCGTCAACAGTTGGCAAAAGAGGTGCCCGAACGGCGCGGCGACTTCACTTGGCTACGTTTGCGCTCACTGGAGGCCCAGTTAGAACACGCAGGTCTGCACCGCAGTGCTGCGTTGATGTGGGCAGCAGCAGCGATGAATGAGTTTCACCGCCTGCGCGTGCAGGTCACGCCCCATCCAGAAGCGGCCGGACTGCTGGCTGCCCTGGCAGAGCGCTATCAGTTGGCGGCGATCACCAACGGTAATATTCATCTTCAACGTCAGCCGCTGGCTGGCTACTTTCCGGTGGCCATTGCCGCGGGCGAGTTACTGGCGCCCAAGCCTGATCCGATGCCGTTCCTCACCGCGCTGTCGCGCTTAAACGTCGCCCCCGAGTGCGCTATGCACGTGGGCGATTCGTGGCAGGAGGACGTGCTCCCTGCCCAGCAGCTGGGCATGCACGCGGTATGGATTTCTGAAACAGAGGATCAGCCGCTCCCCCCGCGTGTGCATCGTATTGCCCATATTAAAGAGCTGCCCAGCATTCTCGAGAAGTTAGAGGCGCATCATTCTGGCGGTGTATACAGCCACTGATTGAGTTTCTGGGACAGCGTATCGACGCCGTCGCGCTTGAGTGAAGAGAACAGCTGAACAGAGACGAGGTCTTCCCACTCTTTCAAGCGTGAGCGCACTTTTTGCAACGCAGCGCTGGCAGGGCCTTTTTTCAGTTTGTCGGCTTTGGTGAGCAAAATATGCACCGGCATGCCGCGCTGGTCAGCATAATCGAGCATCATTTGGTCGAACTCGGTGAGCGGGTGGCGCACGTCCATTAGCAGTACTAAGCCGCGTAGACTGAAACGGTTGCGCAGGTACTCGGCTAGGTGCTTTTGCCACTCTAGCTTGACCGCCTCCGGCACCTTGGCGTAACCGTAGCCGGGTAGGTCGACCAAACGCCGCGACTCGTCGTTCATAACGCTGAAAAAGTTGATCAGTTGGGTGCGCCCCGGTGTGCGCGAGGTGCGCGCTAACGCATTTTGTTGCGTTAATGCGTTGATAGCACTGGATTTGCCCGCGTTTGAACGCCCGGCAAAGGCTACTTCTGCGCCGGTATCATCCGGGCACAGGGCCAGGGTGGGGGCGCTGATAAGAAAACTTGCCGTCGGGTAGTTCAGCCGAGGGACTGGGCTATCATGGGGGGTAGTCATTGGGTTGATCCTGAAAAACGAACATAAAAGCGGCCTACTCTGCGCACTATCACCTCTCTATCGCTTCGATAAAGTAGAACGCATGATAGCGACTCATGATAGAGAATTGAGAGCAGTACCGCGACGAATTACCCCTAAAGCAGTCCAGCACTTGCATTCCCGCCGCTGGGGTGATTCGTTATAATGCAAGCGGTTTATATCTGCGACCTGGGGCGCTAGTGTACCATCGCGATACGTTGTTGGTATTAGCGAAGGTTGGTATTGGCGGAGCTAACCCTGGTAACTTGTGAAACCTGGGAAGCGCCCAGGGTGCGTACCAGTCAAACATAAAACGGCATAGTGGAATAGCAATGAGAAAGTTACTGGCAAGCCTAGCAATTACCATGGGCGCCGTTGGCATCGCCCACGCTCAAACGGACTATCAAGCTGATGCTGACGCATCCGCTGGCCAGGAAATGGCCCAGACCTGTGCCGCCTGTCATGGGCAACAGGGCATTAGCCCATCGGGCGCTTTCCCTAATCTAGCGGGTCAGCAGATGTCCTATCTGGCGAAACAGATTATGGATATCCGCGACGGCAACCGCATGGTTCCCCAAATGGCCGGCCAAGTGGATGACTTCTCCGACCAGGATGCCTGGGATGTGGCAGCACACTTTGCGCGCCAGGATGCCAACTTGGGCCAGACCAGCGACGAAGACGCTGAGTTGCTGGCTCGCGGTGAAGAGCTTTACCGCGCTGGTGATATGTCCAAGGGCATTCCTGCCTGTTCAGCCTGCCATACGCCAACGGGTGTCGGTATCGGCAGCGCCGTTTACCCCGGTCTATCTGGGCAGCACGCTCAGTACACGGTCTCAACGTTGCAGGCATTCGCGTCAGGCGATCGTAACAATAGCCCCAATAACATCATGGGCGACATCGCTTCAAAAATGAGCGACAACGATATGGAAGCAGTGGCTAATTATGTGCTGGGTTTGAACTAAGGTTGTCAATAAGCGCGTTTAAAACCAGCAATCGATAGCCTAAACACTTCCTTATGCCGTTTGCGGGCCCTCACTAGGCAACGTTCGCTAGCTGAGGGAACCCGCTGGCTTATCAACGGTCTCACTCCCCGCTTACCCACGGAGAAACTTACACGATGTCTAATATGTTCAAAACGCTAATGGTTGCAGTGGCAGGTTTGGGGCTTTCTGCGGCAGTGAGTGCCCAGGAAGTGGTTGAAGGCCAACATTATGAGCTGCTTGAAACGCCGGTAGAAACCCAGGTTGATGACGGGCAAATTGAAGTCACCGAAGTATTTTGGTTTGGCTGCCCGCACTGCTACCGCCTGCAAACGCCGATTAATGAGTGGTACGAGACCCTGGACGATGACGTTAGTGTCGTCAAAATGCCCGCCACCATGGGTGGGGATTGGAATACCCACGCTACAGCATTCTATGCAGCTGAGTCGCTGGGTATCGAAGAGGAGCTACACGCCGACTTCTTTAACGCCATTCATCAGGAAAATCAGTCGCTCACAGAGCCCGATGAGATTGCTGCTTTCTTTGCCAACTACGGCGTCAGCGAAGAAGAGGCCAAGCAAGCGCTGACTGACTTTGGTGTGCGTAGCGAAGTGAATGATGCCAATAACCGTATGCGCAAAATGAAGTTAATGGGTGTGCCTGCCCTGGTGATTGATGGCCGTTTTCTGGTGACGCCGAGCTCAGCCGGTAGCCTGGAAAACATGCCGAAAGTCGCTGAAGCGTTGGTTGAGCAGGTGCGTGAAGAGCGCACAGAGTAACCGTGTTGCGTGAAGCGAGGGAGCGTGACACAACAGCCATCAATGGCTCACGCTCGACGCTGTTTGAAGATGGGCACTTGCGTTTGCTGACCTTTAATTTGCAGGTGGGCATCCAGACCTCGGCGTACCATCACTATCTTACGCGCAGTTGGCAGCACCTACTGCCCAACCCGCGTCGCCAGAAGCGGCTGGACGTGATGGGCGAAGTGCTGAGCAAGTTTGACGTGGTGGGGCTGCAAGAGGTCGATGGCGGTAGTTTTCGCTCAAGCCGCGTCAATCAGGTGGAGTATCTCGCTGCCCAAGCGGGGTTTCCCCATCATGTTCAGCAGCTCAATCGCAATCTGGGGCACATTGCCCAGCACAGTAACGGTTTACTCTCGCGCTTGGTACCCAGCCAAATAGAAGAGCACCGTTTGCCGGGGGCAATGCCAGGGCGCGGTGCGATTCACGCCCGCTTTGGCGAAGGGCCTGATGCGCTGCATATCTTTGTTGCCCACCTGGCGCTAAGCCACCGCGGCCGGGTGCGTCAGCTCAACTACTTAAGCGATATTATTCAACCACTGCGCCACGTGGTGGTCATGGGGGATCTCAACTGCACCCCTGACCAACTGCACGCTCACGAGCGTTTTAGTGCGTCGCTACCGCTGCACCCGGTTAAACCCCTGTTCAGTTACCCCTCCTGGCAGCCGCGCCATGCGTTGGATCATATTCTGCTTTCGCAATCGTTAGAGGCCGCCGAAGTGCGGGTGCTGGATCATCTCTTCTCTGACCACCTGCCGATTGCTGTCGATTTACCCTTGCCCGAGGCCTGTTTAGCGGCAATTCGTTCAAGCGTTTAATAATAAGCACGCTGTGCACTCCGTGAGCGCTGCATTGTCCGCGTATATGCGCTATTGTCTGGGACGCTGATCCCCTTAGCCGTTTTACGCGAGACACTCCCATGTCGGACACAACACAACTACCTGCTTTTATTGGTGCGCTGGACCGCGCTTCCGAATGGTTCGGGCGTACCCTTGCGTGGCTGATCATCCTTATGATGTTGATTCAGTTCGCGATTGTACTGCTTCGCTATGCCTTCAGTGTGAATAGCATCTTCATGCAAGAACTAGTGATGTATATGCACGCCAGCGTGTTTATGCTCGCTGCCGCCTATACGTTTCGCCACGACGGCCACGTGCGGGTGGATATCTTCTATCGAGGCATGACCCCGCGTCGCCAGGCGTTAATCAATGTGGTGGGCATTATCACGCTATTGATTCCAGTGATGGTCTTTATCATCGCTTCCAGTCTGGGCTACGTGGCCAACTCCTGGCGTATTCTGGAGACCTCCTCCGATTACGGCGGTATTCCGGCAGTCTACGCTCTGAAAACCTTGATACCGTTGTTTGCCGTGCTGATGATCGTGCAAGGCGTGATTGAAATTGTGCGCAATGGCTACGTGATGACCGGGCGGATAACGCCGGGAGCTGCTGGTGGCAATCACCTTGAGGAGCGTGTTTGATGCTGGAATTTATGCCAGTTATTTTATTTGCCGTTATCTGTATTGTGTTGATGTTCGGCTTTCCCGTGGCGCTTTCGCTGGCGGGCACGGCGCTGCTGTTTGCCGGAATGGGACTCGGGTTGGAAGCCATCGGTATCGACGCTAACTTTGATAGTGGCTATCTTGCCGCCTTGCCCAACCGGCTCTACGGCATAATGACCAACCAAACGCTGTTGGCGGTGCCGCTATTTGTCTTGATGGGCGTGTTGCTGGAAAAATCCAAAGTGGCTGAGACGCTGCTGGATGCCATGGCTCTGCTGTTTGGTGCCATGCGCGGTGGCCTGGGTATTTCGGTGACCCTGGTGGGTATGCTGATGGCTGCCTCTACCGGTATTGTGGGGGCCACGGTGGTCACCATGGGGCTGATGTCGCTTCCCACCATGCTAAAGCGTGGCTACAGCACCTCGTTGGCAACCGGCACCATCTGCGCCACCGGCACTCTGGGGCAGATTATTCCGCCTTCCATTGCCTTGGTACTGCTTGGTGATGTGCTGTCATCGGCGTATCAGCAGGCGCAGTTGGATATGGGTATCTTCAGCCCTAAAACGGTCTCCGTGGGCGACCTGTTTATGGGCGCGCTGGTGCCTGGGCTACTTCTGGTCGTGATGTACATGGTCTATGTGGCCCTGGTGGCCTGGTTGCGTCCGCATATGGCGCCTGCTGCCGACCGTGAAGAGTTGATGGCCGAGCTTGGTCATACCTCAGGGATTGGCATGCTACTGCTCAAAGGGTTGGTGCCACCGGTGGTGCTGATTGTGGCGGTACTGGGCTCGATTCTTAGTGGTTTTGCCACGCCGACCGAGGCCTCAGCGGTAGGCGCCTTCGGCGCTTTAGTGCTGGCGCTGGCTTATCGTCAGCTCGATTGGGCGACGTTGAAGGACGTGCTGCGTTCGACCACTCACGTGACTACCATGGTGTTTTTGATCCTGATCGGTGCAGCGCTGTTTTCGCTGGTGTTTCGTGCTTACGGCGGCGAACACATGGTGACCGAACTGTTCGAGGGTATGCCTGGTGGGGTGGTCGGCGCGACGATCATCGTTATGCTGGTGATCTTTTTGCTCGGCTTTATTCTCGACTTTATCGAAATCACCTTTGTGGTGGTGCCCATTGTCGGGCCGATCTTGCTTGCCATGGGCCTTGACCCGATTTGGCTGGGCATCATGATCGCGATTAACCTACAAACGTCGTTCTTAACGCCGCCGTTCGGCTTTGCGCTGTTCTATCTGCGTGGCGTAGCGCCGCCATCTGTATCTACCTCGGCTATTTACCGTGGCGTTATCCCGTTTATCCTAATGCAACTGGGTATGTTGCTGATGCTAACGTTCTTCCCGCAGTTGGCAACGTGGCTGCCAGCGCAGTTTGGCTAATAAAGGGTTAGTTGAAAAACATCGCTGCTATCAACGTTAAGAAGTGGCAACCTAATTAATAAGCAGTAAATAGCCATTAATGGCCTGAAGTAAACCGCCTAGTGTTCTACGCTAGGCGGAGTATTCCCTACTCATAATAGTAATAATAGAAAGTAAGAGGGTTATTGTATGAAAGCCAAGACACTCCCTACTGCCATCGCCATGACGACTGCACTTTCCGCCAGTTTGTTGGCAGTCTCTAGCGTTGATAATCACGCCCAGGCGCAAGAGGAAGAATTCCGTTGGAAAATGGTCACCTCCTGGCCGAAAAATTTCCCAGGTGTTGGTCAGGGTCCCGAGCGGTTATCCCAGCTGGTCGATGAAATGTCGGATGGCCGCCTGACCATTGAAGTCTTCGGTGCTGGCCAGTTGGTACCGGGGTTTGAGGTGTTTGACGCCGTTTCTGACGGTACCGCTGAGCTAGGCCACTCCGCCTCCTACTACTGGAAAGGCAAAGCGCCTGCTGCGCAGTTCTTTGCTGCCGTGCCGTTTGGCATGAATGCACAAGAGATGAACGCCTGGCTAAGCTATGGCGGCGGTATGGAGTTGTGGAACGAGCTCTACGATGACTTCGGCGTTGACGTCATGGTGGCGGGTGCCTCAGGCGTGCAGATGGGCGGCTGGTACAACAAAGAGATCAATTCGGTTGCCGACCTCGACGGACTGAAAATGCGTATGCCGGGCCTGGGTGGCGAAGTGATGAGCCGCATGGGTGTCGCGATTGTGAATATGCCGGGCGGCGAGATATTTACTTCGCTGCAATCCGGTGCGATTGACGCAACAGAGTGGATTGGCCCTTACAACGACCTGGCATTCGGACTGCATCAAGCCGCCGACTATTATTACTACCCAGGCTGGCACGAGCCGACGGTCATGTTTGAGGCAATCGTTAACGAAGAGGCTTTCGCGGAGCTGCCAGCGGATTTGCAGGCGATCCTGCGTACCGCTATTAGCGACATTAACCAGAGCGTACTGGATGAGTACACCGCACGTAACAACGATGCGCTGGAAACCCTGGTGAACGAGCACGATGTTGAGCTACGCCGCATTCCCGATGACGTACTGGCCCAGGCGCGTGAGCACTCTCAAGATGTGGTCGCCGAGCTGGCTGAATCGAGCGAATTAGCTACGCGTATCTATGACTCCTATCAAGCGTTCCAGGAGAAGGTCGAGGATTACCACGCCATCTCCGAGCAGGCGTATTACAACGCCCGCAACCCGGAAGGTGACACCGCGCAATAGTTTGCCGAGATCGGAAGAGCACACGTCTGAACTCCAGTCACTGCGTCCATCTC
>OJIT01000010.1_pt1 | contig 20628 bp, 16 predicted proteins | sample 1595951 | NCBI WGS metagenome assembly OJIT01 (sample SAMN05416785, study PRJEB24817) | seawater metagenome | isolation source: Sea water | place: Canada:Atlantic | collected 2013-11 | reverse complement strand
GTGACTGGAGTTCAGACGTTTGCTCTTCCGATCTGACAGCTTTGTCGCGTCGCATTCCGAATCGAGGAATGGACGGGCTGCGCACCTGCGCGGCTCCGCGTGGGGAAGCTGTGCCGGTTGATCGGGAAACCCAAAGGCGGGGGCCGGGGGCATGTCGCAAAGGCCGCAAGGATATGGAGGGCAGGGCTTTTCGCTTCGCGGCGAAAAGAACCGCTTCGTCCTGCCGCCGCCCTTCCGCAAGGCCGTGGCCGGGGACGGGGACCGCATCCTGTGCATCGCCAAGCACGATCGCTGGCCCTGCCTGATCGGCTTCGGGCTCGCCCGCACCGAGACTTTCGAAAACCAGCTCGACCGTGAGGAAGAGGCCGCCCTGCGCCTTGGCAGGGAATTCGATCGCGACATGCGGGCGATGCAATTGTGGGGCTTTTCCGAAGTGCCGTTCGATGCCTCGGGCCGCTTCGTGCTGCCCGACCACCTGTCTGAACTGGGCGGGTTGGACGACGGCATCTACTTCCAGGGCGCGGGCAATTTCATCACCATGTGGAATCCTGCCCGCCTCTACGACATGGGGCCTGGCTGGGAAGGCGCACAGGCGACCTGCCGCAAGCTCGCTTCCGATGCGGAGGCGAAGAAGAAGTGAGCCTGTCCGTCCCGCATGTTCCCGTATTGCTCGATGAAGTGGTCGATGCGCTGGCGATCCGCCCCGGCGACGTGGTGATCGATGCGACCTTCGGCGCAGGCGGCTACACCCGTGCATTCCTCGACGCGGGCGCCATCGTCCATGCGTTCGACCGCGATCCGGATGCCATCGCCGCCGCGCAGCACTGGGCCGAAACGAAAGAGCAGCCCGCCCGGCTGGTGCTGCATCCGCGTCGCTTTTCCGAGATGGTCGAGGCTATGGACGCGGCAGGCATCGCCCGGGTCGATGGAATCGCGATGGATATCGGCGTGTCCTCGATGCAGCTCGACCAGGCGGAGCGCGGCTTTGCCTTCTCGGTCCACGGTCCGCTCGACATGCGCATGGATCGCCAGCGTCCCAATGCCGCCGACTTCGTCAACGAGGCGGGCGAGGGCGAGATTGCCGATGTGCTTTATCAATATGGCGAGGAACGCCAGTCGCGCCGCGTCGCCCGCGCCATCGTGGCTGCGCGCCCTCTGGCAACCACGGGTGAACTGGCGAGCGTGGTGCGCAAGGCGCTGGGCTATCGCCCATATTCGAACAAGGGAAGTGCGCCGAAGGACCCCGCGACGCGCAGCTTCCAGGCGATCCGCATCCATGTAAACGGCGAACTGGACGAACTGGCCGCAGGCCTGTCCGCCGCCGAGACATTACTGCGCGAGGGTGGGCGGCTGGCGGTGGTCAGCTTCCACAGCCTGGAAGACCGGATGGTAAAGCGCTTCCTGCGCGATGCCGCGAACGCGAATGCGCGAGGATCGCGTCACCTGCCGATTACCGATGAGGGCGAACCGGCCCGCTTCGCTGATCTGGGCAAGGCAATCCGACCGTCGCGCGCCGAAACCGAACGCAATCCCCGCGCGCGCTCCGCCACTCTGCGCTCCGCAACCCGAACTTCCGCTCCCCCTCGCCCAGAAAGAGGACAGGCCGCATGACCCCGCAAGCCCGTTTCCGTCGTATTGGCTGGTTCGCCGCCCTGGCGATCTGCACCGCCCTCTACCTCGTGCTGCAATTCAAGGTGAGCACGGTGTCGAGCGACGTGATCAAGGCCGAGAGGCTGATTGTTACGCTGGAAGAAAAGAACATGATGCTCGAAACCGAGTTCATGACGCGGTCGAGCCAGATCCAGCTCGCAGCCTGGAACAGGGTCGATTTCGGATATGCGGCACCCAGGGCGGAGCAGTTTATTGACAGCGAACGCCAGCTGGCGCGCTTTTCCGGCCCACGCGCGGACAATGCCCCCGATCCGATCCGGCTGGCCAATGCGGTCGTCGAACACGAGACGGAGCCGTTCCCGCAGCTGGTCTCGCCCTTGACCGGGCGTCCGCTCGACGCTGCACTGGTCGAGCCAGAGCAGGCCAGCGAGCGCCACCTCGCGCTGGGGATCGCGCCGCAAACCGTGCGCGTTGCACTCAGTGCCGGGCATGCGTCGAAGGCCGGGGGCCAGTGAACTCGCTCGCTGCAGCGCGACCGCTGGCGCAGGGCGGACGTGTCCGCCTCGTCGATTACCGCCGCCAGTTCCTGCTGGTTGCGCGATTGCGCGTGCTGCTGGTCGCACTGGGGTTTTTCGTCGTTGCGCTGGTCGCAGTGATGCGTATCGCCTGGCTTGGCGTGCTCCAGCCGGCACCGGCTACCGCCAGCATGGCCGAAGCGCTGCTGCCTCCGCGCGGCGAGATCACCGATCGCAACGGCGTGCCGCTGGCACGCGCGTTTCCTGCCTATGCACTGTGGTTCAATCCGCGGGCGATGGACGATGGCGGGCCGCCGCTGGTCAGGTCGCCCGATGAGGTCGCGCGCGCCTTGCAGGCAATCTTCCCCGAACTCGACGTTGCGGATACCGCAGCCAAACTGCGTTCGGGCCGCGCGACGTATCTGCACCGCCGGGTGCTGCCCGAAGATGCCAACCGCGTGATGAAGATCGGCGAACTGGCGCTCGAATTGCCGCGCGAGACCGACCGCCACTATCCGCAAGGCTCGCTGGCGGCGCATGTCCTGGGTTATGTCGCTGCCGACGGGCACGGGCGCGTGGGGATGGAGGCGGTGCTCGACGACAAGCTGAACGATCCGGCACGTCGTGCGCAATCGTCCGCGCTTTCTATCGACGTACGTGTGCAGGGCGCGCTTGAAGACGAATTGCAGCGCGGAATGCTGGCCGTGGATGCGGTAGGCGCGGCAGGCATCGTGCTCGACGTCGATACCGGCGAAGTGATGGCGATGGCATCGCTTCCGGCCTTCGATCCCAACGCGGTGCAGACGTCCGACGTCAAGGTGACGCCCGAACAGCATCAGCGCGGCATTACCCCGCCGGTTTTCAACCGCGTGACCAACCAGGTCTACGAACTCGGTTCCACGTTCAAGCCGCTGACGGTGGCTGCCGCCATCGACTCCGGCGCCGTGACCAATCTCGCCCGCGCTTATTCGGGATTGCCGATGCGTGTCAGCGGGTACACGATCAGCGACAGCCATGTCATCGGCACCACGATCAACGTCCCCGAAATCCTGATCCATTCGTCGAATGTCGGCACCGCGCAGGTGGTCGACCAGATGGGTCCAGCAGTGTTCCAGCAATATATGCGCGATATGGGCATGAACGAGCGGCCCTATATCGAGTTGCCCGCGCGCGGTTTCCCGATCTGGGCGAGCGGCGACTGGCCGCGCCTGCGGGCAATGACGGTGGGCTTTGGCCACGGTGTCGCGGTAACGCCGCTGCACCTCGCGTCGGCCTATGCCGCGATGGTCAATGGCGGCATCTGGCGCCCGGCCACGCTGCAAAAGATCGCACCCGGAGATGCACCGCGCGGGCGTCGCGTTTTCAAGCAGAGTACCAGCGCGCGGATGAACCAGTTGATGCGCATGATCGCAGTCTATGGCACGGGGCGTAATGCCAATGCCGAGGGCTTTCGCGTCGGCGGCAAGACCGGTTCTGCCGAGAAGCCGGGCGCCGGTGGCTATCGCCGGACCACACTGGTTTCGACCTTCGCCGCAGCTTTCCCGATGGACGACCCGCGCTACGTGGTGGTTGCCATGCTGGACGAGCCAAAGGGCACAGTCGCCAGTTCCTTCCAGCGCACCGCCGCATGGAATGCTGCACCCATCGTGGGTAAACTGATCCCGCGTATCGGCCCGCAACTGGGCGTCCTTCCCGATGCGGATCGGGACGTCGACCTTACCGACCTGGACCCGCTGGTCGGGCGTGGGGGGCACTGATGAAACTTGCCGCTCTGGCCCGTTTGATCGGACACGATGACATCGCCGTTGGGGCGGGCGACGCGCAGGTAACCGGTTTTGCCATCGACCATCGCAAGGTTGCGCCCGGCAATATCTTTGGCGCGTTCGAAGGGGCCAAGGTAAATGGCGAGGATTTCATTCCCGCCGCGGTTTCATCCGGCGCGATCGCGATCGTTGCGCGGCCCGAAGCGCAGGTAACGGGGGCGGTGCACCTCGCCGATCCGCTGCCGCGTCGCGCTTTTGCGCGTATCGCCGCACACTATTGCACGCCGGTGCCCGACCATGTGGTGGCGGTGACGGGCACCAACGGCAAAACCTCTGTCGTTGAGATGACGCGGCAGATCTGGCGCATGTGCGGCTTTCGCGCGGCGTCCATCGGCACGCTCGGCGTGACGACGCCCGACGAGAGCGTGTCAACCGGCCTGACCACGCCCGATATCGTCACTTTCCTGTCGAACATGACTGGGCTGTCGCGCGAGGGCGTGACGCATGTCGCCTATGAGGCATCCAGCCACGGCCTGTCGCAATATCGCAACGAAGGGCTGCCCGTGCGCGCGGGGGCGTTCACCAATCTCAGCCGCGACCACCTCGATTATCATGCCGACATGGAGGACTATTTCGCTGCCAAGATGCGCCTGTTTGCCGAGGTGGTGGACGAAGGCGGCAGTGCCATCATCTGGGCCGACGACGCATGGGCACCGCGCGCTGCGGAGATTGCACGCGACCGCGGTCTGGCGCTGTTCACCGTGGGTGAGAGCGGCGAAGACCTGACGCTCGTTTCGCGCGAACCGAGCCAGCTCGGGCAGGATCTCGTGGTGGAGTTTAAGGGTGAGCGGCACGCTATCCGCCTGCCGCTGATCGGTGCTTACCAGGTTGCCAATGCACTTGTCTCGGCAGGCCTTGCCTTGGTTACGGGAGCCGATTCGGCACAGGTGCTCGACGCCGTGGCGAGACTGCAGCCGGTGCGCGGAAGGCTCGAGCGGGCTGCCATCGCGCACAGCGGGGCGCCGGTTTATGTGGATTACGCGCATACGCCTGATGCGCTGGCAGCGGCAATTGCGGCATTGCGCCCGCACGTGGCCGGTCGCCTGATCACCGTATTCGGAGCTGGCGGCGACCGCGACACCGGCAAGCGCGAGCCGATGGGGCAGGTCGCGACGGCAGGATCGGACCTTGTCTTCGTTACCGACGACAATCCGCGCGGAGAGGACGCTGCGGCGATCCGGGCGCAGATCATGCGTGGTGCGACGCGCGCGCGCGAGGTGGGCGACCGGCGTGCGGCGATTGCTGCCGCGATCGAAGTGGCCGGGGCCGACGACATAGTGCTGGTGGCCGGGAAGGGCCACGAGCAGGGACAGATTTTGGGTGCCGGAGACGATATGCGGATATTGCCGTTCGACGATGTGACCGTGGCCCGCGAATGTGCGGCTGCGCTGGCCGGCGGGGGCGCGCGATGAGCGCGTTGGCACAGGTCCTGCGCTGGCCGGGCGCGGGAACCGACCGGGCGCGGCTGGCGCTGTGGACCGCGCGCGAAATCGCGGACGCGACAAGCGGAACGGCCAGCAGCGATTTCCAGGTTTCGGGCGTCGAAATGGATTCGCGCGACGTGCGTTCGGGCGATCTGTTCGTGGCGCTCAGGGGTGAGGTGATGGATGGGCATCGCTTTGTCGACAAGGCTTTTGCCAATGGCGCCACAGCAGCGCTGGTGGACCGGCCTGTCGATGGCCCGCACGTCCTCGTCGGCGACACCACGAAAGCGCTTGCGGATCTTGCTGCAGCATCGCGCTCTCGGGTCAAGGCAACTGTCATCGGTGTAACCGGTTCGGTTGGAAAGACCGGCGTAAAGGAGGCGATCTTCGCCAGCCTTGAGCGGTTCTCCGGCGGCGCGGCGCACCGTTCCGTGCGCAGCTACAACAATCACGTCGGCGTTCCGCTCAGCCTGTCGCGGATGCCGCCGCGCAGCCGCTTCGGCGTGTTCGAGATGGGCATGAATCATGCGGGCGAACTGGCCGCGCTGACCGCTCAGGTGCGGCCCGATATTGCGGTCGTCACCACAATTGCACCCGCTCATATCGAGAACTTGGGCAGCGAAGAGGCTATTGCCGATGCCAAGGCGGAGATCTTCGGCGGCCTGCGCGCAGGCGGCACTGCTGTGATCCCCGCCGACAGCCCGCATTTCGAACGGCTGCGCGACGCCGCGCTGGCCTCTGGTGCCAAGGTCGTGTCTTTCGGACGTGCCGCCCATGCCGACATGCGCCTGCTCGACGCCCTCACCGTCGCCAATGGCGGGTCGCTGGTAACGGCCGCAATGGGCGATCATCGGCTGTGCTACAACGTCGCCGAACCGGGCGAGCACTGGATCGCCAATTCACTTTGCGTACTGGCGGCGGTCAAGGCGGCGGGTGGCGATTTGGGCGCTGCCGGTCTGGCCCTGGCGGAAATGGGCGGGCTGAAGGGGCGTGGCGCGCGCCTGCGCGTGGCGGCGCCGGGCGGTCATGCGCTGGTGATCGACGAGAGCTACAATGCCAATCCCGCCTCGATGCGGGCTACGCTGGCGCAACTCGGGCACACACCCGCTTCACGCCGGATCGCGGTGCTGGGCGCGATGAAGGAACTGGGCGACTTCGCTCCCGCTTTCCACGCACAATTGTCCGAACCGCTTGCCCTGGCGGATGTCGATTTTGCGGTGCTGGTGGGCGACGAGATGGTGGCGCTCGCGCGCGAATTGGGGAAAGGCACCCCCAACAATCTTGGCAAGCCGGTGCGCTTTGCCCATTGCAACAATTCCGGCGAAGCGATCGCCGCGCTCGAGGAGTTCGGCCTCCTGGGTGGCGATGCCGTGCTGGTGAAGGGTTCCAACTCGGTGGGGCTCGCCCGCCTGGTTACGCACCTTGGCGCAAGGGAAGGCTGATCCCGTCTAGACGATGTTGTATTTCCTCGCCCAATTGCTCGATTTCGAGGGCCTCCTGAACCTGATCCGGTACCAGACTTTCCGTGCCGGTGCTGCGATGATGACCGCGCTGTTCATCGGCCTCGTCATCGGTCCGCGCTTTATTGCCATGCTCCGCGTGCGGCAGGGCAAGGGTCAACCGATTCGCGAGGACGGGCCGAAGACGCATCTGGCCAAGGTGGGTACACCCACCATGGGCGGGCTGATGATCCTGACCTCGCTCACCATTTCGATGCTACTGTGGATGGACCTGGCCAATCCCTTCGTATGGGCCTGCATCGCGGTTACTGCGGGGTTCGGCGCAATCGGGTTCCTGGACGATTTCGACAAGGTGACCAAGCGCAGTCACAAGGGCGTGTCGGGCAAGGTCAGGCTGCTGGCCGAATTCGTCGTTGCGGGGATCGCGGCTTATCTGATCGTGGGTGAGATCAACACCGATCTGTATATCCCTTTCCTAAGCGGGAAGGTCATACCGCTCGGTCCGTTCTATTATGTCTTTGCCGCCACCGTGATCGTGGGCGCGGGCAATGCCGTAAACCTGACCGATGGACTGGACGGGCTGGCGACGATGCCCGTGGTCATCGCGGCGGGCGCATTCATGCTGATCGCCTATCTGGTCGGGCGCGTCGACTACTCGGAATATCTGGGCATACCGCATGTGTTGATGGCGGGAGAGCTGGCTATCCTGTGCGCTGCGATCATGGGCGCGGGGCTGGCCTTCCTTTGGTTCAACGCTCCGCCTGCCGCAGTGTTCATGGGAGACACCGGATCGCTGGCACTGGGCGGCGCGCTGGGCGCCATCGCCGTTGCCACGCATCACGAGATCGTGCTGGCCATCGTGGGTGGCCTGTTCGTGCTGGAAGCCGCCAGTGTCATCATCCAGGTTTTCTGGTTCAAACGGACCGGCAAGCGCATTTTCCGCATGGCCCCGATCCATCATCATTTCGAGCAGCTCGGCTGGAAGGAATCGACCGTGGTGATCCGTTTCTGGATTATCTCGATCGTGCTGGCCGTGATCGGTCTCGCGACGTTGAAGCTGCGGTGATCGTCTCGCAGGCCTTCGCGGGAAGACATTACGCCGTGCTCGGCCTTGCGCGATCGGGCATGGCGGCGGTGGAAAGCCTGTTGGCCAGCGGCGCGAAAGTGACCGCCTGGGACCGGCAGGCCACGCCGCGCGGCAAGCTGGAAGGGCGCGCCGCGATAGCCGACCCGATGGAAGCCGATCTCCGTCAGTTCGACGCCATCGTCGTCTCCCCCGGTGTCCCGCTCAACACCCATCCGCTGACGCAGCGCGCCGCCGAAGCGGGGGTGCCGGTGATAGGCGATATCGAATTGTTCGCATTGGCGCGCGCCGACCTGCCACCGCATCGGGTGGTCGGCATTACCGGCACCAATGGCAAGTCGACCACCACCGCGCTGGTCGAGCATTTGCTCGAACAGGCGGGCGTACCCGCGCGCATGGGCGGCAATATCGGCTTGCCCGTGCTGGGGCAGGAACCGCTGCCGGAGGGCGGGGTCTATGTCCTTGAGCTATCGAGTTACCAGATCGACCTGACGCGGTCGCTCGCCTGCGATGCGGCGGCGCTGACCAACATCACTCCCGACCATCTCGACCGCTACGACGGTTTCGAGGGCTACGCTTTCGCCAAGGCGCGGCTGTTCGCGATGCAGGGCGTGGGGCAATTCGCGGTCTTTGGCTGCGACGATGTGCCAACGCGTGCCATACAGCATGCCGAGGCTGCGCGGCGGCCGCAGGGGCGCGCCGTTTGCGCGTCGACCGTGCAACTGGCGACGCGGCAGGACAAGTGGATGGGCTTGCAAGGTCCGCACAATTTGCAGAACGCTGCCATCGCCACTGCGCTGACCGCCGAGCTTGGCCTTTCGCGTGAGCAGATATTCGATGGTCTTGCCTCGTTCCGCGGACTGGCGCACCGGATGGAGGTGCTGGGCGAATTCGGCGGCGTGACCGTGGTTAACGATTCCAAGGCCACCAATCCGGCTTCGACAGCTCCTGCTCTGGCAGCGTACCGGCCAGATCCAGACCCTCGCATTCACTGGATTTGCGGTGGGCTGGCGAAATCGGACGACCTCGATGATTGCGTGCCCTACTTCGGTAATATCGCGACGGCTTATACCATTGGCGAAGCGGGTGCGCTGTTCGGCGAGTTGCTCTCGCCGCATATGCCCGTCGAACCGTGCGAGATGCTTTGCGAAGCGACCTCCCGTGCGCTTGCCGCGGCGAAGCCGGGCGATGTCGTTCTGCTGTCGCCGGCCTGCGCCAGTTTCGATCAGTTCCGCGATTACGAGGTGCGCGGCGACACCTTCCGCAATTTCGTTGCCAACATGACCGGGACCGATGCGAGGCCCGGCGATCCCGCCACGAGGTCAGCGGCATGAGCGGCGTACGTCCCTACATTCCGCAAACCGGGCGGACCGCCGTCACACCGGCCCGGTACAAGTCCGATCACAAGCGCCGGCTGATCGTCTGGTGGCGCGAGATCGACCGCGTGCTGCTGATGCTGATCATAGCATTGATGGTGCTCGGCTCCATCGCTGTGGCGGCCGCCTCGCAGGCGAGCGCCGCGCGTCTGTCCACCTCGACCGTGACTCTCGATGAGTTCTATTTTTTCTGGGCGCACATCAGATGGCAGGTGCTTGGCATCGCCATCATGGTGGCGACATCGCTGATCCCGCTCGATCTCGCCCGGCGTGTATCGATCGTGCTTGGCGGCGTGATGCTGGTATGTCTTGTTCTGGTTCCTTTTATCGGGGTCGAGCGCAACGGCGCGCTGCGCTGGCTGAACCTGGGCATATCCTTCCAGCCTTCCGAATTTCTCAAGCCCGCCTTCGCAATCCTTGTCGCCTGGGTTCTTTCGTGGAAGGTGCGCGACCCGAACATGCCGGTGATCGGCATTTCTGCGGGGCTGCTGGGCCTGATCGTCATCCTGCTGATGGCACAACCGGACCTCGGATCGGCCATCCTGTTCGCGGGATGCTGGTTCGTACTGGTCCTGCTCGCGGGCTTGCCGATGCAGCGGATTGCCATCATGTCGGGTCTCGGCCTTGGCGCCATGGTTCTGGCCTATGCCTTTTACGACAATGCCCGGCATCGCATCGACACCTTTCTGGGCGGTGGCACGGCTTTCGATCACGTGGATCTTGCCAACCGGACACTGATGGGTGGTGGCTGGACCGGAACGGGTTTCGGACTTGGCACGCAAAAGATGCGCCTGCCCGAAGCGCATACGGACTATATCTTCTCGGTGGTGGGTGAGGAGTTCGGCCTGCTCGCCTGCGGGGTGTTCGTAATCCTCTATCTTGCGATCGTGCTGCGCGTGCTGGTTCGGCTGGTTGAGGAGGACCGGCTGTTCATCATCCTGGCGGGAACCGGCCTGATCGCGCTGTTCGGCGGGCAAGCGTTCATCAACATATTGGTCAACCTTCAATTATTTCCCTCGAAAGGCATGACGCTGCCATTGGTCAGTTACGGGGGATCGTCTACCGTCGCGCTGTGTTTCACAATCGGGCTGTTGCTGGCGATCACGCGGCGTAACCCGTTCCTCAGTCGCGAGGCTTTCGATCTGCGCGGCGGACAGACAAGCAGCCAGAACGGCAAAGAGGCAGGCAAATGACCGGCGTATCGCGCCATTACGTACTCGCGGCAGGCGGCACCGGCGGCCACTTGACGCCTGCTTTCGCGCTGGCTGCCGAACTCGATGCGCGCGGGCATCACGTGGCGCTGATCACGGACACGCGTGGCAGCGAGATTCCCGGCAAGCCCGGTTTCCTGCCTGCGCATGTCCTGCCTGCCGGGCGTTTCGGTTCGAACCCGTTGCGCTGGCCCGCCGGACTGGCGGCAGTGGTCGAGGGGCGCGGCATGGCGCGTCGGCTGTACGAGACATTTCAGCCGAGCGCAGTTATCGGCTTTGGCGGCTATCCCGCTCTGCCCGCGCTGCTGGCTGCAACGGCGGAGGACATCCCGGCAATTATCCACGAGCAGAACGCCGTGCTGGGCCGGGTGAACCGTCTGCTGGCGAGCCGTGTGGATGCGATAGCGACAGCATATCCCGACGTTTCGCGACTCAAGACGAAGTATTCCGCCAAGGTGCACCTGGTAGGCAATCCGGTGCGCCCCCAAGTGCTGGCTCTGCGCGACGAGGACTTTCCCGCCTTCACCGCCGATGGCCTGTTTCGCGTGCTGATAACTGGCGGCAGCCAGGGCGCGCGCGTGTTGTCGGAAGTCGTGCCCGATGGCCTGGCCATGCTGCCGCCCGCGCTGCGTTCGCGCCTGCAAGTGACTCAGCAATGCCGTCCCGAGGATCTTGACACGGTGCGCCAGCGCTATGCCGCGCACGACATTCCTGCCGAACTGGGAACCTATTTCGAGAACTTGCAGGAACGGCTGGCCGATGCGCACCTGTTCATCGGTCGGGCGGGCGCATCGACCATTGCCGAACTGACTGCCGTGGGCCGTCCGGCGATCCTGGTCCCGTTGCCCATCGCCACAGACGATCATCAGGCAGCCAATGTGCGCGAGATGGTGAAAGCGGGCGGTGCGCGTTCCATCCGCCAGCATGCCTTTACCGGCAAGGAACTGGCCAAGCAGATTCAGGCGATGGCGCAGCGACCCGATACGCTGGCCACCGCAGCACATGCCGCGTGGAATTGCGGTCGTCCCGATGCGGCCGAAAAGCTGGCCGACTTGGTGGAAAGCTTCGGCGCTGCACCGATACAGGACGTGATCCGCATGGGCGCCAACAACGCCCGCGGCGCTTCGCAAGGCGCCGAAGTGGCACAAGGGTCCGCACGCGAGATGTCCGAATGAAGGGTGTCGGCACCGATATCGGAACGATTCATTTCGTCGGAATCGGCGGCATCGGGATGTCCGGCATCGCCGAGGTGATGCACAATCTGGGTTATTCGGTCCAGGGCTCCGACATTGCCGAGGGTGCGGGCGTGGAGCGTTTGCGCGCGCGCGGCATCGACGTTGCCATCGGCCATGACGAGGCGAACCTGCGCGATGCGGTCGTCGTGGTCACGTCCACTGCCGTGCGGCGCACCAATCCTGAAGTCGCCGCCGCGCTCGAACGGCGCATCCCAGTGGTCCGGCGCGCTGAGATGCTGGCCGAGCTGATGCGCCTGAAAAGCACGGTGGCGGTCGCCGGAACGCATGGCAAGACCACCACCACCAGCATGGTCGCTACGCTGCTGGATGCGGGCGGGATCGATCCCACGGTCATCAACGGCGGAATAATCGAAAGCTACGGCTCCAACGCGCGGCTCGGCGACAGCGAGTGGATGGTGGTGGAGGCAGACGAGAGCGACGGTTCCTTTCTGCGGCTTGACGGGACAATCGCAGTGGTCACCAATATCGATCCCGAACACCTCGATCATTACGGCAGTTTCGAAGCGGTGAAGTCGGCATTCGTCCAGTTTATCGAGAACGTGCCTTTCTATGGTGCGGCGGTGCTTTGCATCGACCATGCCGAAGTACAGAACCTGATTGCGCGCGTGCGCGACCGGCGCGTGATAACCTATGGCTTTTCCCCACATGCCGATTTGCGGGCGGAGAACGTCCGGACCGATGGTGCCTCGACCCGGTTCGCCGCCGTGCAGCGCGACCGCGACGGAAGCGAGCGGCGAATCGACGATATCGTGCTGCCCATGCCCGGGCGCCATAATGTTCAAAACGCTCTTGCCGCCATCGCCGTGGCGGTGGAGATGGGCTGTCCCGACACGACCATACGCGAAGGCTTTGCGCGTTTCGGCGGGGTAAGGCGACGGTTCACGCTGGTCGGCGAGGTCGGCGGCGCCAGTGTCATCGACGACTACGCGCATCACCCGGTCGAAATCCGCGCCGTTCTCTCGGCGGCGCGCGATGCGGCAAAGGGTCGGGTGATCGCAGTGGCGCAGCCGCATCGCTACACACGCTTGCGCGACCTCATGGAAGATTTTCAGGGCGCCTTCGCCGATGCCGACATGGTCTTCGCCACGCCCGTTTATGCGGCGGGGGAAGAGCCGATCGAAGGCGTCGACGCCGCCACGCTGGTCGCCGGACTGAAAGCGCGCGGCCATCGCTATGTGATCGAGGTTTCCGGTCCTGCCGACCTGGCCGAACAGCTCGCCGACCTGCTCGCACCGGGCGACATGGTCGTCTGCCTGGGCGCAGGCGATATCACCAAATGGGCAGCGGGTCTGGCGAGCGACGTTGCCGCTTACCGCGCGCAGCAGGCCGAGGGGGCAGCATGACGCAGATGGACATGCAACCCGACGATGAAAAGCTGGGCGCCAACGCGCCGGGGTCGGACGAGGTCCACCCTCAAGGCGGTATCGTCAGCACGAAGGTGCGCGGCTCGCTGCAGAAGGACGCTCCGCTCGACAAGCTCGTCTGGTTCAAGAGCGGCGGGCGTGCCGATTACCTTTTCGAACCGGCGGACACGGAAGACCTGACGAATTTTCTCGGCCGGCTGGAAGAAGGCACGCCGGTCATGGCGCTGGGTCTGGGCTCCAACCTGATCATTCGCGACGGCGGGGTGCCGGGGGTCGTGGTCCGATTGGGCAAGCCGTTCTCCAGTGTGGAGGTGCGACGCGACAACGTGCTCGAATGCGGGGGCGGCGCACCGGGTATCCTCGTCGCGTCCAGCGCGCGTGACGCGGGAATTGCGGGGCTGGAATTCCTGCGCGGAATTCCCGGCACTGTTGGTGGCTTTGTGCGCATGAACGGCGGAGCGTATGGCCGCGAAGTAGCGGACATCCTGATCGATTGCGATGTCGTGCTGCCCGGCGGAAACTGCGTGAACATCCCGGCCAGCGATCTCAATTATACTTACCGTCATTCCAAGCTTCCGCCCGAAGCCATCGTGGTGAGCGCGCGTTTCCAGGGCAAGGAGGGCGATCCCGGCCGGATCAATGCGGAAATGAACCGAATCGCCGAAGAGCGTGAGCAATCGCAACCGTTGCGCACGAAGACCGGCGGATCGACGTTCAAGAACCCCGAAGGTCAGAAGGCATGGAAGCTGGTCGACGAAGCCGGTTGTCGCGGGCTGGTAATGGGCGACGCGCAGGTGAGCGAGAAGCACACCAATTTCCTCATCAACCGGGGCGCGGCGACCAGCGCCGATATCGAAGGGCTGGGCGAAGAAGTGCGCCGCCGCGTGGCGGGTAAGTCGGGCGTGACGCTGGAATGGGAAATTCAGCGGGTGGGTCGACCGTGAGTGCATTGAAATGAGCCTGCTTCCTCATCTCCACATCGCCGTGCTGATGGGCGGCTGGGCGAATGAACGCGAAGTTTCGCTAATGTCCGGCAAGGGCGTGGCCGATGCGCTGGAAGGTCTTGGCCACCGCGTTACCCGGATCGACATGGGCCGCGACGTTGCCGCACGACTGGACGATGCGGCACCCGATGTCGTGTTCAACGCGCTGCACGGCGTCCCGGGCGAGGACGGAACGGTGCAGGGTATGCTCGATCTTATGGGTATCCCCTACACCCATTCGGGACTGGCCACTTCGGTGATCGCCATCGACAAGGAATTGACCAAGCATGCACTGGTCCCCCACGGCATCCCGATGCCGGGCGGGCGCATCGTGAAGAGTGCGGATCTGTATGAGGGCGATCCGATTGCCCGCCCTTATGTGCTCAAGCCGGTCAACGAAGGATCGTCCGTCGGTGTCGCCATCGTCACCGACCAGAGCAATTGCGGCAATCCGATCCGCCGTGATGCGGAGGGGCCGTGGCAGCAGTTTCCCAGCCTGCTTGCCGAACCCTATATCCGCGGCCGCGAACTGACCACCGCAGTTCTTGGTGACCGCGCGCTGATGGTGACCGAACTCGTGCCCAAGAGCGGATTTTACGATTTCACCGCCAAATATACCGATGGCATGACCGAGCACGTTTGCCCGGCGGAAATCCCCGGCGAGATCGAGGCGCTATGTCTGCGATATGCGTTGCAGGCGCATCGCCGTCTCGGCTGTCGCGGAGTCAGTCGTTCCGATTTTCGCTGGGATGACGAGCGCGGCGAGGATGGGCTGTTCCTGCTGGAAACAAATACCCAGCCGGGCATGACTCCGCTCAGCCTTGCGCCCGAACAGGCCCGCCATTGCGGAATCGAATATCCGCAATTGTGCGAAATGGTAATTGCGGACGCATTGAAGCACTTCGATCATGTGTCGCAGCAAGGGGCGGCAGACTGATGGCGCAAACGATCCGCCGCAAGGCCACCGGGGTCCGTCGCCAGGCGCGTGCACAGGGGCGCCAGGGCCAGGTGCGCAAGGCAAAGGCGCGCACCAATTCGGTGTTCGACCGCATCGTAAATGCGCTGCCCTTTACCGAAGAGCAGTGGCACCGCTTCTTCATGATACTGATTTTTGCCGGGGCGCTGGCGCTGGTAGCAGTCGTGGCGAATGTCTCGGGGGCAACGGCAGTGGTTTCGGAGCGGTTCGCCCGCATATCGGCCAATGCCGGTTACAAGGTGCGCCATGTCGAGGTGCGCGGGACCGACAGGCTCAACCAGATGCGCGTATACGAACGGGCGATCGGTCGCGAGGACCTCGCCATGACACTCGTCGATCTGGATGCATTGCGGGCCGAACTTCTCGATCTCAACTGGGTGGCGGACGCGCGCGTATCGCGTCAGCTTCCCGATGCGCTGGTCATCGATATCGTCGAGCGCGAGCCGCATGCCGTGCTGGCCAAAGCGGATCGGCAGGTCCTGATCGATCCGACCGGGGCCGAGCTCGAACCGGTTTCGCCGGACCAGGTCAGGGATCTGCTGCTGATAGAGGGCATGGGCGCGCAGGCGCAGGTCGAGGCTTTGACCGGCCTGCTCGATTCCGCACCCGCGCTCAGGCCGCAGGTCAAGGGCGCCGAATGGGTCGGCAATCGCCGCTGGAACCTGACATTCAAGACCGGCCAGCATCTGGCTCTTCCCGAGGGCGAGAATCGTGCGGCTGCGGCGCTGATCAGCTTTGCCCAGGCCGATGGCGTTCACCGCCTGATCGGCGGCGAAGTGGTGGCCTTCGACATGCGCAACCCGCCGCGCATGTATATGCGGGTGCCGGGAAGGGCGGATCGCGAACTCGAAATGAAGGAGCGTAGCTGATGGCCAGCCAGCCGCGTATCAGCCGTGTTATCGGCGCTGTGAACATCGGCTCGTTCCGTATCTCGGCGATGATCGCGGGGATCGGCGAGAATGGCGAAATGCACGTACTTGGCAGCGGGCACCGTGCGGCGCAGGGTGTCAAGCGCGGCTATGTGACCGATATGGCGGCAGCCACCTATGCCGTGCGCGACGCGATCGAGCGGGCCGAGAAGCTGGCCGGGACCAGCATTTCCAGCGTGTGGATCGGCTGTTCGGGTGCGGGCCTCGCCAGCAGCATAACGCCGGTGGAAATCGAGATCGGCGGACGGCGGATCGAGGAGGAGGATATCGAGCACCTGCTCGTTTCCGCGCGCGAGGGGCTGGAGCCCGACGGTCGCATGGTGCTGCACGCACAGCCCGCCTGCTATTTCCTCGACGGCGCCGACGGTGTGGCCAATCCCAAAGGCCTGCATGCCGATCGGCTGGGCGTGGATATACATGTCATGCTGGCCGAGGGCGCGCCGATGCGCAACGTGACCGAAGCGGTCCAGAACGCGCATATGGAGGTCGAGGGCATCATTGCTTCTCCGCTCGCCGCGGGATTCGCCTGTCTGACCCCCGAAGAGCGCGATCTTGGCGTTGCGCTGGTGGAATTCGGTGGCGAGGTTACCAATGTAGCGGTCTTCGCCGGCGGAATGCTGCTGGGTCTCTCATCGATCCCGCGCGGTTCCGCCGATATCACCGATGCCATCGCCTCGGCGTTCGGAATCCGCCGATTCCAGGCCGAGCGTCTCAAATGCGTGTCCGGCTCGGCAATCGCCAGTCCGACTGATCACCGTGAAATGATTCCCGTCGCCGCGCCAGGTGACGAAGCCGCCAGCACAGTCGCGCGCGGAGCAGACGATCGCGGCAATCTGCCGCGTGCCGAACTGATTTCGGTCATCACCGGCGAACTCGATGTGCTTATGGGCGATGTCGGGCGTGCGCTCGATTCGATGGGATTTGCCACCGGCAAATCGGGTTCGCGCGCGCGGCAGGTTGTGATCACCGGCGGCGGAGCGGAACTGGCGCGGCTGGCCGACTACGCGCAATCGGTGCTGGGAACGCCCGTGCGGATCGGCAAGCCGCCTGCCTTGCGCGGCCTTCCCGAGGCGCATAGCGTTCCCGGATTCGCCACGCTGGCGGGATTGTGTCTTTATGCTGCCGAGGATCCGGTCGACATTCGTTCGGTCGGTTCGCGCTTTACACCGACAACGCGGTTTTCCGGTCTGGCGCTCGTTCGCCATATCCTTACTGCGATGCGGGAATATTTCTGATCGCCTGTCGTTTTGCCGTTATCGGACCCGCATGGCTGTGGATACATCGGTTTACCACTTCACGCGGTGAATCCCTTTGTGGCACAAGCGCACACGACCCTTCCGTTACGGCTCCCTGGGGAGAGCATTGAAATGAGTATCAATATCGGACCGCCCTCGGTCGAAGAACTGCGCCCGCGGATTACCGTGATCGGCGTCGGCGGCGCTGGCGGCAATGCCATCGCCAACATGATCGACTCGGAGATCGAAGGTGTCGATTTCATCGTCGCCAACACCGATGCGCAGGCGCTCAACAACGCCATTGCCGAACATCGTATCCAGCTGGGCCCCGACATCACGCAGGGTCTGGGCGCAGGATCCCGGCCCGAAGTCGGTCGTGCCGCCGCGGAAGAGACCGTGGAAGAGATCGAACGCGCGCTTGAAGGGGTGAACATGGTGTTCATCGCAGCGGGCATGGGCGGCGGGACCGGTACCGGTGCCGCGCCGGTGATCGCGGAAGTCGCGCGCGGCAAGGGTATCCTGACCGTGGGCGTGGTGACCAAGCCCTTCCTGTTCGAAGGGACGCGCCGGATGCGCTCCGCCGAATCGGGCATCGACGAATTGCAGAAGCACGTCGATACGCTGATCGTCATTCCCAATCAGAACCTGTTTCTGGTCGCGAAGGCCGAGACGACCTTCAAGGAAGCTTTCATGCTCGCCGACGAGGTGCTGCAGCAAGGCGTCCGCTCGATCACCGATCTGATGGTGATGCCTGGTCTCATCAATCTCGATTTCGCCGACATTCGCTCGGTCATGAACGAGATGGGCAAGGCGATGATGGGCACGGGCGAGGGCGAGGGCGACAATCGCGCTCTCGAAGCCGCCGAACGCGCGATCGCCAATCCGCTGCTCGACGGGGTAAGCATGCAAGGCGCCAAGGGTGTGATCATCTCGATCATCGGCGGCGAGGACATGAAGTTGCTCGAAGTCGACGAAGCGGCCAACCATATCCGCGAACTGGTCGATCCCGAAGCCAACATTATCTGGGGTTCGGCTTTCAATCCCGACCTGGACGGCAAAATACGCGTTTCGGTCGTGGCGACGGGTATCGAGCAGGCGCCCGAACACGCCCACTCCGCTTCGCGCCCGATGAGTCTGGGTGGCACGCGCGGCCCGAAGAGACCCGCCGCGCCGGGAAGTTCCGCGGGCGCAGGTGCACCGGCGGCAATCGACGAGCCGACCGACGAAAGCGATGACGATGCCTTCGACCTCGGCACCGCTGACGATGTCGAAGAAGTGGTCGCGCAGGACGAAGCACGCGGCGAGCATGCTGTTCCGACCGGCTACGGGGCTGGCAAGCAGGCCAACGAAGGCAGCGCCGATGGCGAAGACGGCGGCACGGGCCTGACCGAGCCCGCCGATGACGACGACTACGGGCGTACGCAGCGGGACGGTTTCAGCTCGCCGGGCAACGAACATTCGGCAAATGCGCAAGGCAAGGACGCTGCTGGGGACATGTTCGAACTGACGAAAGACGCCCGCGTTCCCCCTGCACCCCCGGAACAGCCGCAGGACGAACTTCTGCTCGACGCCAGCAGACTCGCCGATGCCGACGAACCGGTGCAGGACCCGGCTCTCGGTCGGCGCCGTCGCATGTTGGGCGGTGACACTGGCGAACCAGTCTCGCCTGCGCAACCTGCCGCGAAGAAGCCAGCCGGTGCGGCCGGTGCGGGAAGCACGCTGTTCGAGCGGATGGCCAATTTGTCGCGCGGTCCCGGTGCTGTGGAGGAAGAAGACGAGGATGAGGAGGACAGCAGCGGCCCGGCCATGCGCATCCCCCGATTCCTTGGGCGCCAGAACAACCAGTAAGTCCTTGTTCGCTTGGCGTTCAGGCCGATTGGCCTATCTGGTCGGCATGTCCTTTGCCAAATCGACACCGCGCAACGTCGCCGGAATTGTCGGCCTGTGTGCCGTCGCGCTTGGTGCGGTGGGCTTCGTAAGTGCTCCGGCGCTGGCGCAGCCGGTCGTCCAGGCGCTGCCGAACCCGGCGACAGAGCAGCTAAACGATGCGCTGCGCGGCCTCGCGCGTAATCCCAATTCACTGCCCCTGCTGATTACTGCGGGACAGGCATCGGTCGAGCTTGACGATTACGATGCGGCGCGCGGGTTTTTCCTGCGCGCCCAGGCAATCAGTTCGGGTGATGGGCGGGTGTTGACGGGCCTGGCGATGGTTGCAGTTCGACGTGAGGATCCTGTCGCGGCCATATCCCTGTTCGAACAGGCGCAGCGCGCCGGGCAGGACATGACTGCATATGGTGCGGAATTCGGACTGGCATACGATCTTGTCGGCAATAATGCGCTGGCGCAGAGATGGTATGGTGTGGCCCTGTCGCGCAACGACAATCCCGAAACGGTGCGGCGGCTGGCGCTCAGCCACGCCATCGCGGGAGACCGCGCGGCTTCGGAAGCAGTGCTATTGCCATTGCTCCAGCGTCGCGACCTGGCGGCATATCGCACGCGGGCTTTCGCGCTTGCGATTCTCGGTAAGGAAGACGAGGCGATTTCCATCGTCGAGACGATGCTGCCGGGCCGGCTTGCGCAGCGCCTCTCCCCCTATCTGCGTTTCATGCCCCGCCTTACGCGCGCACAACAGGCGGCTGCCGCGAACCTCGGCAGTTTCCCCCCGGCTGCGCAAATCGGCCGCGACAATCCGCAAATCGCCAGCGCGGCAGGATCCGCGCCGGCCCCTGCGGCATCGCAAGCGGCGAACCGTTCGGCCGATTCACGCCTGATCCCCAGCGGTCAGGCGATGGGGCCGTCTTCCACAAGGCGCTCCGGCACAACGCGCCGCGAGGTCGTACAGCAGGTCCCCCGCGCTACCACGCCCGCCCCGGCGGCGCGCCAAGAGGACGTGCAAGAATTGCCCCCTGCCATCGTGAGTCGTGAGGCGACACAGGAATTGCCGCCGGTCTCCAGTCCGACGACAGCGCCTGCGCCGACCGCGAACACGCGGCGTGAGGTGGTTCAAGCACTGCCGCCGCAGACAAGCCGACCCGAGCCAGCAGCGCCGGTCGTGGTCGCTCGCTTGCCGGAGCCGGAGCAGCAGGTGGCGCAACCTTCGTTCTCGATCAGTGAACCTGTCGCCGGACCGCCTGTCGATGCAAGGGTGCGCGAACCGCTGCAAATCGATCTGGCGCAAGCCTTTGCCGAGTTCGAGATCGAAGCGACCCCGCCAGCGCCGCGAAATCTCGATGCGGTGGACATCACCAAGATCGAACCCCGTCGCGAAGAACGGGCGCCCGCACCACCTCCTGCGCCTCCTCCTCCGCCGCCGCATCCCAGCAGGATCTGGGTGCAGGTGGCTACCGGACAGGACATATCGGCCTTTCGCTTCGACTGGCG
>OJIT01000006.1_pt1 | contig 24208 bp, 20 predicted proteins | sample 1595951 | NCBI WGS metagenome assembly OJIT01 (sample SAMN05416785, study PRJEB24817) | seawater metagenome | isolation source: Sea water | place: Canada:Atlantic | collected 2013-11 | reverse complement strand
CGACCACCGAGATCTACACTCTTTCCCTACACGACGCTCTTCCGATCTTGATGACACAGTTAGTCGACAACATGCAGCGGATTACCCAAAGCTCCCAGCAGATGGCCGATATTATCAATGTTATCGATTCGATCGCGTTTCAGACCAATATTCTGGCGCTGAATGCATCGGTAGAAGCGGCTCGGGCCGGCGAGCATGGGCGTGGTTTTGCGGTGGTGGCCGAAGAAGTGCGTAACCTGGCTGGCCGTAGCGCTGGTGCCGCCCAAGAAATTCGCGGTTTGATTGATGGCTCTAACCGTGAGGTAAGTGCGGGTGCCAGTATGGTCACCAAAGCCGAAGCTGCGATTAGCGAAGTGGCGGAAGCCGCGCGCAGTGTGACGCAGATCATGCACGAAATTTCAGCCGCCTCCGAAGAGCAGAGCCATGGTATTGCCCAGGTTAACCAAGCAGTAGCAGAGATGGATCAAGGTACCCAGCGTAATGCGGTGCGGGTTCAGGAAACCGCACGCGCGGCGGTCTCGCTTGAGAAGCAGGCGGGGCTATTAGCGCTATCGGTGGAAGCGTTTCGATTAAACAGTCAGGGGGCGCTACGTCCGCCAGCAGTGACAGCGACTAAGCACACTGCTCAGTTGCCTAGCACATCGTCGCCGAATTCGCCCGTTAAACGGCAGGCAGCCTCAGCAGAGGAGTGGGAAGCGTTTTGACCGAACAACGTGAACGGGTGGTAGACGCAGGTCAGTGGACATCGAGCAGTCAGATTGAGCGCGATCTAGTACTGACGGATGCGGATTTTACACGGATTCGCGAGCTGATTTATCAGCGCGCCGGCATTGTGCTGGCTGAGCATAAACGTGAAATGGTCTATAGCCGCCTAGCAAAGCGGCTACGCCACCATGGCATGACGCGCTTTACTGACTACTTGGTGCGCTTGGAGCGTCAGCCAGAAGCCAAGGAGTGGGAGGCGTTTACCAATGCACTGACCACTAACCTCACGGCCTTTTTTCGTGAGGCGCACCATTTTCCGCTGTTGGCTGAGCATATAAAGAACAAACAAGACCCGGTCACTATTTGGTGTTCGGCCGCCTCCACCGGGGAGGAGCCTTACTCGCTGGCAATGACATTGTTAGAAACGTTGGGCGCTAAAGCGTCGCAGGCCAAAGTGATCGCCACCGATATCGATACGGATGCGTTGGCCAGGGCTCGCGCTGGCGTTTATCCCCTGGAACAGGTGCGCAAGATCGATGAGGCACGGGTAAAGCGGTTTTTTCAGAAAGGAACGGGTAACCATGCGGGCTTTGCAAGGATTCGCCCAGAAGTATCCGCACTGGTGGAGTTTTTGCCACTGAACCTGCTAGCGCCGCAATGGCCAATTAAAGGCCCTTTTGATGCCGTGTTCTGCCGAAACATCATGATTTATTTTGATAAAGATACTCAATCAAAAATTCTTAAACGCTTTGCACCACTGATGAAGCCCGATGGCTTGCTGTTTGCAGGCCACTCGGAAAACTTCTCGTATATCAGCGGCGCATTCAAGCTGCGTGGTCAAACCGTTTATAACCTGGCCAAAAAATGAATAACTATCGTGTCTTTATAATCGCTTTAGGCGCTGTGGCTCCGGCGGTTGCAATAACACATCAGGCGTCTACAGCAAGAGGAGGCGTGCTTTGAGCGCAGCCAAGATCAAAGTGTTGTGTGTCGATGATTCGGCGCTAATTCGCGATTTGTTAACGGAAATTATTAATTCCCAGCCCGATATGGAAGTCGTTGCGGTAGCGCCTGACCCCATTGCCGCCAGGGATTTGATCAAGCAGCACAATCCTGATGTGCTCACCCTTGATGTGGAAATGCCACGCATGGATGGCTTGGATTTTCTTGAGCGTTTGATGCGCCTGCGTCCTATGCCGGTATTGATGGTGTCGTCGCTCACCCAAATCGGTTCGGAGATTACCCTGCGTGCGCTAGAGCTTGGCGCGCTGGATTTTGTCGCCAAGCCGAGTCTGGGCATCCGCAATGGGATGATGGAGTACGCTGACGAGATTGCCGAAAAACTGCGCGCCGCTGCGCGCTCGCGGCCTCGTCAGGCGCGGCATAAAAACACTCCGCCACCGGAAGCCCTGAAAGCCCCGTTAGTGTCGAGTGAAAAGCTGATCATTATTGGCGCGTCTACGGGGGGCACCGAAGCGATTCGTGCGGTACTTGAGCCGCTGCCCGCCAACGCCCCGGCGATTTTGATTACCCAGCATATGCCTGGCGGTTTTACCCGTTCGTTTGCGGAGCGCTTAGACCGGCTGTGCCGGATTACGGTGAAAGAGGCCGCCGACGGCGAGCGGATTCTACCTGGGCACGCTTATATCGCCCCAGGGGATCAACACCTTAAGTTAGCGCGTAGCGGTGCCAACTACGTAGCGCGGTTAGATAGCGGCCCACCGGTCAATCGCCACCGCCCCTCGGTAGACGTGCTGTTCCATTCAGCGGCTCAGCATGCGGGCAAGAACTCCATCGGTGTCATTTTGACCGGTATGGGTAAGGACGGTGCGGCAGGGCTGCTAGAGATGCGTCAAGCGGGCGCACCCACCATTGCCCAGAATGAGCAGACCTGTGTGGTCTTCGGTATGCCCCGTGAAGCTATTGCTGTCGGGGGGGCTGTGGAAGTGGTGGCGTTAGATGACATTCCCTCGCGAATGATGGCGCTGATCGCCGCCTCCGGCCGCGCCCAGCGTGTGTAGTGCAATTCATAAAAAGTTAGTAATCATAAAAACTAAATAAGCTCGCAAGGGAAATCACAATGAACCGTTTACTGCGCAACTTGAGTATTCACGCCGCCGTGGTCACATCGCTTTGCTGCTTTGTCGTGCTGATTTTAATGGTTTCGGGCTTGAGTGTGGTGGCCGATCGCAATTCACAAAATAACTTAGCCACGCTAAGCGGTATCAGCGATGCGCAGTTAAATGAGATGAATCGCGCCGATTCGCTGCTTAACCAAGCCATGTTGGCTATGGAAACTGCCTCCAACTACCTGATGGTAGGGCAGACCCAGCAATCCAATGAGCAGGTTGCCGTTGCCGCTGATCGCATCGAGCGTTCTGAAAAGCGTTTCGAGCGCTTTGCGGCAAACTCATTTTCACCGCAAGGCGAGGCATTGGCGAACACCCTAATTGAAGATTTTAATACCGTAATGGGGCTAGTTAAACAACAGCACGATACCTTTGAATATATGGACTTAACCAGCTACAACAACCTGCGCGATGAGCTGGTAGAGCCGATAAATATCTTATCTGAAAGTATGACGGCGTTTGTGGCCTACGGCTTCCATCGGGTAGATACCATTCGCGCTGACGCGGATGCCCAAGGCAATCTGTTTGCCATGATCAATGCTGGAGCGGTGATTTTTGCCTTACTGATGACCTTGATAATCTACCTAGGTTTACGCCGTACAGTGATTGCGCCGCTAAGAGGCGCCATCCAACGGCTTGATGCGATTGCTGAGGCTGATTTGACCAACCCGCTGCCGGAAGCAGGTAAAAATGAAATTGGCCGTTTGTTTGGTGCTATGGGCACCATGCAGCAAAACCTCACCAATATCGTTGGCCGGGTGCGTGAAGGCAGTAACGAAATTCACCACGGCACCCGTGAGATTGCCAGCGGCAACGCTGACCTCTCCTCACGCACGGAGCAGCAGGCGGCATCGATTCAACAAACCGCGGCCAGCATGGAAGAGATGACCGCGACGGTAAAACAGAACGCCGACAATGCTCGTCAAGCCAGCACCCTGGCAGCAGACGCCTCCACCACGGCTGAGCGCGGTGGACAAGTGGTGGAGCAAGTGGTGCAAACTATGCACGGTATCTCCACCAGCTCGAAAAAAGTCGCCGATATCACCAGCGTTATTGACTCAATTGCTTTTCAAACCAATATTCTGGCTCTCAACGCCTCGGTAGAGGCCGCCCGCGCCGGCGAGCAAGGTCGCGGATTTGCGGTGGTGGCGGGGGAAGTGCGTAATTTGGCCAGCCGCAGTGCGGATGCGGCCAAAGAGATTAAAACTCTGATTGATGCTTCGGTAACACAAATTCAGCAAGGCTCCACTCTGGTCGAGCAGGCCGGTACCACGATGTCGGATGTGGTTACTGCAGTGCGCCGTGTTACCGATATCATGGATGAAATCTCCGCTGCCTCCCAAGAGCAGAGTGACGGTATTGAGCAAGTCAGCCAAGCCGTGGGCCAGATGGATCAAGTCACCCAACAAAATGCCGCGCTGGTACAGCAAGCCTCTGCGGCGGCGGCCTCCCTTGAGGAACAGGCCAACCGGTTGGAGCAAGCCGTAGCCGTGTTTAAGCTGTTAGGTATGCAGGGGGCGTCCCATCAGGCGCTGCCTTCCTCATCGCCAGCAACGGACGTTATGCCTGCGCCTAGGGCCGACCAGCAAGCTCGTCGCCCAGCTCCAGCTCCAGCCTCGCAGCGCAGCGACCACGAAGAGTGGGAGGAATTCTGAAGAACCGTTTTGAAAGAGCCGTTTCAAAGTAGCCGTTTTAAACCCCTGACTGTACTTTTCAGTCGCCCTTGTGCCATATACTGATTGATTAGAGGATGACCCATGGCAGATAAGAATATGAGTTTCCTGGTTGTAGACGACTTTCCCACCATGCGTCGGATCGTACGTAGTCTGCTTAAAGAGTTGGGCTTCACCAACGTGGATGAAGCCGAAGATGGACAAGATGCGCTCAATAAGCTGCGTGCCGGCAAGTTTGAGTTCGTCGTTTCCGATTGGAACATGCCGAACCTTGATGGCCTGGAGATGCTCAAGGAGATCCGTCAGGATGACGCCTTGAAAGACCTTCCTGTGTTGATGGTGACCGCAGAAGCGAAGAAAGAGAACATTATAGCGGCTGCTCAGGCGGGCGCTAACGGCTATGTCGTCAAGCCGTTCACTGCCGCTACCCTCGAAGAAAAGCTCAATAAGATCTTCGAAAAACTGGGTATGTGAGCAACTGGGCCTATGTGCTTGGTTAACGAGGAGACAACGTTATGAGCCAGAATGAGCAGTCCGATTCTGCCCAATCGTCCGAACAAGCCGCCGAAGACTTAATTCATCGCATCGGTAAGTTGACGCGCATGCTGCGCGAAAACATGCGTGAACTGGGGCTTGATAAAGAGATTGAGAAGGCGGCCGAAGCCATCCCCGATGCACGCGACCGCTTGCACTATGTCGCCACCATGACGGAGCAGGCAGCAGATCGAGCGCTCAATGCCGTTGACCGTGCGCAGCCGCTGCAGGATCAGTTGTCAGACCGGGCGGAAGCGTTGGATAAACGCTGGGCCGAGTGGTTTGAAGCACCGAAAGAGCTGGATGAGGCGAAAGCGCTCGTTGTCGAGACACGCACTTATCTTAGCGAAGTGCCCGATGTGGTTTCAGCGACTAACAAAGAACTGATGGAAATCATGATGGCTCAGGACTTTCAGGACCTGACCGGCCAAGTGATTAAGAAGATGATGGACGTGATCCATGAGATCGAACATCAGTTGGTGCAAGTGTTGATCGATAACGCGCCGGGCGCCCATGCACGAGAAACGCTGCAGCGCAAGGCCGAGGATCAGTGGAAAAGCGACAGTGCACGGCGTAACGAAGAGCTTTTGAATGGGCCGCAAGTGAAGGATAATGTCCCTGATACCGTCTCTGGGCAAGATCAAGTAGACGACTTATTGGACGAATTAGGCTTCTAAGATGCGTTATTAAACGCCCTCTGGGCACGCAAGTACGCCATTCAGCCGTCCCTATGGACGGCTGAATACGTGATAAGCTTTGCTTCACCTGGCCGGATACCCGTATGGCAGATAACGATAGCGACCAGGAAAAGACCGAAGAGGCCACGCCCAGGCGGAAAGAGAAAGCCCGTGAAGAGGGTCAAGTTGCCCGTTCCCGCGAGTTAAATACGTTTTTACTTTTGCTGGGTGGGGTGATCGGCCTTTATAGCATGGGCAACATGCTCTACGACCAGCTGGGTGCGGTGATGGAGCAAGCTTTCTTGTTTGAGCGCCGCCAGGCAATGGAAAGTACGCCGATGCTGGTCAATGCGCTGGACCTTGGTCAGCGCACGCTATTTGCCATGATGCCGCTGTTTTTACTGTTAGCCATCATTGCATTAGTTGCCCCTGGGCTGATGGGAGGCTGGCTGATATCGGGTAAATCGATGCAGCCCAAGTTTTCCAAGCTAAACCCTATTAAGGGCGTAAAGCGTATCTTCTCCACCCAGGCTCTGATCGAATTGGCAAAAGCGATTGCCAAATCGTTTCTGGTGGGGGGCGTGGCTGCGACGTTTTTGTATTTCAACATCGGCAAATTTATGGCGCTAATGGATCAGCCTATCCAGCAAGCGCTAACCAATGCCTTAAGCATGGCGGCTCAGGCAGCTGGGCTAATGGTGCTGGTGTTGATCGTGGTCATTTTGATCGATGTCCCTTTCCAGCTCTGGGACAATGCTAAGAAGCTGCGCATGAGTCAGGAAGAGATTAAGCGTGAGCACAAAGAGTCCGAAGGCGACCCGCATGTGAAGGCGCGCATTCGCCAGCAGCAGCAGGCCATGGCGCGGGGCAGGATGATGAGCAAAGTACCCGAAGCGGATGTCATCATCACCAACCCTACGCACTACGCGATAGCACTGACTTATCAGGAAGGCAGTATGGGCGCCCCGCGGCTGGTGGCAAAAGGCGCCGACGCAGTGGCTGTACGCATTCGCGAAATCGCTGAAGAGGCAGGCGTGCCTCGCTTGCAGGCAGCACCATTGGCGCGGGCCCTGTATCATCACGTCGATCTAGATGCAGAAGTACCTGCCGAACTGTATACCGCGGTGGCGGAAGTAATGGCCTGGGCCTACCGCCTCAAGCAAGTATCACAACAAGGAGGCGAGGTGCCCCCAACCCCCGATAACCTGCCGGTTCCGCCGGAGATGGAAAGCCCCGGGCATGGCGCCGGTGGTAATGAGGCGCAACCATGAAAGGCTTGAGTCAGCTAGTAGGTCGGCGCGACTGGATGGGTGATGTGCGCATGAAGCTGCTGGTCGGGCCGCTGCTCATCCTCATGATTTTGGGCATGATGATTGTGCCCTTGCCTCCCTTCGCCCTGGATTTACTCTTCACCTTCAACATCGCTCTGGCCATTATGGTGTTATTGGTCAGCATGTTTACGCAGAAGCCGCTGGACTTTGCGGCGTTTCCTGCCGTGTTGCTATTTACTACGCTGCTGCGCCTGTCGCTCAATGTGGCTTCTACCCGTGTAGTGCTGATGGAGGGCCACCAAGGCGGCGCCTCTGCGGGTAAGGTCATTGAAGCGTTCGGGGCGTTTCTGGTCGGCGGTAATTTCGCTGTTGGCCTAGTGGTCTTCCTGATTCTTGTCATCATCAACTTTATGGTTATCACCAAAGGTGCTGGCCGTATTGCCGAAGTGGGTGCGCGCTTTACCCTGGATGCAATGCCTGGTAAGCAGATGGCCATCGATGCCGATCTGAACGCCGGCTTGATCGGCGAAGAAGACGCCAAAAAGCGCCGCGCGGAGGTTTCTCAAGAGGCGGATTTCTTTGGTTCCATGGACGGCGCAAGTAAGTTTGTCCGTGGCGATGCCATTGCCGGTTTGGTGATTATGGTGGTCAATATCATCGGCGGGCTGATGATTGGCATGCTGCAGCACGATATGAGCTTTGGCGCTGCTGGTCAGACCTATATGTTGTTGGCGATTGGTGATGGCCTGGTGGCGCAAATCCCTGCTTTGGTGATCTCCACCGCCGCGGGTGTCACAGTATCCCGGGTCAGCATGGATACGAACGAAGATATTGGCCAGCAAATGCTTAGCCAATTGTTCGTTAATCCTCAGGTACTGATTTTGGCTGCCGTGGTGATGGGCATGCTGGGTATGGTACCTGGCATGCCCAATTTCGTATTTCTATTCTTTACCGCGTTGTTGGCTGGCCTGGCATGGCTGTTAACGCGCCAAAAAGAGAAGGCGTTGGTCAAGGAGGAGATTGCCGCGGCACCGGTGCCTTTACAGGAGACTCCCGAAGCGAGTTGGGAAGATGTGCAACTGGTCGATACGCTTGGCCTGGAAGTGGGCCATCGCTTAATCCCGCTGGTGGACTCGCGTCAAAAAGGCGAGCTGCTCGGGCGCATTAAGAGCGTACGTAAGAAGTTTGCCCAAGAAGTGGGTTTCCTGCCGCCGGTCGTCCATATCCGTGATAATTTGGAGCTGCCGCCGAACGCCTATGTACTCTCCATGAAAGGCGCCGAGATTGGTCGCGCCGAGGCACAACCAGGTAAATGGCTAGCGATTAACCCCGGGCAGGTATCGGGCGAGCTGCAGGGCACCCATACTCAGGATCCCGCTTTTGGCTTGCCCGCTGTCTGGATTGATAGCAACCAGCGTGAGCATGCCCAGGTGTATGGCTACACCGTTGTGGATGCCAGTACCGTCATAGCGACCCACTTGAACCACTTGTTGCACCGTCATTCACCCGAGATGCTGGGCCGTCAGGAAGTACAGAAGTTGCTGGATAAAATGGGCGATGATCAAAAAACGTTGGTCGAAGAGGTGATCCCCAAAGCTATTTCATTGACGGTACTGCAGCGTATCTTGCAAAACCTGCTTGACGAAGATGTCTCTATCCGCGACATGCGCACTATTCTCGATACCCTGGCCGAGTACGCCACACAGCAAAAAGATCCTAATGAGCTGACGGCGCTGGTGCGAGTCTCGCTGGGGCGCGCCATTGTCCAGCAGTGGTTTGCGGGGCAGGAGACACTCAATGTCATGGGGCTGGATGCTCAACTGGAACAAGTGCTGGTACAGGCCATGAATGGCAACGGCGCCATGGAGCCCGGGTTGGCAGAAACGCTGATGACCCAGGCCCAGCAGGCGCTGGAGCGTCACGAAAGTTCCGGCGAGCCGCCGGTGCTGGTCGTGCAACATTCACTAAGGGCGGTGCTGTCGCGCTTCTTGCGTCGCCGGTTACGCCATATGTCGGTACTGTCCCAGGCTGAAATTCCCGACGATCGCACATTAAGAGTGACCACAGTGGTCGGCGGACGTTAAAGATGGCACGCCGTGATAGGCTAGCGTCGTCCATTTTCAGAACAGGCAAGGGTAAATCATGAGCGTTAGACGTTTCGTGGGAGCCAATAGTCGTGATGTGATGCGCCAAGTGCGTGAAACGCTCGGTGAAGACGCCTTGATTGTCGCAAATCGGCGTACCGAAGGGGGCGTTGAAATTTTAGCGATGGCGGATGAAGCCATCGACCACTTTGAACCCTCACCAGAACCTGCACCACCCGAAACGCCGACAGCACCCCCAGCGCAAGACCCCATGCAGGCGATGAGCGAGCGCTTACTGCGCGAAATGCAGGATATGCGAGCGCTGCTGGCAAACAGCCAGTCAACCCATACTGCTTCACCATCGCCAGCAGCGCCCACCGGAACGGCTGCACGGCTGCGTCAACTGCTATGGAATGTGGGTTTTAGCAGCGAAATTGCCGATGAACTGCTGGCTGGGTTGCCTGCATCGCTAACCAGGTTAGACGGCGATAGCGAAGCCCCACTGCAGTGGCTGCGACAGCAGTTAATGGATCGCCTTTACGTACTCAACGATGAAGCAAGCTTTTTCGACCAAACCGGCATTGTTGCCCTGGTGGGGCCAACGGGGGTAGGTAAAACCACCACCACCGCCAAGCTGGCCGCTCGTTTTGTGATGCGCCACGGCACGCGCCCGGTAGCGCTGGTTACCACCGACAGCTTCCGGATCGGTGCCCATGAGCAGTTGCGCATTTATGCGCGCCTGCTGGATACCCCGATGTACGCCTTGGATGCCGAACAGCCCATCGACGATTTGCTGGGCCGCCTGCAGGGCAAGCAGTGGGTAATTATCGACACCGTAGGCATGAGTCAGCGTGACCAGCGGGTGATAGAGCAGATTGCCCACCTGCAAGGAGGACGCTCGCGGGTACGTTTGGTGCTGCTACTCAATGCTGCCAGCCAACCGGAAACCCTCGAAGAAGTGGTGCTGCGCTACCGTCAGGCCGCGCGGGCGGCGGGCGCAGAGTTAGATGACTGTATTATCACCAAACAGGATGAGGCGGGACGTCTGGCTCCAGTGTTAGATATTATTATGCGTCACGGGATGCGCGTCCTGTTTGGTTCTAATGGTCAGCAGGTGCCCGAAGATATGGCCCTTGCCGCCCCCGATGCGCTAGTGGATCAAGCGCTGAGTACCGCGACTCCTCAGCGTGAACGGGTGCAAAGTGCCGATGCGCCGATGGGAATGCCGCGCTGGTCGCGGGATGTCCTGGGCCAAGGGCGTCGTTTGTCGTCGCTATTGGCGAGGTTGCGCCAACGTGTCACGGGATTTGCGGAATTAGAAGAGATCTGGAACCTAGCTTCGCTGCCTAGTCGTTTGCAGGAAACGCATTTGGATGCATTACTTGCCGGTTATCCAGCGGCAAAGACCACCTTAGGGATGGCGTGGTTTCCGCGGCGCAATGAGCGCGGCTGCGACTGGGCAATGCCGGACATTGGCCTGGACACGGATGGTGCCTGGCTGGCGCTACCCTGGCTGCAGCATCGCCACGCCGCAGGATGGCAGCCACGCTTAGCCGCGCTGTCGGCATCGAGCGGTGTAGCGGTGCACTTACTGCCGCGCTTCCCTGAACCGGATGCACTAGCGTGGCTGGAAGCTGAGCACTTGACCTGGGTCAGCCAAGTGGCCCCCAGTCATCGGTTACGCTTTCACCACGAACGTCAATCTATCCGCCAGCTATTTAGTGACAGTGTGCTAACGCACCATGTGGGCGTGCGTTTTCGTGGCCAATCGGTGCAACTGTGGACTGCCTACGCCGAAGTCGAGGACGCCAGCGGCACGGCTCTACTCGCCTGGTTCGGTGAAGTTCGCGATCCGGAAAGCGCCAAAGTAGTGGCGCGCCGCTACTGGCTTACCCCCGCTCGGCTAGGAGCAGAGGTGCTCTCACTGCTGTTAACCCAGCTGCAAAGCGAAGGCTTGGCCGCCTTGACGCGTCGCGCGTGGCAGCAGTTAAAAGAGGCCGATAGCGGGGATCTAAATGCTGAAGTTCGCCTATTGATGGCCAGCGGTGTGGCATCGGTCGCCGGGCATCTCGATGTTGCTGATGATGAGGAGGCGCAGACGCTGCGTGGCGATCTGCTCAACCTATTAGGCAACAGCCGTCGCCGCCGCGATACCGGCATGCTTGATGCACTGGTCTACGCCTTTATGGCACGAGATGCGATTCGTCAAATGGGCAGTGTTAGTCGAGAGGGCGTGGTGTGAGCGAACAGGATCAAGCATCGGGTCTACGCAAGTGGGCAAACCTGCAGCGCCAACAGCAGCAAGCTGAGGGTACAGTTGATGTTGCGGCGGCAGAACACGTGCCGGAATCTAAACAGCCTACCTCTCTGTTAACGCCGACAGCTGCAGCGGTGGAAGAGCCAGCAACGGTGGTAGCGCACCAGCCCAAAATTCCGCTTATTGTGGTCGGGCTACCAGGTAGTGGTGCAGCCCAGGTGAACAAGGTTAAAGCAAGATTAGGGCAGTGGTCGACGTTAGGTCGAAGCTGGGCCGGTGATCCTGAGGATTGGGATATTCATATCGTCATGGCCGAAACGACCGACCTAGCCCAACTTTGCGATCAATACAGCCGTTGGGCACTGTGGATCAGTAGCGATGCCGATACCTTTGCTTCCATGTTCCGTACCTTGCGTCAATTACATGAGCGTGGCGGGCCGCGCCGTTTGCTGGCGCTCCACGAGCCGCATTTGCCGCGTCAAGGGTTGCTCAATAACTTGCGTGAGGCAGCTGATTACTACTTAAATATGGAGCTGTTGGTACTTGCACGATGAGCGCACTCTGCTGAGGAGACCAAGCATGCTAAGCTGGCTATTAAGAGGGAGACTGCTACTGAGCCCAGTACTGCTGACAGGGTGTCTACTAGCAGGGTTAACGGGAAACGCTCAGGCGACACCCGGTAGCTGGAGCAGCCAGATACCAGGTCTGATGGTAGCGATGAGTGATAGGGCAAGTGCTAGTCAAAACGCTACCCCACCCGCTGCTGCTAACAATGTGGAGTCAGCACAGCTCGGGCGTATTCATTGGCAGTTTCAATATCCCCCTGGTGCGCTATTAAACGCTTGGCTGTGCCATCCTGAGCAGTGCGTTGCGTTAGCTGGCATGCGGGGGACTACCACTGCCCTGGCGGGGTTTGCCGCGGATGCGCCGTTGCATTTTCGCTTCGCTTTACGTCCGGGGCAGCGGCCTGTTCGTGTCCAGGGGCTGCAAATGATTGTGAACTATCAGTGAAGGCTGGATAGACGCGAGGCGAGAGGATGTACACAGCACAAGGCAGGATCAAACAGAGTGAGCTGTTGACGCAATACATGCCACTGGTACGACGTCAGGCCTTGACGCTTCAGGTCCGTTTGCCAGCCAGCATTGAGCTCGACGACCTTATTCAAGCCGGGATGGTAGGGCTGCTGGAAGCACTGGGGCGCTTCGATGCCACCCAGGGGGCAACGTTCGCGACGTTTGCCAGTCAGCGTATTCGCGGTGCAATGATGGATGAATTACGTACCCGCGACTGGTTGCCCCGCAGCGTGCGCCGCTCAGCGCGAGCGGTTGACAGTGCCGTTCGTCAATTAGAGCAACAGCTCGGACGGGCACCAGAAGAGAACGAAATCGCCCAACACCTTGAAATGCCGTTGAGTGAGTATCAGCAGCTCCTCAACGACACCAACAGTGGTCAACTGTTGCCGTTTGAAGAGCTGGTGGCCGACGGTGGCGAGCCTAGCAATAATGAATTGGCTAATTCACCGTTCGAGCAGTTGCTAGACGGCCAGCAACGACAAACGTTGATTGAGGCAATTGAAGCGCTGCCAGAGCGTGAAAAGCTGCTAATGGCGCTGTACTACCAAGAAGAACTCAACCTTAAGGAAGTAGGGGCTGTGTTGGGCGTCACGGAGTCACGCGTTTCACAACTGCACAGCCAAGCCGTCAGCCGCTTACGCGCGCGTTTACACGACTCGGCATAACACCTCTTTTACTCACTTGTGACCGGCAAGGAGCCGTGGATGAACCCTTCGACGCTGATAGGCATATTTGCCAGCATACTACTGTTGGTGAGCGTGCTGTTTTTCACCGCAGAGTCCCCTGAAAGTTTTATCAATTTGCCGGGTTTGGCCATTGTGGTGACCGGTACCCTAGCGGCAACCTTTATCAGCTATCCGCTGAAAGAGGTGCTCCGCGTCGTACGGTTGGTGGGCTTGGTATTCCGGCGCGAAAATACCTATATGCGTGACGATATCCGCGAATTGGTGGATATGTCGCGACTCTGGTTTAAGGGCGATGTACGTGCTGTCGAGCGCGAGTTGGAGCATACCCGAAACCCGTTTTTGCGTACCGGGATCCAACTGGTCATTGCCAACACCAAAGAGGATGAAATTTTTGACATGCTGCGTTGGCGCATTGCCCGTCTTAAAGCGCGTGAGCATGCCGAGGCACAAATATTCCGTACCATGGCCACCTACGCACCCGCATTTGGCATGATCGGCACCCTGGTGGGGCTGGTCAATATGCTGGAAGTCATGGACGCAGGCGACCTGCAGGTGATCGGCCCGCGCATGGCGGTGGCCCTGCTCACCACCTTCTACGGCATTTTACTCGCCAACTTGGTGTTTAAGCCGATTGCGGTGAAACTCGAGCGCCGCACCGAAGAGCGGCTGATTACCATGAACATGGTGCTGGAAGGTATTTCGCTGATTACCAAGCGCCGCCTGCCGTCGTTTATTGAAGAGACCCTCAACTCGTTTGTAGCTAACTATCACGATGAAATCCGTGATAACAGCGTCAAACCAAGGCCTGATTCGTCGGTTAGTGCGGCGGCGAAGGGGTAGGCCAGATGCTTGACCGTGATACGCGCCACGCACTGGAAATGACGCCGTCGCCAGGCGATGGTGACGAGGGTTGGCTAACCAGCTATTTGGATGTGCTGACGCTGCTAATCACGCTCTTTGTGCTGCTGCTTTCACTGACACCGCCGGGAGGCGGTGAGGCGGCTGATACTGCTTTCATGCGCTCGGCTAGCGCTGTATCATCATTGCCGCTGGCGTCTCTAGCCACTGGTATTCAGCCCCGCCATTCAGGGGTTCAGCCGCAGTTTGATGGGCTCGACATCCCCGGTGTCAGTGTTTCGCAAGGGAGTGAAGGGGTCACGTTACGTATTGATACCAGCCTTTTATTTCCCAGCGGTCAAGCTGTACTGACTTCCCGTGGGCAAGAGGTGGTAGAAAGCCTTATCGATGTGCTGACCCGTTTTGACGGTCAGATTTCGGTAGAAGGCCACACCGACAGCGTGCCTATTTCAACGGCCCGCTTCCCCTCTAATTGGGAGCTTTCATCAGCGCGGGCTATCGCTGTGGTGAGGCATTTAGAGCGCCAAGGATTCAATATCTCTCGTATGCGGGCCGTCGGTTATGCCGACACCCAACCCATGGAACCGAACGCAACGGAGGAGGGCCGAGCTGCCAACCGTCGCGTAGAGTTGTTGCTAAGGCAGCAGGTCGAGGGTGAATAGATTGCGAGGCCACGTTTGTGTCCATGTACCACCCGCGGTTGCAGTCGTTTGGAGCTCTGCTGGTTTTAGATGCCGATTGTCGCCGCATTCAAGCCAGTAGCACCAACTTAACCCGCTTGACCGGTATTGAGCGCCCTGAAAATGGGCCGCACACTCTTGCCTATGTGTTAGGAAAACGGCTAAGCCAGCGGGTGCGCCGCGAGTTGCAGGGGCAGCAGAAACTCTCCGGCCCGCTGGTGTTTATTCGTTCCAAGCATAGCTACATGCGTTTTCAGCTCTATGCTTACCGAGCAGGTGGGAAGGTCATCGTCGAGATTGAGCCACTCAACCCCCAAGGTAAGCGCCGCCTGCTTGGCACAGTCAATGAGCGGCTGATGCATTTAGCCGACGCAACCCACCAGGAAGAGCTGCTCGACTGCTTGGTTAACGCTATTCAACAGCTCACCGGCCATGATCGCGTCACCGTGTGCCATTTCGACAGTGATTGGCATGGTTTAATGGTTGCCGAAGCGCTGGGCAACCAGCTGCCTTCGCTGTTGGGTCAGCGCTTCCCCTCAAGCGACTTCCCTGTCGCCTTACGCAAAAGTTACCAACTTTACCCCGTTCGGTTAATTGAAGACGTCGATGCGCCGCCTGAAACGCTGACTCCCGCCTACTCGGGAGTCAGCCTTAGCGGCAGCTTTTTACGCGCCCCTGCCCCTGAGCGGCAGCGGTATTTAAATCGCCTGGGGGTGCGTGGGTCATTCAGTTTGGCCATGCAGGGGGATACTGGCTTATGGGGTCTAGTGTTTTGCCATTCGCCAGCACCGCACTCGGTTGCACCCCCCGTGCGTGATGCCGTTCGCACCCTCGTGCAAATGGCCACCCAGCGCATGCTGTTGCTACGGGCGCGTCAAGAAGCCCGCTACCTACAACGGGTTCAGGATAGCCTCGTGCTCAGTGCGCGAACGCGCAGCGAGCCGCAAAGTCCCCAACAGTTACTTCATGAGCAGGCGGCTATCTGGATGAAGCTGTTTCGCGCCCATGGCGTGGTGCTGTGGGTGAATGGTGGCGCTTATCAAGCGGGTGTGACGCCGACTCCAGAAGCGATAAGCCAGTTTGTGCTGCGCCTGGAAAGAACTCATGTACATAGCGGCCCTTGGTGCACGCGCGAAATCGGCAAAGAGACGTTAACCGCTTCGCTAGCCATGCCCGAGCAGTGTGGGGCTCTAGCAGTGCCGCTGCCAATGAGTTCGACCCAGCGCGCCTGGCTGATTTTTTTTCGCCCCGAGCAGGTGGAAACGCTGTATTGGGCGATGCAGCCTACAACCAACCCTAAACCGGCCGTGATATTGGCTCCATCGGTTGCTTGGTCTGAAGAGGTAGTCGGCAGAAGTGAAGCGTGGCTGCGGGTAGAGCGCTTAGCGGCGGTAGACTTGGGGGAAGACCTGACGCTGGCGATTTCTGCCTATGAAATTAGCTCACTGAATATGCACCTGGAGCACGAACGCAAAGCCCTTGCCGAAGCCAACCAGCGTCTTGAGCAATTAGCCCATTTCGATCCTCTAACCAAGGTGTGGAACCGTTACCGCATCGAAGAAGCGATCAATGCAGAGCTGGTGGCTGCCAAGCGCTATGCGGCCGCTTTTGCCTTGCTACTGTTCGATGTGGATAACTTTAAGCAGATCAACGATGCTCACGGCCATAGCGTGGGTGACGATGTGCTGGTGGCCCTGGCGCGCTTAGTGGAAAGCTCGCTGCGTGGCTGCGACCACCTGGGCCGTTGGGGAGGCGAAGAGTTTATTGTGCTGGCGACTCATTCCGATGTTGATGCCGCCACTGGCCTGGCTGAGCGGCTGCGCTCGCTGGTAGAAGAGCTGCGTATAGAGGGCGTTGAGCAAACGGTTACAGTGAGTATCGGTGTCGCCGTTTGGCAGCCGGGTGACAGCTGTAAAACCCTTATCTCCCGGGCTGATGACGCCATGTACCGCGCTAAGCATGGCGGACGCAACCGCGTTGAAATGGCGCTTGAGCCTGTGGTGCTGATTTAAGCAAACCTTTAGGTGCCACTACCTTCACACTGGGTGAGCATCCGGTTGATCGCCGCATCGGCGCCTTTTAGGCTAAAGGTCATATACCACGGCTCGCGCTCGTCCTGGTCGAAGCCGAGAAATAGCTGCTCCCCCTGGCGCATGTCGGCCATCAGTGATGCCAAGTCACTTAAATAAAAGTGAGCATAAAACCCGTCATCGCCGCGCTCAGTGATAAATTCCGCCATGGTGTCGATAACGGGCCGCTCATCGATGCGCAGCCGAGTGGGCACCAGGTTTACTGTACGGCTCTCTCCCTGCTGCTGCTCAAGGGTGACGCGCATCTCCAGCCAGGGTAAATCGCAAACGCCCGAGGTGGCATTCAAGCTCAGCGTCGCATCCGAGTAGCTGTGGGTTTCTACCGCCCGATAGTGGCGTTCGCCCCCCAGTGAGAGCGTCATTGACTGCCAATGGTCGTGGGTGGCCACATCGTCGGTATTGAAGGTGGTCGCGTTAGCGACGGGCGTAGCGACCATCCACATGGTCGCTATCGCCACAACGGTAAACGTGAGCGTGCAAAGATACTGGGATGGAGAGCGCAGGAAGTGAGTTGCGGACATGATTAAAGCCATTTAACCCAAAACCCCAGTCTATATCGTGTTTGGGATTGGCAAAATAGTAACGCGCTGATTTTCCTATATATGGTAGAAAAAATTAAAAAAAGTGCCTCATATGGTGGGAGGTCACGTCTATACTTCACTTCGATGCTACGTATAATCGCCCTATTTGAGCGCTATAATTCACCCTCGCTGTGAAGGAGTTTTGCGACATGAGCACCGCTGCCAAGGCTATGAAGACCTCTAACGATGTCCCTATGCAGGCCCCCTCGCGGGAAATATGGGACGCCAAATACCGTCTCAAGGATCGTCATAGCCAACCCGTTGATCAGGACGTTGGTGCTACGTTTGAACGGGTTGCTCGTGCCCTGGCAGCGGTGGAGGGAGATAAAGCGGAAGAGTGGTTGCCCAAATTTCGCTGGGCGTTGGAAAACGGCGCCATTCCTGCCGGTCGTATTCTCTCCAACGCGGGGGCTGAGGCCTACAAGCCTGCGGTGAGCCTGATTAACTGCACTGTCTCCCGCACCATTCGTGACTCCATGCGCGATATCCTCGACTCAGTGGTCGATGCGGGTATGACGCTGAAATCCGGGGCGGGTATCGGCTACGACTTCTCGACGCTGCGTCATAAGGGCGCGTTCGTATTCGGCGCTGGCGCGGGCACCAACGGTCCACTGGCGTTTATGGATATCTACGACAAGATGTGCTTCACCGTCGCCTCTGCTGGTGGTCGGCGTGGTGCCCAGATGGGCACCTTTGACGTGGGGCATCCGGACGTACGTGAGTTTATTCAGGCTAAGCGCGAAGCGGGGCGCCTACGACAGTTTAACCTCAGCTTGCTGATCACCGACGAATTTATGGAAGCGGTCAAGAACAATGCTGACTGGCCGCTGGCTTTTCCGCTGCACCCCGGTGAGAAAGAGGATGTCAAAGCGGAAGACCTGATCTACCGCGACTGGCCGGTGGTTGAAGAGGGCTACACGGTCGATGCCGAAGGCCGCGTCGCCTGCCGCATTGTTGAAGTGATTAAAGCGCGCGAGTTGTGGGACACCATCATGTCCTCCACCTACGACTACGCCGAGCCCGGCTTTATCCTCATCGACCAGGTTAATCGGATGAACAACAACTGGTTCTGCGAAGATATCCGTGCGACGAATCCCTGTGGCGAACAGCCGTTACCGCCAGAAGGCGCCTGCCTGCTGGGTTCTGTCAACCTAACCAAGTTTGTGATCGACCCCTTTGGCGCCGAGCCGCGCTTTGATTGGGAACGCTATCGCAAAGTGGTGGCGATCTTCACCCGTATGCTCGACAACGTGGTGGAAATTGCTGGTCTACCGCTGCCCCAGCAGCAGCGTGAGATTGAAGCCAAGCGTCGCCACGGCATGGGTTTTCTAGGCTTAGGGTCGACGCTTACTATGTTAAAGATTCCCTACGGCTCTAAGCAGTCACTGGTATTCACCGATGAAGTCAGCCGTCATTTAGCCATTGAGGGCTGGAAACAGGCGCTGGAGCTTTCTCAAGAGAAGGGCATGGCGCCGGTGCTCGAACAGGAGCACACCATTACCCCCAAAATGCTGCGTGAGCGGCCACAGTTGGCTAAAGATGGCTACGAAGTGGGTGATCAAGTGCCAGGGCGCATTCTGCACGCCCGTTACAGCCAATATATGGCCCAAGTGGCCGAGCATGAGCCGGAGTTGGTGGCGCAACTGGCCGAGCACGGCGCGCGCTTTACCCACCACAGCTCGATCGCGCCGACCGGCACGATCAGCCTGTCGATGGGTAACAACGCCTCCAACGGTATCGAACCCTCCTTCTCGCATCGCTATTTCCGCAATATTATTCAGTCGGGCAAGAAGACCAAAGAGCAGGTCGAAGTCGTCTCCTTTGAGCTGGCCGCCTACCGTCACTTTATTGCATCTGATGCGGTGGACAGCGACCTGCCTGACTACTTCGTTACCGCCGATGCGATATCTCCCGAACAGCACGTTGCCGTTCAAGCCGCCGCCCAGCACTGGGTGGATTCAGCGATCTCGAAAACGGTCAATGTGCCTACCGAGTTCCCCTTTGAACAGTTCCAGAACCTCTATTTGCAGGCTTATGAAAGCCGCTTAAAAGGCTGCACTACTTTTCGCTTTAATCCCGAAGCTTTCCAGGGCGTGCTCGTGCGGGAAGATGATCTTAAAAACACGACCTACGTATTCGAACTGGAAAACGGTGAAACCCTCGAACTAGCCGGGGATGAGAAGGTGATTTACGACGGTGAAGAGCATAACGCTGCCAACCTCTTTGATGGCTTAAAAGAAGGCACCTACGGCAAATGGTGATGCTGCGTTAAGCGCCACCTGTTTAAAAACGCACACCTTTGCTAAGTGGAGAACACCATGGCTGTAGAAATTACTTCAAAAATTGTGGGTTACCGTATCAAGCAGCAGGAGCAGGCCGTTCCCGTTCCTGAGCTACAAGATGAAGATCCGCTAACGGTGCGTATACCTTCCCGTCCGGAAGGCACGTTGGAAGCCGTGTCTGAAAAGATTTCATACGTAGGCGCGGAAGGGCGCAAAAAAAGTCTATTTGCTGGTGTCGTTTATGCCAGTGGAAGGCGTGATTGGCAGTAAGCGCGTGGTGATTGAGCGCCCGGTGGAGTTCTTTTTTCCGTCAGGGCAGCTCTCCAGCGAGCACCAGTGGATCACCGCGACCATGCGCAGCCTTTCGCTGGCGGCCCGTGGTGGTTACGTCACACAAGCGGTGGCGGATCTGCGCAAAGTGGCCTGGGACAAAGGCTTGGTGCGCTGTGGCATGAACCGCTGGAACAAGCCAATGTTCCACGATTCGGAAGTGGCGGCGATTGCCTGGTCGATTCAGCAGATTCTTTATCGCCGCGGTTTTCTAGATCGGGATGGCAACCAGGTGCCGGTTGAAAAGCTGGTAGAGCGTTATGCTCATCGTATGGCTCACGGCCACGCTTGGCAGCCCGGTGCTGAAGACGAAGCTAATGATGCACCCATTGAAACAGGCGCGGTGGAGTCGATTGGCGGTGATAAGGCAACGAAGGGAAAAAAGCCTGAAGGCAGTGGCCCAGCCATAGTGGGTAACTGCCCCGAGTGCCGCGGTGAGCTGATCATGATGGATGGCTGCCCGACCTGCTATGCTGGCTGCGGCTGGTCAAAGTGTGGTTAGTTTTCTCAGGTGGAATCGCCTAACAGTGGCCGGACATTGTCGGTGAGGTAGCAATCGTCAAATTCACCTTCGGTGCATAGCGCGGATAAGTCTGGAATGGTGACATGGTGGCGGTCGCGAAATACTAGGCCGTCTTCACTAAGCGCCGTAAAGGTGCGGCTAACGTGTACCGGGCTTAGCCCGAGCACATCGGCTAACTGCTCCTGTGAGAGCGGCAGGCGGAACTGGTTGCTAATATCCGGGTTGGTTTGGCGCAGCCTTAAATACATTTCATACAGAAAATGCGCCATTTTCTTACGTGCACTGCGTCTGGCCAGAGTGACGAGGCGCTCAGTGAGCAGCGCCTGCTGACGGCTGCCAATGGCAAACATCACCGAGGTGAGAGGCAGCGAATGGCGAAATATTTCCAGCATACGTTTATGCGGGAAATGACAAATCACGCCATCATCAATCATGCGCACATTTTCAAGCCGCTGCGAGAAGGCAAACTCGCGCAACCCGATGATATCGCCCGGCAAAAACACTTCGAGAATCTGTCGGTCACCATTCTCTAAGTGACGGTAGGAGTAGGCCCAACCACTTTTTAGCGTGCAAAACTCATTGGCCGCATCGCCCATCTCCCAGAGTAGCGTGCCCGACTTAATATTGGTTGGGCTCTCCTCTAGCGCCATGAGCAATCCCTTCTCATCATCGCTTAATGAGCAGTAGTGATTGAAGTGCTTAATAATACAGCTGTTTTCCTGACCCACGACGTATCCCTCCAGCACAGGATTGGATAATACTGCTAACGATTATCTGCCCGCCACTATAAACGATGTGGCCATCTACTGCGTCGCCCAAATAGGCTAACTAGCGTACCTATTTAGCCTGGGGTGAGCAGCGCTCACCCCTCGAAAACCAGCGTCAACGCTTCGTTGCACGCTTGCCTCGCGCGAGCAGCGGCGCTAAGAAGCGGCCGGTATGCGAAACGTCCTGTTTGGCGAGCTGTTCCGGCGTGCCCTCGGCGATGATCTGTCCGCCACCTGAACCCCCTTCGGGGCCAAGATCGACAATCCAGTCGGCGGTTTTGATCACATCCAGGTTGTGCTCAATCACCACGATGGTATTGCCGTGATCGCGCAGACGGTGAAGTACCGTCAGCAGTTGGCGAATATCCTCAAAGTGCAGGCCGGTGGTGGGCTCATCCAAGATATACAGCGTTTTGCCGGTATCACGCTTGGCCAATTCACGGGCGAGTTTAACCCGCTGCGCTTCGCCACCGGAAAGGGTGGTGGCGCTCTGCCCTAAGCGAATGTAGGAAAGGCCTACATCTAGCAAGGTTTGCAGGCGACGTGCAATGGCGGGCACTGGGCTAAAGAACTCCAGGGCGTCTTCCACCGTCATGGCCAGCACTTCGTGGATGGTTTTACCCTTGTAATGAATGTCCAGGGTTTCGCGGTTGTAGCGTTTGCCCTTACAGACATCGCAGGGCACGTAGATATCCGGCAGAAAGTGCATCTCTACCTTGATCATGCCTTCGCCCTGGCACGCCTCGCAGCGCCCACCCTTGACGTTAAAACTAAAACGACCGGGCTTATAGCCCCGGGAACGCGCTTCTTGGGTGCCCGCAAACAGCTCGCGAATCGGCGTAAAAATACCCGTATAGGTGGCCGGGTTGGAGCGTGGCGTGCGACCAATCGGGCTCTGGTCGATATCGATGACTTTATCGAGCTGGTCGAGCCCCTCGATCTTCTCATAGGGCGCGGCGGTCAATGTCGTCGCGCGATTTAATTCGCGCGCCGCAATCGGCATCAAGGTACCGTTGATCAACGTCGACTTACCCGAGCCGGAAACGCCGGTAATGGCGATAAACAGCCCCAGCGGCAGGCTAAGGGTGACGTTCTGCAGGTTATTGCCGGTAGCGCCGCGCACAATCAGCTGCTTTTCTGGATTGCCGGGTATGCGGTAGGGCGGCACGGCAATTTCCCGGGAGCCAGATAAGTATTGGCCGGTCAGCGAGTTGGGGTTGTCCATCACATCTTGAGGGGTGCCCTGGGCAACGATTTCACCACCGTGGACGCCTGCCCCAGGGCCGATATCCAGCACGTGGTCGGCGGCGCGAATGGCGTCTTCATCGTGCTCTACCACAATCACGGTATTGCCCAGGTCACGCAGTCGCTCAAGGGTTTTCAGCAGTCGGTCGTTGTCGCGCTGATGCAAGCCAATCGACGGCTCATCGAGAATATACATCACCCCGACCAGGCCTGCGCCAATTTGGCTGGCTAAACGGATACGCTGGGCTTCACCGCCGGATAGGGTGTCGGCGCTGCGCTCCAGGTTGAGATAGTCCAGCCCCACGTTGACCAGAAACTCTAGCCGGGCGTGAATCTCATGGACGATTTTATCGGCGATCTCACCTTTGCGTCCCGGCAGGCTTAAGTCGGCAAAGTAGCGCCACGCCTCGCCAATTGGAAAGCGCACAATCTCGGCGATATTGTGATCATCCACGTAAACATGACGCGACTCTTTACGCAGTCGCGAGCCGCTACAGGTGGCGCAGGGCTGCACGGCGATGTATTTGACCAGGTCATCGCGCACCATGTTGGATTCGGTTTCCCGATAGCGGCGCTGCATATTGGGCAGCACGCCCTCGAAAGCGTGTTCGCGGGTCACTTTACGGCCGCGATCGCCCACGTACACAAACGGGATCTGCTCGTCACCGCTGCCGTTTAAGATAACCTCCCGCTCGTGGCGGGCGAGCTCTTGCCAGGGCGTTTCCAGCTCAAAGCCGTAGTGCTTGGCCAGCGCCTGGAGCTGGGTAAAGTAGTAAATATTGCGCCGATCCCAGCCTTTGATCACGCCTTCGGCAAGCGATAGCTCCGGGTGGCTGATGAGCTTGTCCGGGTCGAAGTACTGCTGTACGCCTAGCCCGTCGCAGGTAGGGCAGGCGCCCGCAGGATTGTTGAACGAGAACATGCGTGGCTCAAGTTCCGCCAGCGAGTAGCCGCACACCGGGCAGGCAAAGCGCGATGAAAAGGCAATATCGTCGCGTTCACCGTCCATAAAGTGAATCATGGCGGTGCCGTCGGCGAGGTTCAGCGCGGTTTCAAAGGACTCCGCCAAACGTTGGGCAAGGTCGTCGCGCACTTTGAAGCGGTCAACGACGACGCTGATATCGTGCTTTTTGCGCTTATCCAGTGGTGCGATGTCGTCCAGTTCCAGCACTTGGCCATCGACCAGGGCGCGTACGAAGCCCTGGGCGCGCAGCTCGGCTAATAACTGTAAATGTTCGCCTTTGCGGCCTTTGACTACCGGCGCCAGCAGCATCAGCTTGGTGCCTTCGGCGAGGTTCATGACTTGGTCGACCATCTGCGAGATGGTCTGGGCTTCCAAGTCTTCGCCATGTTCTGGACAGCGGGGCGTCCCGGCACGCGCAAACAGCAGACGCAGGTAGTCGTAAATTTCGGTGATGGTGCCCACGGTCGAGCGCGGGTTGTGGGAAGTGGACTTCTGCTCAATGGAGATCGCAGGTGACAGCCCTTCGATGTGATCCACATCGGGCTTTTCCATCATCGACAGGAACTGGCGCGCATAAGTGGAGAGCGATTCCACGTAGCGGCGCTGCCCCTCGGCGTAAAGGGTGTCGAATGCTAACGACGATTTACCCGAGCCGGAGAGGCCGGTAATCACAATCAGCTTGTTACGGGGCAGCTCCACATCGATCTGCTTGAGGTTGTGGGTGCGGGCACCCCTGACCAGAATGCTGTCAGATCGGAAGAGCACACGTCTGAACTCCAGTCACTGCGTCCATCTCGT
>OJIT01000003.1_pt1 | contig 33122 bp, 2 predicted proteins | sample 1595951 | NCBI WGS metagenome assembly OJIT01 (sample SAMN05416785, study PRJEB24817) | seawater metagenome | isolation source: Sea water | place: Canada:Atlantic | collected 2013-11 | reverse complement strand
GCCGCCCGGTCTCGGCATCGCGCAGGAAGACGCAGCACACCTCGGGCGTGTCGAGCATGCCGAACATCAGGGGCGCCCAGGACTGCGCGGCCTCCTGCGTGGCTTTCGCGTCAGAGAGCCGCCGCCACAGACCCTGTTCCAGCATCGTGACCTGCGCGGCCGCATCGCCGGTCCCGGCGTCGGATACGCTTTCCGACGCCGGGCCGGTCAGCGACGCGAAGTCGCGCGGCTGCTCTCTTTCACTCACTGGTCGTCGACCTTCAGAACGCCGTGGCGCGATTCATACTCGCGCAGCACCCCGGTCAGGATGCGCTGCATCCGCTTGGCGGCATAGGGGGTCATGATCACGCGGTTGGTCAGATCCACGCGCACCGGGCCATCCTTGCCCGCGTCCCAGGTGCGGTTGGTGCCGTAGAAGAATTCCACCTGTTCGCGCGTGCCCTGGATGTTGACGACATTGGCGAATGTGGTCTGCATCGCCTCGTCGTTCCATTCGACGGTGGAATTGCGGTTGTCGGGCCCGGAGGCCGCGGGTTTCTCGCGCGCGTCCGGGGTATCACTGGCGTCGGGCATGGGGTGCGTCCTTTTCGGCGGCAAATCTTCTTTTCGGGCATTGCGGCGCGATCATCATCGGTGCGCTGCGGCTTTCACCGCAGATTATCCCCGATGGGGCGGCGGGCAAAAGCTTTTCCGCCTTTGCCCGCAGGAATTTCCCTTGCTCAGTAATCCGCGATGAACAGCCAGTCGTCGGGGCCGTTATCGGCGGTGCCGCCCGGGTTCTGCGCGATGTCGTCGAGCAGCCACAACCCGCCCAGCCGGTCGATATAGGCAAAGAGCGACCCGTCGGCGTCCAGCAGCGTGTGCACCGCATCCACCGGGGCGTCGGCGTTGTCGAAGCTCGTCAATTCGAACTCGCCGCTGGCGGCATTGAACACGTAGGAGGAAGTGCCGCTGTTGCGCGCCGGGTTGGCGTCGATGCTGATGACGATTTCGCTGTCGGTGATGGCAGAGATGATCTGCTGCGCACCCGGTCGCGCCGCCATCGCGGCCCCGCCGAAGCGCGCGTCGTGGTAGAGATCGCGCACCATCTTCTGCGCCTCGGCCGGGGCCCCGACCGACGTGATGAAGCCGCCCAGCTTGCCGCGCAGATCCGAGCCGGGGTTGGCGTCGGTGTGGAAATCGGCACGGGCGAAGGCGCTTTCGAACCCGGCCATCGCCCGCGCGATCGCGGCATCGCGCGCGGCGCTGTCCATGTCGCCCTGGATGATGGTGGCGTTCTTGGATTTCTTGAGCTTGTCGTTGCCCGCACCGCCGACCACCGTGTCGTACTTGCCGTTCTTGATATAGTCGTTTCCGGCCCCGCCGAAGATCAGGTTGGTGCCCTTGTTGTCGTCGATCCGGTCGTCTCCTTCGCCGCCGTCGATCAGATCATTGCCATAGCCGCCGCGAATACGGTCGTCGCCGGAGCCGCCCAGCACGATGTTGTCGGCAGGCGCCTTGTGGTCATGCCGGTCGTGGTCGTCGTCATGGCCATCGCCGTGCCCATGCCCGTGCCCATGGTGATCGAACTTGCCCGACCCGGCGTCCAGATCGTCGTCGCCCGCGCCGCCGTCGATGAAGTTGGCGCCGCTGACCCCGTCGATCCGGTCCTTGCCCGCAAGGCCGAGGATGGCGTTGTTGCGGTCGTTGCCGGTCAGATCGTCGTCATATTGCGACCCCACCAGATCCTCGAAGGCATCGTGGGAATGCAGCGTGATTAACAGGGCGCGCGCGTCGTCGTGCTTGTCGCCGCTGACGCGTTGCTGGCCGTCGCGGCCCAGGTCGATGTCCACCGGCCCGTCGAACCGGCTGAAGTCGAGCGCGTCGCCGCCGTCGTTGGACAGGCCCACGTCGGTGTCGTGCCCGTCGTGACCATGCCCATGATCGTCGTCATGCCCGTGACCATGATCGTCGTCATGGCCGTGGTGGCCGTCGGCTTCGACCAGACGGTCGGCGCCCAGATCGGATCCGGCAAAGACGTAGGTGTCATCGCCGCCGCCGCCCCAGGCCCAATCGTCGTCCTGGCCGCCCTCGATCACGTCGTTGCCGCCAAGCTCGGGGTAGAGCAGCGTAAGGCCCGGCACGCCGAAGGGATCGAAATGCTTGCCGTCGTAATCGTCGTCATGGCCTTTCCCGTCGCCGTTCAGCCCGACGATCATGTCATTGCGCAAGATGGCGCGGGCGTGATCGCCGGTGACGATGTCGTCGCCCGCCTCGGCGTGGATCGTGTCATTGCCCGACCCGCCGATCAGCACATCGCCGTCGACGCCGCCGTCGATGGTGTCATCGGCACTGCCGATCTGTCCTGGGGCCGAGACCATCTCGAAGACCTGATCGTCGAACAGGCGCATCCGGCCCTGATCGCCCAGCACGCGGTCGGTGTCGTAGTCGCCCTGCGCCACCACATCGCCGCGATCCGCGCCCGCCACGATCTGCAAGCCCGCGATGCCCAGCGTATCGCCGCCATTGGCACGATACCGCCCGCGGCTGTCAAAGCTGCCGCCGTTATCAACCCGCAGGCTGAACGCATCGCCTGAGACGTCGCGGAACACCAGAACATTGGCCGCACGGGACGGATCGGAGGGGTCGTATTCCAGGAATTCGCCCGCAAAGCCCGGATTGCCGAAGCCGTCGGAATTGCGTTCCGGCTGGCCCGCCTGCATCAGGCGGACAACACCGTCGCGCGCGGCGCGGGCATCCTGCGCGTTCAGGTAGATGTAGACGTCATAGCTGTCGGTGCCGAAGCGCGCGCCCAGATCGGTGACATCGACGCCCAGGGTCCGGCCGCTCTTGGCATAGATCGCGCCGTTCATCATGCGCCCGCTCTGGGTGTCGGGGTTCAGATCGTCGCGGGCCTCGGTTTCCAGCCCATAGGGTTTGCGCCCGTCCAGATCGGACCCGATGCGGATGCTCACGCCGTCGGACGTGCGCAGGGTTTCCGTCTTGTCGCGGCCGCTGTAATGGCTGTGGCCGTCGTGGTCATGGCTGTCGTTGCCGGATTTGCCGCCCTTGCGATCATCGTCGTCGTCATCGTCGTGATGATCGTCGTGGCGGTCGTGATCGACGTCGAAGTTGGTCCAATTGGCATCGGACACCAGTCCGGCGCGACCGAGCACTTCGCCTTCGTCCAGGTTGCTGGCGAAATTGATGCTGAGGGCGCCGAAAGCCCCTGCCGATAGCGCATCGTCGACGCCGTTGTGCGGCCCGCGGTCGCCCGCGTCGATCAGGTCGCTGCCTTCGCCGCCGATGACACTGTCGCGCCCGTTGCCGGTCAGGATGGTGTCGTCGAAGAAGAAGCCCTGCATTGCGTCGATGCTTTCCATTTCGCGCAGCTCGCCGAACTGGGTGGCGCCCGTGCCGCGCTGCACGAAGGTCACGCGGCCATTGTCGCCAAAGACGGCGTCGTTATCGAGATGGCCCACATCCGCGTCGCCCGCGGTGTCGATCACATCGTTGCCCGCGCCGCCGATGACGATGTCGTCGCCGCCGCCGGTCTTGATGAAGTCGTTGCCGCCGATGTCGGGCGCGACGGATTCCGCCACGTCGATGGCGTAGGACCGGCCCACGACCTGAATGCCCGAGATCACCGGACGCGTCTTGCCGGTCCAGCCTTCGGGCACGTCGACCAGCACGGTGACCTTGTCGGCGCTGAGGCCGGTGGCGACGGTGTAATTCGCCACAGCCGTGCCGTTCGCGGCCCTGTAGCTGCCGTCGAAATCGGTGCCGCGCGGATCGGCCAGTGTGGTTTCGGCCCCGTTGATGGTGACGCGGCGCAGGCCTGCGCCGGATTTGTCGGTCACACCCTTGTCGCCGTCTAGGTAGACATAGATGTCGTATTCCTCGAACTGGCCCGAGAGCCCTTCGAGCACGACCTCGATCTGGTCGTCGTCGTCACCGTAGAGGTAGCCCTCGAACAGGCGCTCGTCGGAGCTCAGACCGTATTTTTCATTCAGCGCGTCGTTGGTGTCGGTCCGCGCGCTGTCGTCGCGGCCGCGCTTGTCGATGGCGCCCCAGCGGATGGTCACGCCGGGCATGAGCGCGCCCGCCTCGTCGGTCATCAGTTCGGTGGCGTCGTCGCCGAAGATGCCCTTGCCGCCCTCCAGATCGATCCAGCCCGACGCGCGCGGCGCGGGCAGGGCGGAGGCGCTGGCACCGGTGCCGGCCGTGCCGTGCACATGGGTGGCCCCGTCCTTGTCGTCATGATGATCGTCGTCATGGTGATCGTCGCCACGTGCGCCGAAGTTGAAGCCCATGATCGCATATTGCTGGCCGGTCGGATCGCCCAGATCCGCCGCGCGGAATTCGGCGGAACCGCCGAAGGTGACATGCCCGTTGTCGCCGAAGACGATGTCGCGCACGTTCTGGATCGGGCCCGCGTCGATCACGTCGCCGCCCGCGCCGCCCAGCACGATATCCATGCTGGCGCCCGAGTGGATCGTATCGTCGCCGCCCTCGGCCACATCGGTCGACAGCACGTCGCGCAGCGGGCCGTAGCTGCCGGTGACCGGGTTCACGAAGTCGATGATGCCGTGATCGCCCAGGACGATGTCTTCGCCATCCCGCGCGCCGCTGCCGTCATCGGCGTCGGTGATGATGAAATCACCCGCAGCGCCGCCAAGCACCACGTCGTCGCCGAGGCCCGTGGTGATCTGGTCCACACCGCCGTGGATCGCGTCGATGGTGCGCACGCTCAGCAGGCCGAAGGGCATGTTGCCCACGTTGGGCGCGCCGGATTCCACCAGCGCAAGCCCGCTGTCGCCCAGCACCAGGTTGTCGCCCTGGCCCGCGTCGATCAGGTCGTTGTCGGCACCGCCGAAGATCACGTCGGTGGCCGCGCCGGTGGTGATGACGTCGCGCCCGCCCTTGTCGGTATCGGTGGAGCGCACCTCGCGCAGGGCCATTCCGAAGGACGGCAGGTTGACCGAGGACGCGCCCGACACCAGCGTGCCGCTGTCGCCCAGCACGACGTTCTGGCCTTCGCTCGCCAGGATTTCATCGTTGCCGCCGCCGCCGATGACGATGTCGTCGGCGCTGCCCGAATGGATCAGGTCGTCGCCGTCGAATGGCGTCCAGGACGAGGTGATGCTGTCGAGCGTCGCGAGATCGCCGTCCGCGATCCAATCCGCGACGATGTTGTCGCCCAGCACTATGTTCTGCGCATCGGGCCGCGCGGCGGTTTCCCCGAAGTTGACGACGATCGTGTCCCCGCCCGAGCCGCCGACCACGAGGTCCGCGCCCACGCCGGTGGTGATCGTATCGGCGCCGAAATGGTCCGGCGCGAGGCTTTCGACCCGCTCCAGCACGTAGGGCAGATCGCCGAAGTTCGGCGTTCCGGCCTCCAGCGTCAGCGCGCCGCTGTCGCCCATGACGATGTTGGCGCCGTCTCCGGCGAAGATTTCGTCATCGCCGAAGCCGCCCAGCACCACATCGGTCGCGGCACCCGTGGTGATCCGGTCGTTGCCGCCCTTGTCGGTATCGGTGGAGCGCACGGTGCGCAGCGCCATCGAGAAGGCCGCGAGGTTTACCGCCGTGGCGCCCGCGATCAGCTCTCCGCTGTCGCCCAGGACCACGTTCGCACCCTCGTCGGCGCCGATCGTGTCGCTGCCGCCGCCGCCGATGACGATGTCGGCGGCGGTGCCGGTGGTGATCGTGTCGCCGCCGTCGAACTGGTCCCAGCGCGACACGACGCTGTCGAGCGTCGCGGTGTCGCCGTCCGTGTCCCATTCCGCCACGACGCCGTCGCCGATGACGATGTTCTGCGCGTCGCGATTGTCGATGCTTTCGCCATTGTTGGCCACGATCACATCCGCGCCCGCACCGCCCACGACCAGATCCGACCCGGTGCCGGTGGTGATCGTGTCGATGCCGCCGAACTGCGAGAAGGTGGTGGTCACGCTGACCATGACATAGGGCAGGTCGCCGAAGTTCGGGGTGCCCGCGTCGAGGATCAACTCCCCATTGTCGCCCAGGACGATGTTCGCCCCGTCGCCCGCGACGATGTCATCCTCGCCGAAGCCGCCGACGACGATGTCGGTGGCGGAGCCGGTGCGGATGGTGTCATTGCCGCCAATGCCCGGCTGGGTGGTGCGCACGGTCTGCAGCGCCATGCCGAAGGACGGCAGGTTGACCGCCTGCGCCCCGGCGATCAGCTCTCCGCTGTCGCCCAGAACCACGTTGGCGCCTTCTCCGGCCAGAATGGTGTCGCCGCCGCCGCCGCCCAGCACGATGTCGGCCGCGCTGCCGGTGGTGATGCGGTCGGCGCCGTCGCCGGCGGACCAGGCGGAGGCGACGTAGTCGAGCGTCGCCAGATCCGGGTCCGCCACCGCGCCCCAATAGGCGGCGATGCTGTCGCCGGCCACGATGTTCTGCCCGTCCGGCGTGTCGGCGCTGTCGCCTAGGCTGGCGAAGATCTCGTCGCGGCCCTTGCCGCCCACCACCAGGTCGGAACCGGTGCCGGTGCGGATCGTGTCGTCGCCGCCGAGATGCGCGCCGCTGGTGGCCACCGAATGCAGCACATAGGGCAGGGTGCCGAAGTTCGGCGTGCCCGAGGTCATATGGGCGTAGCCCAGGTCGCCCAGCACGATGTTGTCGCCATGGCCCGCGTCGATCGTGTCGCCGGCGTTGCCGCCGATGATCACATCGGTGCCGTCGCCGGTGAGGATAGTGTCGCTGCCGCCGAAATCGCTGATGTAGCTGTAGACATATTCCAGCGACAGGTCGAAGGCGGGCAGGGTGATGCCGGCGACGACGCTGCCTTGCACGCCGCTCTCATCGCCCAGCACGATGTTGTCGCCGTGGCTGGCGTTGATCACGTCCGCGCCGAAGCCGCCCAGCACGATATCGCTGCCGCGCCCGGTGAAAATGCGGTCGTCGCCGCCCGCGTCCGTATTTTGGGAGGCGACCGCGATCAGCCGGGCCACGCCCTCCACTGCCGTCCAGCCGGCCAGACCGTAGTCGCCCACGATCAGGTTGTCGCCATCGGAAACGGCGGCGGTTTCGCCGAAGTTGGCGGTGATCGTGTCGCCGCCGCCGCCGCCCAGGATCAGATCCGATCCGGTGCCGGCGGTGATGATGTCGGCCGCGTCGTCGGCATGCGGCGGCGTCGTGGTGACAAAGCCCAGCGTCATCGGGATGCCCGCAAGCTGCGGTGCATCCAGATCGCTGAGCGCGCGGATCGTCGCGCGGTCGCCGCTGATCAGGTTGTTGCCCGCGCCTGCGGTGATCTCATCCGCGCCCGCGCCGCCGATGATGATGTCGGATCCGTCGCCCGTGGTGATCACGTCGCGCGCGCCGAAGTTGGAATAGGTGCTGTACAGCTCGTCGATGTCGCCGATATCGCCGTCGAGCGAGATGCGGTCCATCAGCCCGTTGTCGCCGAAGACGATGTTGTCGCCGCCCAGCGTGGTGATCTCGTCGCTGCCGGTGCCGCCGATGATCAGGTCGGTGCCAAGGCCGCCGTCGATGAAATCATCCGCGCCGTCATGTGCCTGCACGCTTTCCACGCGCGAGACGCGGCCCGTGTCGGCCAGACGCAGCGTGCCGGGCAGCTGGCTGATGATGCCGTGATCGCCCAGGATGAAGTCGTCGCCCGCGCCGCCGAAGATGGTGTCCTTGCCCGCGAGGCGGGTGTCGGCGCTGTCGCGGAAGGGCACGGTGACCGATCCCGAAACGACCGTCAGTTCCCGGGTCAGCAGGTCGGTGATGAAACCGTCGTCGCCGTAGATGTGATCGTTGCCGTCCAGCCCGTAGATCGTGTCGTCGCCGCCGCCGCCGGCGATTTGGTCGCTGCCGGAGCTGCCCCAGATCGTGTCGTTGCCGATGCCGCCGTAGATCGTAAGCCCGGTCGCAGCGGGGTCGAGCGAGGTGAGCAGCCGCGCGTCGATGGTGTCGCCGTGATCCTCGGGCCGGTCGAAGCCGTCGAAGACCAGCCCGTTGCCGGTGGGTGCGCCGCTGGAATAGTCGTAGCGCGCGCCGTAGGTGTCGGTGTCGCCGTAGATGACCAGCAGGCTGTCCGGACCCGCGCCGCCGGTCACGGTGATCGTGTCGCCGCCGCCGCCGCCATGCACCGCCGTGACGGGCAGATCCACCAGGTTGTCGGAGAAGACATTGGTGCCCGAGATGGTGAAGTTGTCGTCACCCTCGCCCAGCAGCACGTCGATGATCTCGACCGTGCGCATGGTGATGCCTTGGTTGTAGGTTACGATCTCGGAGCCGTCCTGCGCATCGCTGACGTCGAAGTCGATCGAACCCGTGCCCATGTCGAGCCCGTTGACCAGCACCCCGTCCGAGGTCAGCGACATGAAGCCGGGGTTGCCGGTGACGTCGCCGTCGTTCTGGATGTTGACCCGGTCGTTCTGGATCGTCTCGTCGGTGCTGTCGTCGATGGATAGCGGGCCGGTGTCGCGCTCTGTCGGCAGCATGACCGCGGTGCGCAGCGAACGCGCCTCGGTCGGGCCGCCGTCGATGACGAGCGGGCCGTAGACCTTGGAGGTGGTATGTTCCTCCGCCGCGAAGACGCGGGTGAAGTAGCGATCGGCCGAGGGGGTGTAGGTCGGGTCGGCCTCGAGCTTGACGGTGACCTCCTCGTTCCAGTTCTTGTCGGTGAAGGTGATCTGCGCGGCCTCGGCCTTGAGCGTCGCGCTGACGTCCTGCTGCGCCACGACACGGGTGCCGCCCGACAGGAAGATCGTCGTGCCGTCCTCGGAAATGCTGCCGATGATCAGCGGCCCGTCGTTGCCGTCGGTTCCGGTCCCGGTTCCGGTGATGTCGATGGTCTGCCCGTTGGCAAAGCCCGCCGCCGCCCAGCTGCCGCCGGAGCGCACGATGCGGTCGGGGGTCTGCTGCGTGGTGTCATGCAGGAAGTCGACCGTCACCGTTTCCTGCGCCAGTGTGGTCAGCGTGACGCGCGGGTCGGTGCCGGTGTCGGGCACGACGCGGGTCTGGCCGTCGTCGAAGATGTTGAAGGTGACATCGGCGATCGGCGCCTTGGTCAGCCGCACGGTGTAGGTGTCGAATTTGCCCGTCTGGTCGATGATGACCGTGTCGCCGTTCGTCTCGCGCACCAGGGCGCCGGCGCTGTCGCCGTCGACGGCGACAGCGCGCAGTTCCTCGCTGGCGACGGCCGCGTAGGCGCCGCCGGTGGAGGTGACGGCATGGGTGACGAGAATACGCTCCTCGTTTTCCACCAGGCCGTCGGCGGTTGCGGTTGCGGTGACGGTCTGCGGCTGGTCCCAGTTGAGATGGGTAAAGCTCAGCACGTTCTTGTCGTAGGCCAGATCGCCGCTGTTGGACCCGTCGGTGAGGGTGACGGTCACGACCTCGCCCACATCGGGGGCGCGGGTCAGGCTGACGTCCCAGCTGTCGGTGACGCCCTTCGCGCCTTCCAGCAGCAGCGTGTCGGTGCCGCTTTCGGCGATGAGCACGCCTGCCTTGTCGTCATCCTCCACGGTGATTTCCAGGTTCTCGACATCGGCGCGGTCGAAGATCGGATCGGTCGAGGTGACGGAGTGGCTGACGATGACGGTGCGCTTGCCCTCCTTGGCGGCGTCGTCCTGCGCCTCGACGGTGACGACCTGTTCCTGATCCCAGTTGGTGTGATCGAACGTCAGCACCAGCGCGTCGGTGAAGGCGCCGCCGCCCGCCGACAGCAGGACGGATTCCGCCTGTTGGCCCCGCACGGTGGCACCGGCCAGGCCCGCCTCGGTCGTGGCGAAGCTGCGTCCCACGGTGATCGCGGTATCGGTCAGCGAGATGATCTCGTAGATGCCGTCGCTGTCGCCCGTGCCGCCCAGGTCGAGCGACTGGTAGATGTCGAAGCCGTCGTCGATCCAGCTGCCGCTGTCGCGGGTCAGCGTGGTGCCGCCGGCGGCAAAGCCGATCCTGGCGTCCGCGGCCATCACCGGCACCGCCAGCGCCTTGTCGGTGGTCGAGGACCGCGCGGCCGAGACGGTCACATAGACCATCGCCCCCACCGCGACCTCTTCGGAGAGCTTCACGGTGTAGACGTCGCGCCGACGGCCCTGGGTTTCGCTGACCACGGTTTTGCCCTGGGTCGTGTCGCTGGAGGCTTCCTGGCCGATGCTGACCACGCCGCGCACCGCGTCGGCGATATTGGTGCCCAGCCCCGCCACGAAGGTTTCGTCATAGGCGTCGTCGGTACTGGCGATCTGGTGGTTGATCAGCCCCGAACGGCCCTTGTTGTCGAGCGAGACGATCTGTTCGGTCACGTCGCCGGTGACCGTGAAGGTGTCGGAGCCAAGCCCGCCGATCACGTTGGTCACCGCGCCCGCGGCCGTCGACAGGATGAAGAAGTTGTCGTTGCCTTCCAGCCCGTCGACCTCCAGCGCCTCTTCGGTGTTGGAGATGTTGATCGCGAGCCCGGCGCCGAAGATGCCGTTTTCGGTGACGACGAAATTGTCGTCGCCCTCGGTGCCCAGCACGATCACCGTGTCGAAGCCCGCGCCGCCGTCGATGTCGACGGGCGAGTTGATGTTGTACTGGATGTTGTCGTCGCCGTCGCCCGCGCGCACTTCCGTCAGCTCCTGGTCCATCTGCTCGCCGGTGTCGAGCAGGAAGGCGCGGATGATGAAGTCGTCGTTGCCGGCCTCGCCTTCCAGCTTCAGCTGGGCGCGGTTGGCGTAGACGGTGAAGCGGTCGTTGCCCGCGCCGCCGAAGGCGATGGTGGCAAAGCTGACGCCGTTCGACAGGTAGCCGCGCGTGGTCAGCACGGCCTCTATGCTGTCGCCCGCGGCGATGCCGTTGGATAGGCCGTTTTCATCGACGCCGCCCGCGACGGGCTCGATGCCGAAGATCTGGCCGAACTGGAACGCGTCGTTCCCGGCGCCGCCGTCGAGCGTCATGATCGCGGCGTTGTCGTCGGAAATGAAGCTGTCGTCGCCATCAAGCCCCAGAGCCGTGATGCGCCCGTTGATCGAACGGTCGTAGTTTATCCGCTCCACCGTCTGGGGCCGGTCCGCGGTGTTGTTGCGGATCTGATCGTTGGTGCCATGCATCAACGCCATGAAATTGGCACGGCTGAGGAAGAAGTCATCCTGCGCGGTGCCGCTGATGACCATCGTGTCGGCGCCCGCGTCGGGTGCGCCGCTGTCGAAGGCGTCGATGATGTAATCGGCGCTGCCGGTTTGTGAGCCGTGGGTCTGGATGAAGATGTCATCCGATCCCGCGCCGCCGTCCAGCAGCAGGCTGTCGGTCGCGCGGTCCTGGCCGGTGAGGCGCACGACGCTCAGCCGGTCGTCGCCGGTGCCGCCCAGAACGGTCGTGTGGCCCTGCATCGCCACCATGTCCTCGATCAGGACGGAATCCGCCCCCGTGCCCGCATCCACCACGATGGTGGAGCCGGAGCGCAGCGTGCCGCGCAGGGTCATCTGGTCGTCGCCCGATCCGAGGTTGAAACGGATCGTGGCCGCCTCGATCACGCCCGTCGCGGTCAGATCGACGAAATCGCGGGTGGCGCCGGTATCGAGGGTAAAGCCGCCCGCCGCGGTGGTCGTTCCGCTCAGCACGATGCGATCTTCGTCGCCGCCGGTGGTGTAGGCGATGTCACCGCCCGCGATCACGGTGCCGTCGACGCGCAGGTTGCCGCCGCCGGTGCCCAGATCGCCGACATCGGTCCTCATGGTCAGGTTTCCGCCCGCCGAAAGCGTGCTCGAGCTGTTGATGACGATGTGGTCGCCCGCCAGGATGGTGATGGAACCGTCTGCGGTCACATTCGCATTCATGGTCACGACGTCGTAATCCTCAGGCGCGGATTCGACCGCCGTGATCATGACGTTTCCGCCTGAGACGATCGCCGTGTTGACGGTGATCGGGCTGGATGCGGTGGTGACGATGTCGCCTCCCGAGGACTGGCCCAGGCCGGTGCCGTCCAGCGACTTCACGTTCAGGCCGCCTTCGTTGTGCACATAGGTCGACCCGGTGGTGGAGATCGACTGGATCTGCCCCACCCTGGTGAACAACGGGGTCAGGTCGGTGCCGATGTTCTTTTGCGCGATGAGGAAGGTGCGCCCGCCGATCACGTTGGACTGCCCGGAAGCCGCGCCGTTGAAGATGCCGCCGATGGTGGCCGTCAGATAGGCGGTTCCCGCCACGACGGCCGGGTCGATGCCCACGCGGTCGATGCTCAGGTTGCCGCGCGTCTCGATGATGTAGCTGTCCTGATAGCTGGAGGTGCTCACCGTGCCGGTGCTCGAGGCCGTCAACACGCCGCCGTCCCCCCGAGAGCTGTCGATGTCGAGCTCGTTGCCCGCGGCCCCGATGAAGCCCAGACGCGCGGTCAGGTTGATGTCGCCGCGTGCCAGAACGTCGGCGCCCAGTTTGGCCGCGCTGGGGGTGGCGTCGGCGCTGTCGGGGTTGGTCGGATCGATCAGGTCGACCGCGTCGAGGATCGAAAGCGCGGCCTCCAGCGTGACGGAGCCGGTCTGCGACGAGATGGTGCGCACGTTCAGGTCGCCCACCTGTTCGGTCAGGGTGATGTCGCCCTTGGCGGTGGCGGTGACCAGGCCCTTGTCGGTGCCCACGTCGCCGCGCGCCTCGATGTCCAGCGCGTCGCCTGCCTGACCGATGGTGCCGTTGAGCGCCTTGAGCCGGATGTCGTTGGCTTCGATATTGACGAAATCATTGTCCTGCGCATCGACGATGGACCCGTCGGCGACCAGATCCACATCGCTCGATTGCGAATAGATCGTGTTGACGTTCATGTCGCCCGCGCGTTCGGTCAGGTATATGCCGCCCGCGCCACGCGCGGTCAGCGTTCCTGTCGCGCTTTGGTCGAGGTAGATGCGTTCCGCGGCGGAATTGCCGCCGATGCCGCCCTGTCCCGCTTCCAGCAGCAGGTCGTCGCTGACGATGTTGGTGGCCGCCGCGCCCAGCGTGTTGGTCAGGTTGCCCTGCGCCTTGATCCGCAGGTTGCCGCCCACATTCATCTGACCGATCGCGACCGCGGCTTCCGAGCCGAGGAAGCTCTGGCTGCCGGCGGTGACGTTCACGACGTCCTTGGCGAATATGTCGAGGTCTTCGCGCAGCTGCACCTGAACGGCGGTGATTTCGACGAACTGGTCCAGTTTTACCGACACGCCCGTCTGCGCCTCGGTGAAGGGGGAGCCGGTGAGCACGATCCGGTCGTTCGTCACCGACGCGATGGTGTAGAGCGACTGCGAATTGTTGTCGGCCTTGCTGCCCTTGATCAGAAGCTTCATTCCCGGCGCGAAATCGCCCAACCCGTCGCCTGCGGTGCGGGTGATGGTGTTGCCCGACAGGTTGACGGTCGCGGCCGCCGCCTCGCCCAGCGGGTCGAGCGCCAGCGACGAGACGAAGACATGCTGGCCCACTTCGCTGGCCTTCAGCGCCAGTTTGCCGGCATCGACCGTCAGCACATTGCCCGAAATCGCGCTGACCGTGTAGAACGGCCCTTCCTCGGTCGCGTTGGCGCTGCGGCCCTCGACCTGGATGATCTTGCCCAGCAGGCCGGAATCCCAGCTGCCGCCGTCGGTGCGGGTGATGGTATTGGCGCCCGCCTGGAAGGAGACGGTCGCCTCATAGCGGGGCGAGGTCAGGTAGAACACGTCATCGCGTTCCGCCGCGCCGAGGGTGACGCGCTGATCGGCGGTCAGATTGCCGCCCGCGGTGATCGGGATGATCACGTTGCCGTCGGTGCGCCCGATGGCGCCCGACACATTCAGCGTGATCCGGTTGCCGCTGATGTTGGTGTCTTCCAGCCGGACCTCCGTGTCGGTGACGGGCTTCAGCAGCCCCGCCCCGATGGAGTTGATAAGCTCCTCCTCGGTCCAGATCTTGATCGAGGCGTCGATATCCGCGATTTCCTGCGCGCTGAGCGTCACCTGATAATCGGCATCGAAAACGCCGCCGTTGGTCGCGGCGTATTTGGTATCCAGCCCGCGATACTGCGCCGTGCGCGCCACCCGCAGCGCAAGGATCGCGCCGTCGACATAGGCGGGCAGATCGGCCGCTGCCACATCGTCCGCCTGGCCCTGTTGGGTGTAGAAGTCCTCATAATAGGCCTGTTCGGCCTCGGTGAAGGCGACCAGCGGCGAATCCGCCAGATCGGCTGTGCGGAATTCCAGATAGTAGGCATCCGCCGTCGCGGCGATCACCGCCTCATCGGTTTCGCCTGCCGCGCGCAGCTCATCCGCCTTGGCGTCGCGCTGGGTGTTCCGCACGGTCCAGTATTCGCGGTATTCGTTGGTTTTCGCCGTGGCCAGCGCGGTCTTGGTGTCGGCGACCTTCTGGGCGGCCTTGCTGCCGGTCAGGGAAAGATCGCTCCAGACGCCGGCGCGCAATTCGGAAATCGCGCGTTCGTCGCGTTGCTGGTTGGTGTTCGCGTCCAGCAGGTTGCCCGACACCACGGTGATCGAGACATCGTCGCGCGCCAGCACCTCGAAGAGGCGCAGATCGCCGGATGTTTCGCGCAGGTGGATCGCGCCTTCGCTGGCGTAGGCGCGCAGCAGGTCGCGGTTGCTGCCGCCGGTGTCGATGTTGATCTGCGTGCCGGCCGTGCCGATGTCGCCCGACAGCGCGGTCAGCGTGATCGCCCCGCCGCTGACGAGCTGGCTGCCGGTGGCAAGGATGCTGCCCCCCGCGGTCAGCGCGACGTCGCGCCCGCCGCCTGCCGTGACGTTGCCGACCCACAGGTCGCCGCTGGCCTGCTGCACGAAGATCGCGCCGTTCGAGGTGGACGCGTCCAGCCGCGGATGATCCGCGACGCCGACGCCCGCCTTCGGCACGGTCAGATCGACGCGCACCGCGTCGCGGGCGATCCCGATGCCGCCGCCTGCGACCAGATTGACCTGCCGCCCGCCGATGGAGCCCTGGATCCCACCCGATGTGGTGCGGATCGTGCCGGTCGTGCTGATCGAGGTGACGCCGAATTCGTTTTCGAGCGCCCCGTCCACCACGACGTTGGAATTGCCGCCCTTCACCACGATCGAGCCTTCGGCGTCGCCGATGAACTGGATGTCGATGGGCCGGTCGGCCTGGATGGTATGGGTGTAGTAGTTCGAGAAATCCTTGATCGTCGTGAACTGGCGGAAGGTATAGCGCGAACCGTACCAGGTGGACCAGGAGTTGTAGGCCGTCAGACGCGGGCCGTCCTGATCGGTCTGAACCACTTTCTCCTGGAAGGTATAGAGCGGATCGCCAGTGACATATGCCGGATCGCTGCCGTTCGCATCCAGGAAGAAGTAGTTGGAATCGGGCAGGATCTCGCCTTCGTACTCGGTGGTTCTGGTGGGTTGGATATTGCTGGTGTCGGGGACGAAGGCGTCGATGCCCAGCCAGGACCCTTCGGTGAATTCATGCACGTCCTTGGTGCGCGTGGCCTGCACGATCGTCCAGCCATAGCGGAAGCCGTCGCGCGGGGTGTAGGTGTCGGTCTTGCCCGACAGGGTGGACTGCGCGCCGTTGACGCTTTTGGTGATCTGGCCGTTCTCGCCGGTGGTGTAGATGGTCGCGCTGATCGCGCCGTTGACCTTGGGCTTGGCCTTGTCCTTGATGATCAGGCTGCCCTCGCCACGGGTGGTGGCGTCGATGCGTTCCAGCACCAGTTCGGGGGCGTCGCCGTCGGCGAAACCCATCAGGTTGACGATGTCGATGTCGGGATAGCCGTTATAGACGATGATCTTGCCATTGCGCGTGTTCATCACGTTGCCGGTGATGTCGATCTGCCCGCCCGAGGGGCGCAGCTCCGTCACGATGACCTTGCCCTTGCCGTTGTTTCCGGTCGGATCGTAATAGGTCTGGAAGCCGTCGCCGCCGGTGTCCAGCCGGGTGACGCGCGTGGTTCCCGAATCGCGCAGCCGCTCGATCTGGGCCTTCACGTCGGCCGTCAGGATGACGTTGTAGTCGTCTTCGCCGGCCTGGATGATACCGTTGATGTTGACCCATTCGGAATCGATCAGGATCCGGCGCGCCTTGATCGACGGCGTTGTCGGTTCCTGCCCCAGGAAATCATTCACCGCCGCAAGGCTGGGCACCTCGATGCCCCCGACATTCACGACGCCCGCGTTGTGGGTCCCGGCGTCCACGTCGCCGTTTCCGGTCAGCGCGGGGGTTTTCCACTTGGCATAGGGATCGCCGGCCGCGTGATAGACGGATTGGTTGATATAGGCGGTGCCCCCGGTGCGCAGGATGAAATTCTTGGCGTCCACGGTGGCGTTGGTGAACACGTCGCCGTCGGCGCTGGGGTTGGTCGCGTTGTTCAGCAGAAACAGGTTGCCGCCCAGGTTCAGGACATCGCCCTGGATATAGATGTTGGGCCAGGTGCGGATGGTGGTGTCGCCGTTCAGGCGGCCTTCGAGGATATCGTAATCGGTTTCGATCAGGATCGTCGGGGCGTTGCTGTCGACGGTCGGCGTGGCATCGGGATCGGGGGCGGGGGCCGCGATGGACCGATCGGAGATGGTGAAGGCCGCCGTGATCGGTTGCGAGGCGGGCGAGACGAAGCCCAGGCGGTTGTCTTCGGTGTTCTGGATGCCGTTTTCCGTGTTGGCGAGGGACAGCTTGCCCGCGGCCTCGGCCAGGGCGATGCCGTTGAAATTGATGCCGCCGTTGATCTCGGGGATGATCGCGCCGAGGATTTCCATGTTGGCATGGGTCTTGTTGACGATCTCGATGCGCGCGTCGCGCGGCACGTCGAAGGTGCCGCTGCCGCCCAGCTGATCGCTGAGGATCGAGACGCGGCCCGCCTGCGCGGTGACCGGATCGACCACGATGAAGGGCGCCTGCACCGTGCGCGGAATGATCGTGCCGTCCGACAGCTGCACCGCTTGGCCGGAGGCCAGCAGGTTGTTGAGCAGACGGTTGATCTCTCCTTGGTAGAAATTCACCAGATCGGGGTTCACGTAATTGCCGCTGGTGTCCTTGACGCCATAGGTTTGCAGATTGTCGCGCGCCTTGGTCAGCAGGTTGTAATCGGGCGAATAGAGGAAGCGGTTTTCCACGCGCCAGGTGATGTCGCCCGTGCCGGTGCCGGTGTAGACGGCCGTGGCCGGATCGTTCGGATCGCTGAGCGCGAAGGTGACCTCCAGCGTTTTCTGCCGCCCCGCGCCGGTCTTGATCAGACCGTCGTTGATGACCTTGGCGTAGGCCACGGCCTGACCGCGCCCGTTGCCGATGTCGGTGTTGTTGCCGCCCAGGGCGCTGTCGATCGCATCGCCCACCGCAGAGGCCCAGTTGGTCGCCTTGGCGATCCCGTCGACGGTGGCGACGCCGTATTCATCGGCGTAGAGGTTGATGTTCTTGGCGCCCTCCAGCGTGGCGCCGCCGAACACCTTGATGGTGTTGTCGACCTGATAGAAGGCCTCGGTCTCGAGGTCGCTGATCGGGATGAGCGATCCGGCGAAATTGTCGACGCGGGCGACAAAGCTGTTGTTGCCCAGACGCTTGGTCGCATCGGTGCCCGCGGTGGCGTAGAAATCGCCGCCCGACAGTATCGTGCCCCGGATATTGACCAGATTGTCGGGCCGCACGTCGATCTTGGCATGGCCAAGCGCGACCGTGCCGACGCCGTAGGTTTCCGAATAGGATTGCAGGAAGACGTCGCTTTCGGATTGCGCGTCGAAATACATATCCCCCGCCGAGCGGACATCGGCATTCGCGCCCACCCGGATCTCGGCCAGCAGCACGGGCGTGTTGAAGGTCACATAGGCCCCGGCACCCGACAGCGCGCCCGCGGTGAACAACGCCACCTTGTCGTTGATGCGGATGTCGTTGAAGGCGCGGGCCTCAAGCTCGCCCGCGGTGGCATTCACCGCGCTGTGGTCGTTGACGTCCACGATGGTGCGCAGGCTGACCAGATTGGTCGAGGTCGCCGCCGCGCCGCTGATCAGGCCGCCCGCGTCGCCGTCGATGTGATTGCGCCCGATGTCGAGCTTGTTGACGGTGTTGGTCGCGCCCATGCTGACGGATCCCGCCTGGACACTGGCGCCGGAGGCGTCCTGGTCGTCGGTGCCGACGCGGGCGACGACGCTCGTCTCCACGGTGTTTTTCGCCTTCGCACCCGATCCGCCGATCAGCCCGTAGGCGTCAGAGGTGACGATGCTGTTGGGCAGCGCGGTATGCGCCGCCGCCAAGTCGAACACGCCCGACAGCACGACGGCTGCGCCGTCGTTGATCCGGGACAGCACATTCGCCTTGGTGGTCGAGGTGGGCGCCGCGCCCGCCAGCGCCACCAGACCGCCGGAGCCGCCGACCGTGTCGGCAAGGTTCCTGGCGACGCCGTTGGCCTGGACCGACAGATCGGCCGCATTCACCTGCGCGCCATCGCCCACGGTGGTGCGGATCGTGGTGTCGGATATCGCATAGGCAGTGGATTCGCCCGCGCCCACCAGACCCACGGCGGCGGAATTCGCATAGGATCTCTGCGACACGTCGCTGAAGGCCAGCAGCGACACCGCGCCGGTGGCGTTCACATCCGCGCCGCCCGCGATGCCCGCGCTGACCACGTCGCGGTTCTCGGCCGTGGTCTTGGTCGAGGTCGCGCCCAGCAGCAGCCCGCCGGCCGAGGATTCGGCCCAGGCGTCGCCGGTCCGGCCGCCGCCGGGGCGTTCGGTGCGTGCGCTGACGCTCAGGTTGCGCAGGTTCAGCAGGCCGCCCGCGCTGGCCGATACCACCGGCGCCGTCCTGACCGTCACCACATTGGCGCCCATCGACAGCCCGGTGGATACCGACATGCCCTTGGCAAAGCCCGAAGTCAGCACCTGGCCGCGCGCCGTCACGCTGACATCGCGCGCATCCACGCGCACATTGGTGACATAGGCGGAAACCACCGGGGTCGCCGTCACGTCGACCACGCCGCCCGCGGCGGCCACCGCGGCCAGCCCGGCCGCCAGCGCATCGGTGCCGGTTCTGGCGGCGATGCGCGGCGTGGCGGTCGCGTCGACCGTCAGATCGCCGGTCAGGTTCAGCCGGTCGCCGGTGCCCGCGCCGGTGACATAGGCGCTGACGGTGTTCTTGTTGCGCGCGACCGTATGCGCGCCCGACCCCGACACCGCAAAGCCGAACCCGGCCGAGGCGGAGAGGGCGGCGGCCGTGGCTTCCGCGGTGATGGCGCTGTCGTCGTCGGCGGTGACGGTGACATTGCCCGCGTTCACGTCCGAATTGGCGACGAAGGCGCTGACGGTGTTGTTGACCAGATTGTCGGACAGCGAGACCGAGATCGCCACCGATGCGGCGACCACCCCGACAGAGGCCGCGACCGACGCCGCGCCGACAAAGGATCTCACGACCGCGTTGTCGCGGGCATTGACGATCACATTGCTGTCGCTGGCGGTGATCGTGCTGCGCACGACCGAGGATTTCACCGCATAGTTCAGCACGTTGAGCGCATCCGAACCCGCGCCCGCCGCCGCCACCCCGACCGAGCCGCCGGCGATCGCCGCCGACAGGGCGATGACCTTGGCGTCGATCACGGCCCGGTCCATCCGCGCGTCGACACGCACGTCGCCCTGTGCGGTGACGGTGCTGTCCTCGATGGTGGCGAAGACGCCGGAGGCGCTGCCCGTGCCGATGCGGTTTTCGGCCAGCGATGCCCCGATGGACACGCCGATGCCCACGCCGCCCGCGCCAAAGGCCGCGGCGGCCGAAAGGATCAGCGCGTCGATTTGCGCGCTGCTGGCCGCCAGCACGGACACATTGCCCGTGCCGTTGGCGTTGACGGTGGCATTGTCGATGCGCGCCGTCGTGGCGGTGGTGATCAGGTTCCTGGCCGTGGCGCCCGCGCCCGCAAAGCTGAGCCCGGCAACCCCGGCCGAAATCGCCAGCGCGGCGGCGGCGGATGCCGCGTCGATGGTGGCGGCGTTGGTGGCCTCTACCAGCACGTTGCCCGAACGGGATTCCACCTGCGTGTCGGCATTGCGGATCTCGGCCAGAACGGTCGAGCCGATGGTGTTCATGCCGATGGATACGCCCACCGACACGGCCACGCCGACCATGCCGAACGCCGCCGAAATGGCGACCGCGCCGCCGACCGCGTCGATACGCGAGGCGTCATGCGCCTTGACGGTGACGTTGTCGGCGTGAACGCCGGTCCCGTCGCCGTCGATATAGGCCTGCGTCGTCGCGTCGATCTGGTTCTCGGCATAGACGCCGGCCCCGGTGACGGCCACGCCGACCTGACCCGCCGCCACCGCGACCGCACCCGCGAAGGTCAGCGCCTGGATGCCCTGGTTGCTGTTGGCGATGACGCCGAGATCGCCCGCCGCGTTGATGCTGGCGTTCGACAGGTAGGCTTTGACCTGGCCCGCGTCCGCGACGGTGTTGCCGGTCAGATCGCGCCCGATGAAGTTGCGCGCGACCGATACGCCCAGCCCGACGCCCACGCCGACCTGGCCCACCGCCACCGCGACGGCGGCGGACAGGACGGTGGCGTTGATCTCGCTCGCCGCGCGCGCATCGACCAGCACGTCGCCTTCGGCCTGGGTGGTGACGCTGGCCTGCTGGATATAGGCCGCGACATTGGTCTGGACCGAGTTCAGAGATACCGCGCCGGCGCCTGCAACGGCGACGCCGACCTGGCCGCCCGCGATGGCGACCGAAGCCGCCAGCGAGACGGAGTTGATCGACGAGCGCTTGGCCGAAAAGCTGCTGCCGCTGCGGGTGATGGCAAAGCTGGTGCCTTCGGCATCGACGGCCATCCAGCGCTGGCTTTCCTCGACGATCGACAGGCTCATCCGCCCGTCGGCCACGTCAAAGCCCGCGTTGCGCAGGCTGCTGCGCAGCGTGGCAAGCCGGGTCGTGTCGCCGCTGAGATCGCTGGCGACGCGGATGTTGTCGTCATCGACATCGGCGGTGGCCGCGTTGTCCAGATCGGCCGCGCTGAGCCCGCCGAGCGCGGAGGCGGCGGCGGCGCTGCCGCCGTTCAGCAGCTCTGGGGTGGAGGCGGTGACCGAAACGCCCTGCGCGCCGGTCGAGGTGACGTTGGCGCCGCTGTCGATGGAGGCGGTGACCGCATTGGCGATCTCGTTGATCGCGATGGAAATGCCGATCGACACGGCAACGCCGGTCTGCCCGAAGGCCGCGGCCACCGAAAGCCCGGCGGCAAAGCTGTCGATGGTCGAGATCTCATCCGCGTTGACGATGACCTGGCCCGCCGTGACCACCGAATTGCTGCCCGAGATATGAGCCTTCACATCCGTGGCGATGCGGTTTTCCACGCCGACGCCCGCCCCCGAAAGCGCGATGCCGGTGGAGCCGCCCGCGACCGCGACCGATCCGGCCACGGTGGTGGCGCGGATTGCCTGATCCGAGCGCGCGTCGACCTTGAGCCTGCCGGTCGCATTGACGGCGCTGTCGATGACCGCGGCCTCGACGCTGGCGCGGTTCTCGCCCAGGTTGACCAGCTTCCACAGGTCGGTGTTCGCGTAGTCCTGATCGCGCAGCGCGAAGGGCAGATCGGCGTCGGTGTCCTTGTCCTTGTTGGGGTTGTCGGACTTGTGCACGTAGGTGCCGATGTACTGATAGATGTCACCCTTGCGCGCGCCGTCCGCGATCTTGACCCGCAGGCCGCTCGACAGTGCATCGACGTTGTCGCCGCTGGTGTTGGTGAAGGCCGCGCCCTGGTTCTGCGCATAGCCGATCAGGTTGCGCGCAACCGCGACGCCGACGGAGGCGCCAACCCCGGTCGAGCCGATCGCGACGCTGGCGGAGGCCGCCAGGACGCTTGCCTTGATGCTGCCTTCGGCCTTGGCCTCGACATCGACGTTGCCGCCGGTGGCGCGGACCCGGCTGCCGGTCAGATGGGCCTTGGTGGTGGTGTTGAGCCGGTTCGTGGCCTCGGCACCCGCGCCGCTGATCGCCACCCCGGTCGATCCGACCGCCGCCGAAACCGATGCGGCCGCCGCGATGACGGATATGGCGGCCTTGTCGCTGGCCGTGACCTTCACGTTGCCCGCCCGCGCCAGAACGCCGTCGCCGCCTGCGGTGCCCGTCGCACCCTGTGCGCGGGCCTCCACGGTGCCGCCGATGCGGTTTTGCGCCAGCCCCAGCCCGATGGAGACCGCAACCCCGGTCGAGCCGAGGCCCGCCGCGATGGAGGCGGCCCCCGCGAAGGCCGACACTTCGGAGCTGTTGGTGGCCTGCACGGTGATGTTGTCGGCCTGCGCGGCCGGGCCGCTCAGCGTGGCGTGGCGCCCGTCGATCGCGGCCAGCACGTTCACATCGACGACGTTTTCGTTCCATACGCCCGAGCCGGACACCGCGACGCCGGTGGACCCGCCCGCAACCGCCGCCGATCCCGCGAAGGTCAGCGCGTTGATCGCCTGGTCGGCATCGGCCAGGATCGACAGGTTGCCGCCCGTGGAATTGAGGCGTGAATTCAGCGAATAGGCCTGCACCAGCACCGGCGCCGCAGCACCCGCGCGGTCCTGCCCGATGAAGTTGCGCGCGATGGCCACCCCGATCGACGCCCCCACCCCGGTGGAGCCGCTGACCGACACCGACATCGACGCCGCGATGATCGCGGCGGAAATCGACGCGTCGTTGCGCGCCTCGATCACCACATCGCCGGTGGCGGTGATGTCGGAGCGGTCGGCATGGGCCTTGACGCTCGTGGTCACGACGTTTTCGCCGTAGGCGCCCGCGCCGCTGACGCCAAAGCTGCTGCCCGCGCTGAAGCTGGCCGCAAGCGATGCCGCCAGCGAAACCGCGTTGATGGTGGAGCGTTCGGCCTTGAGCCCGCCCTTGTCGGTGATGGCAAAGCTGCGCCCGTCGTCGAGCGCGGCCAGCCAGCTGCCCTTGCCCGCCTGCGTCACGACTATCTTGCCGCTGCCGGTCGCCTCGCCCAGGGCAGTCTTGATCCGGTCGCGCAGCGTGTTGAGCGTGGCCGTGTCCTGCGACAGATCCGCGGCGTCGCGGATCACGGTGTCATTGGGCCCCTCCGCCATGTCCTGCTGCGCCGCGTCATCCAGCGCCGCCGCCGACAGGCCGCCGCCCGACAGGTCGATCACCTGGCCGCCGACCGCGTGCGCCGCGATGCGCAGCGAATAGGGGTCGCCGCCCGCGGGTGTGGTCGTGCCGTTGATGGAAAGCGCGGAATCCGCCGCATGGGCGTCCACACGGTTCGACACTTCGTTCATCGCGATGGACACGCCAAGCGCGGCTGCGATCGACTTTTCGCTCACGCCGACGGAGGCCGAAAGCGAGGCCGCGCCGGTAAAGCTGTCGATGGTCGAGCTGTCGCGCGCCTCGATCCGGGCGCTGTTGAGCAGCGATGCCGCCCCGTCCTTGCTGCCCGAGATATAGGCCGCCGCGTCGGCGGCGATGCGGTTGCGCGAAAACGCCCCCGTGGCGCTGATGGCCAGCCCGCCGGTGCCGATGCCCACCGCCACGGCGCCCGCGGCGACGGTGGCGTTGATTTTTTGCCGCGACTGCGCCTCGATCACCAGATCGGCGCGGTCGGTGCCATCGGCGAGGATGGAGGAATTGCGCATGTAGGCGGCGGTGCCCGACCCTTCGCGGGTCAGCCCGACCTGACGCCAGGCCTGGGTGTTGCCGTAATCGGCCCGCGACAGATCGGCGCCGGTTTCGCCGCTGCCGATGTATTCGTAAACCCGGCCGCGATAGGCGCCTTCGACCACGCGCACGGTCTTGCCCGCGACAAGCGGTACGGTCTGCGCCGAGGTGTAATCGGTGCTGGTGACCTGATCCTGCCAGCCGATCAGGTTGTCGGCGATGGACACGCCGATGCCCACGGCGGTGCTGTTGCCCCCGCCCGAGGCCGCGACGGCGGCGGCAACCGACAGGATGCGCGCCGAGATGGTGGATTGCGCGTCGGCGGTGATGGTCACGCGATCGGCGCGCAGCAGGCTGTCTTCGGCATGGGCGTCGGCGGCGCCGTAGATGCGGTTGACGGCGACAGCGCCGCCCGCGGCGACGCCCACCGATTTGGCCGAGGCGCTGGCCGCGACCGATGCGGCGGCGGCGGTGGATTGCGCGTCGATGGTGGCCTTGCGCGCGGCGGTGATGCGAATTTCGCCCTGGGTGGCGGACACCGGCGTGCCGGTGCTGCCGCTGTTGAACAGCCCCGCGTCCACGGTGGACCGGATCGAGTTGCGCGCGATCGACAGGGCGACGGAAATCGCCTTGGATTCGCCCGCCCCGACGGACAGCGCGGCAGCGGCGGAGGTGACGACCGCGATGATGCGGCTGGCGTCATCGGCGGTGATCGCGATGTCGCCCGCGGTGGAACGGACGTCGCCGCCGTTGGTGATGTCGGCGGTGGCGCCGCTGCTGCCGCGGTTCAATGCGACGATGGGTGCTGCGGAAACGGTGGTGTTATCCTCCAGCGACACGGAGGTGCTGAGCGCGGCGTTCAGGATCTCGGCGCGCAGGTCCATGCGGCTGTCGGCATCGACGCTCAGATCGTCGCGCGCGACGACATTGCTGTCGACGATGCGTGCCGTCGCCATCGAGGGCACCTCATCGGCGGTCAGAACGCCGAAGAGTGCATCGAGCGTGTTGGAGAAGATGTTTGAGCTGTCCATCCCGATGGAGTTGAATGCCAGCGTCACGCCGATCGCGTAGGAGGAGCCGCCGCCCTCGGCGATGGTTTGCACGTCGATGTCGCTGAGCAGCGTGGCGGTGTTGTCGGCGGTGACACCGACCGACCCGGCCAGCGCCGTGATATCCGCATCCGCGATCACCGCATCGGCGCGCGCCTGCACCAGGTTCGTGGCGATCAGCGGGTTCGCCGCCGCGGTGGTGCCGTCGCCGCCGAAAAAGCTGCCGCCGTCGGCATGGGCGTTGCCGATGTTATGCGCGTCGATCCGTGCGTTTTCCACCGCCGTGACGGAGACGTTGCCGGTTGCGGTGTCGACATCGGCACGCGCCAGGCGCGCCTGGACCGCGCCGCGCAGATCGTTCATCGCAACCATCGCGCCCACGGCCGTCGCGTCGCTGGCGGTGACGTTCAGGTTGATGCCCGGCGGCAGAGCGTCCTCGATGTCGATATATTCGAAGCGTGCCCAATCGGCGCTGTTGGCATAGTCGACGGCACCCAGGTCGACCTCGGTTCCCAGGATCTTGGGGCCTTTGTAGATGTAAAGATCGCCTTCGGCGGCGGGGGTGGTGGCAACAGGGGCGCCGGTCGGCGGGGTGTAGTCGGACGCGATGCGCACCTTTTGCCCCACGAAGACCGATTTCAGCACGCCCGAGCGGGTGGAATAGGCGTAATCGTTCAGTGCGCCTTCCAGCGCGGTGAACACGATGTCGGCGCCGCCGGTGTTCTGAACGATGGTCTTGGTGACGATCTCGTTGCGCGCGGTGATCGTGTTGTCGTCGCGCGCGGTGACGATGACGCCCTTGCCCGCGTCGATGTCATTGGCCAGCGCGGCCACCGTGATCTTGGTCCAGCCGCTGCCGGAAGCGGTGTAGATGCCGCTGTCGGCCAGGTCGATGACCGCCGCGTCGCCGGTGTATTCATAGACATCGCCATTGGCCAGGATGACACGGTCGCCCGCCTGTACCCGTTGTTGGCCGTCGGCGGCACTCAGGTTGGCCACATCGACCAACGCCTCGGCCGAACCTGCCAGCTTGTTCAGCGCCATCGCGACGCCCACGGCCTTGCCCGCCGCATCCTTCAGCGCCTTGGCCGAGGAAGTGGTGTCGTTGTTGACGGTCGCGTCGATGGTGGCGGCGTTCGCGGCATCCACGGTCACGGTGCCCGCGGCGTCGAGCGTGCTGCCCAGCACCAGCGCCCGCGCGTCGACCGGATCCTGCCCGTCGAAGGCATCGGCCAGCAGCGGGTCGCCCAGCAGCGTGTCGATGGCGTTGAACAGGATGTTGCTGGGCTGCCAGCCGACGGTGTTGAACGCGAGGAAGACATTGACGGCGGTGTCGCCCGATTGCACCTCGGCCTTGTTGATCGCGCTGAGCGCGGTGCTGTTGCGCGCCTGAACCAGCACGTTGCCAAGGCTCGATCCCGCATCGCGCGCGGTCAATGTGCTGTCGATGACGCTGGCGGTGGCGCCGCCCAGCATCAGGTTGGTGGCCACGACGACGCTGATCGCGTCGGAACTGCCGGTGCCGAAGGAACTGCCGCCGGACGACAGGGTGAAGGCGTCGATCTTGGCCTGCATCTGTGCTGCGTTGTCGGCCTTGACGGCGATGTCGCCGTCATTGGCGCGCAGCGTGGCGGATTTCACCCGCGCATCCACGTTCGAGCGCAGCTCGTTGTAGACGATCATCCCGCCCACGGCGAGAGAGTCGGAATCCGACACGTTCAACCCGCTGGGCACGGCGGAGCTTGCCCGCGTCTTTTTCCAAAGATCGGCGTTGGAATAATCCTGCGCGTTGATATCCAGCGTGGCCTCGGTGCCGAGGTATTCATAGACCCCGCCGTCGTCGCCGCCGCCGCTGTAGCCGTCCAGCCGGACCTTGTGGCCGAATTTCACCAGCACCGATTGGGTGCCCGCGCCGGAAATCGCGCTCCAGTCCGCGTCCTGCTCGTCGTTCAGCGCCTCTTGCAGCACGGCGGCGCCGCCCGCGTTGGACACGGTCGATTCCGACTGGATCATCGAGTTGGAGAAGAACTTGCTGGTGTCATCCGCGGTGACGGTGATGCCCTTGCCCGCGGTGACGTCATAGCCCGCGTCCGCGCCGGTGTTGTCGATCTCGGCCAGGGCCGCGCCGCTGACCTTGTTGGACGCCAATGCGATGCCGATGGATTTGCCGGTCGCGTCCTTCTGCGCCTCGGCGGCGGAGTTGACGGCGTTCGACAGCGTGGCGTTCAGCCGCTCGGCGGAGGCGGCGGTGAGCTTGACGTCAGTGCCCGCATCCGCGTTGCTGCGCAGGATGCGTGCCGTGGCGTTGGACGGATTCTGCCCGTCGAAGGCGCTGGCGATCAGCGGATCGCCCACCAGCGTGTCGACCGCGTTGAACAGCAGGTTCGACGGCTTCCAGCCCAGCGTGTTGAACGCCAGCGAGACGCCGACGCCGGTGTCGCCCGTCGCGGTGGAACTGATCAGCGACGCGTCCAGAACGGCCGAATTCACCGCATCCACCGCGATGCTGCCCGCGGTGGCGCGCACGTCGGAATCGCGGATTTCGGCGGTGGCGGAGGCCTGCACCAGGTTGGTCGCGGCCTGCGCGTTGATCGCCTTCGACTCGCCCGTGCCCCAGGCGCTGCCGCCCGAAGAGGCGACGGTGGAATTCAACCGCGCCAGCAGCGTGGCCGATTCCGATGCGGCGACGGTGATGTCGCCCGCGGTGGCGGTGACATCGGTGTTGTCGATCAGCGCAGAGGCGCCGCCCATCACGTCATTGGTGACGATGACCGCGCCATAGGCCTTGGAATTGCTTTCGGCCAGATTGCCGAAATCGGGAAAGCGGTCGGCGATCGACACATCCGCCGACACGTTTTTCCACAGGCTGGCCGCGCCGTAATCCGTGCTGCCCAGATCGACCGAGGTGCCCGAGGTGCCGAGGAACTGGAACACCTTGCCCTTGTGCGTGGCGGGTCCGTCAGATGCCACAAGCACCAGATCGCCCTGCGCCAGCGCCTGCGGACCCGATTTGGAGGTGTAGCTATAGTCGCTTTCCAGGAACTGGGTCGCCAGCGCCTCGAAGGCGGCGACGTTGTTGGTGACGACGGACGACACCTCGAGCTTGGTGTCCGAGCGGATGTTCGCGGTGTCCTCGGCGCGCACGTTGACCGCGCCGCCCGCGGTGACGGTCCGGTCGGTCCCGGCCGCGTTCTTGATCCAGGCCTGCGTCAGCGATGCGACGCGGTTGGTCGCGAGGATCCCGCCCGCCGCCGAGCCGTTGGCGCCGTATTTCAGTTCCTTGAAGCCCTTGCCCGCGTTATCCTTTTGCTGGCCCGCCACGACGGCGTCGAACAGGGCGCGGTCGTTCCTGGCGTTGGATGTCGCGCCGTTGGCGACCCGCGCGTCCAGCAGGTTGACCTGCGACACCTGCAACTTGCCGTCGGCATCGACACGCACCAGCCAGGTGCGGCCGAGCTCGTCGGACACGTACCATTGCGCCTGCGTGGCGATGGTTTCGACCGACAGCGCGCCTTCGAATTCGATCTGTGCGGCCTCGAACTCCGCCTGCAGGGCGGTTATCGCGGCGGCGTCGTCGGCAATGTCGGCGCTGTCATCCTGCGCGTCGCCCATGTCGTCCAGCAGCTGCGCGGTGGTCGTCGAAAGCTCGAACAGGTCGCGCTGCGTGTCGGCGCGCACGTCGACATCGGTGCCCGCGACGATGGTGCTGTTTTCGATATAGGCCTGCGCGCCCACGGGGTCGGGGGTGTTCAGATAGGACGAGCCCAGCAGGCCGTCGACCAGCTGGAACAGGATGTTGGTGCCGTCGTAGCCGACCGCGTTGAAGGCGACGATCACGCTGATCAGATCGCCCGAGCCGGTGGTTTCCGTCAGCGTTGTCGCATCCAGAACAGCCAGGTTGAAGGCGTGAACCGTCAGCGTGCCCGCCGTCGCGGTGACGGTGCTGTCGGTGATATAAGCCCTGGCGCGGGAATTCAGCTCGTTCGTGGCGATGATCCCGCCCGAGGAATTGGCCGAGGACACCGTGCTGCCCTCAAGCGCGCGCAGGCTCGCGGCTTCGTCGGCGCGCAGCGTGATATCCAGCGCGGCGGTCACGGTGGTGCCGTCGATGAACGCCTGGGCGCCGCCCAGGGCCTCGTTCCGGGTGATCAGCGCATAATAGGCGTTGGCCGACCCCGCGCTGGCGCCCGTCGCCTTGATCGCCATGCTGGCCACCGAGGACGGCAGGACGTTGGTATCGTCGAGTTCCTTCCAGAAATCCTTAACGTCGGCTGTGGTGAAATCGACCGCCCCCAGATCGAGGCTGGCCGTGGTCCCCATGTACTGGAAGACCTTTTCGCTGGCGGCGTCATAGACGCGATCCCCGAAGCTGAGCTGTTGGGTGCCCGAGGACGTCGTGAAATTGTAACCGTCCAGCAGATCCTGGGCGAGCTTGTTGAGGATGCCCAGCCCGAGGTCATTCTTGCGCGAGGCGTCGGTGCTCAGCAGGGTCTGCGAACGCAGCTGCGTGCGGTCCAGCGCCAGCAGGTCGATCGATCCCGAAGCCGAGCTGACGGTATCGTCCGACGCGACGCCGGTGTCGTCGATGAAGGCGCGCGCCTGGCCCGCCAGCATGTTCGACGACAGCACGCCCTGCGACGATTTCGCCGCGGCGCCCTTGGCTGCCTGACCGGCGGAGGAGGCGTCGGAATTGATCAGCGCGTCCAGCGTGGCCTTGTTGTCGGCCGAAACCTCGACGCCGGTCTGGCCCGAGGCATCGGAATCGGTGATCCGCGCGATGGTGTCGGACGGCGTGATCTCCAGCAGATCGGTGCCGATCAGCGCGTCGATGGTCTGGAACAGGATGTTGCCGGGCTGATAGCCCAGCGTGTTGAAGGCCACCAGGACGCCCGCCGCGTCCGCGCCGGAATTGATGATGCTTTTCAGCGTGGCGTCCAGCTTGGCGTTGTTCAGTGCCTTGACCGAAAGCGCACCTGCCGTCGCGGTGACGGTCGCGCCCGTCTCGATCGCGGCCTCTGCGCCCGCGTTGACGGTGTTGACGGCCAGCACGCCGCCGGCGGCCAGACTGTCGCCTTGCCCGTCGATCGAGCTGCCGCCCGAGCTGGTCACGCCGATATCGGCCACCGCCGTCAGCTTTGCCTGCTGGGTGGCCGACACGTCGATGTTGCCGGTCGTGGCGGTGACAGTCGATCCCGCGATGCGCGCCAGGGTGTTGGCGTCCATTTCATTGCGCACGATCATGCCGCCGTAGACATTGCTGTCGCTCGACTTGGTGTTGAAACCCGCAGGCGCGATCGCGGCTTCGGGCACGCCCTGCCACAGGGCCTTGTCGGTGAAATCGGTGGCGGCCAGATCCAGCGTCGCGGCCTGACCCATGTAGCGGTAGATTTCGTTCGGCTCGCCCTTGGCGGCGGGGAAATCGGCCTTCAGCGCGACCCGCTGACCAAAGCTGAGCGCCACGCTGGTAAGGGGCAGGGTGGTGCCGGCGCTGTCCTCGACACTGGTGCCGTCGGTGCGGAAATCCGCGGCCGAAAGCTTGGCCAGCGCCTTGTTGATGGCCTGCGAAGAGCCGTCGGTCGTGGTCGTCCCCTCCGACACGACCTTGGCGTTGGAATCGATCTCGGCGGTATCGCTGGCGGCGACCATGACGCCGTTGCCGGTGACATTGGCCGCGTTCACGATTTCGGCCTGGGCGCTGCTGGCGAGCTTGTTGGAGGCAAGGATCATCGCCGCGCCGGTGCCCGACGCGTTCTTGCCGCGCTTGCCGGTCTGATCGATCTTGACGGTGTTGGAGACGGTCGCGTTCAGGATGGTGCGGTTGTCGGCCTGCACGCCAAGCGCGCCGCTCGTCGAGACAGAGGCGCCGGTGATCCGCGCGGTGGCGTTCGAGCTGGCGGTTTTCTGAAAGAACGACGTGCCCAGCAGCGTGTTCAGCGCGGCCGTCAGGAACGACAACGGCGCAAAGCTGCCCAGCGGCGACGTGATGTCATAGCCGATCAGGTTGAACGCCAGCGCCACACCCACCGCCGTGCCGTTGCCGGTGGATTCGAAGATGGCGCCGGTTTCGGTGCGGCTGTCCATGATCGCGGCATTGGTCGCGGCGACGGTGACGGCGCCCGATCCAGTCACATCCGCAGCGCCGCGGATTTCCGCGAGCGTGCCGACCAGCATCTGGTTGGACGAAAGCGACCCGCCCAGCCCCAGCTTGTTGCCCGACGAGGACGAAGCGGGCACGGGCGTCGTGGGCTTGGACAGCGGCGGCGTCTGCGCCTCGGACGTGGCGGTCATCGTCAGCGCGTTGATCGCGCTGACATCGACCGAGCCGGCCGAATAGCTGCCGCCGTCGATCGTGGCGGTGATCTGGCGGGTGACGGTGTTGATGGCGCCCGCCAGGCTGATCGACTTGGTCTTGTTGGCGACGATGCCTTCCAGATCGGCGGAGGTCGCATCGAGCCGGGTGTTGTCCTGCGCCCGGACCATCAGCGCGCCGGTCAGCGTGGTGGGGGAGCTGGACAGCGCGGCCGCGACGTTGCCGGTGATGGAGTTGATCGCGACCTTCGCGAGCGAGACGTAGCGGGTGTCGTTCTGCGCCAGGATCGACAGCGAACTGCCGTTGATGCCGGACCCCGTGACACTGGCGCTCAGCGCGTCGGTGGATTTGATGTAGGTGGCGCCGAACCGCTTGGCCTGCACCTTGTTGCTGATGGTGCCCGCACTTTTGGCCTCGACCACCACGGCGCCGTTGGACAGCGTGGCGCCGGTGACGGACGCGCTTGTGTTGCGGTCCGCCGTGATCGTGGTGATGGAAAGCGAATAGCCGTCCTGCTCGGTGTCGTCTGTCACGGCGGATTCGTCCAGCGTCAGATCGACGGACAGGTTGCTGGTGTCCAGCGCCTTCACGTTGATGCTGCCCGCGGTCACGGTCGCCGCGCCGATGCTGGCGGTGGTCGTGTTGTTGGCGCTGATGTTCTGCGTCAGGCCCGACAGCAGGGAGGATTGCGGGGTCAGCGCCATGTCCAGTTGCGTTTCGGCAAGCAGGTTCACGCTGCCCCCGCGCACGACGGCCCCGTCCGCGATGGCGGCGGTGGCTGTCATGGTGGGGGATTTGATGATCGCAAGCTGATCCAGAGCGCTGCTATACAACGCGCTCAGCTGGTTCAGCGGGTCGGTGCCGGTGACGCTGGGCGTCGTGGTGCTGGTCGCCTTGGCCGATATGGTGATCGTGCCGGTGGCATGGATCTCGCCGTTGACGGTGACGGTCGCGGTGGCGTCGGATGCGCCGGTCAGGCTGAGCAGATTGCCGGTGCGCGACAGCGTGTCCGCGGCGTCGAGCGTGACACTGGCCAGCGCCGAGGTGCCGGAACCCAGCGACACGCCGCTGGCCAGCACGATCGATTCCGTCTCGACGATCAGAGACCCTTTGAAGTTGCTGGAAAATCCGGCGATCGTCAGGCCCACGTCGGGCGAGGTGTCGGCGGGGTTTCCGTTCGCGTGGCTGGTGATCTTCAGGGAGCTGTTCTGCGGATTGGCCCCGGCGAAGGCATCGAATTCGATGGATTCGAACGCGCCCGTCGTGCTTTTGACCAGAAAATCCTTGGTGCTGCCGGTGTTCAGCTCGGCCAGGGTCGAGGTGTGGATGTTGATCACGCGGTTCTGCGTGTTGGTGTTGTCGACGATCGGCTCAAGCCCGGTGAAGGCCAGCGCATCGCCGTCGCGCGTGATGATGCCCGAGGTCGCATCAAGCGTCTGATAACCCACGCTGGTGAAATCGCCATCCGCCAGCACAAGCGTGTCATAGCCACGCTCGCCGCCCGCGATGCCGCCATCGAGGCTGCCGTTGGCGGTCAGGGTGAATTCGTCCTGCGTGTCGGCCGCGCCGGTCAGCCATTCGGTATTGGCGAAATCGACGGTGATGAATCCGTCGTTGGCCGAGCCGCCGTTCAGATCGTCGATCAGCCAGTTCGTGTTGCGCTGGGTATCGAAGACAAAACTGTCCGATCCCGCCCCGCCGTCGAGCGAAAACGAAAGCGGCGTCGTGGGACCGAAGCTGGTTGCGTCAAAGGTGACCCGTTCGTTGCCTGAGCTGCCCAGAATGGACACTGCCGAGATGTCCGCCAGATCGCCGAAAGCCAGAACCGTGCCGCCGGTCCGGTCCAGAATTTGCACACGCTGCACGGTAGTGGTGACATCAGCCGCATCCGCCACCTCTTCGTGCAGGCGCACCAGCAGATCGTGATCGCGCTGGTCGGAATACATGGTCGCCAGATCCAGCGCCAGAACGTCGGCGTTCAGCAGAACCCGCGGCTCCATCGGGTCGAGCATCAGCTTGCGCGCCGCTTTTTCCAGCGCGGCGAATCGCCTGCCATCCCTGCGGCGAAGCCTGGAACGGATCCTGCGGTTCAGCGGAATATGCGGAAGTTGACCGGCGGAATGATGCTTGAACGGAGCGGACACGGCAGTAATCCTTTTAAAAATCCCACATTTATGACCCGAAGCAGATCCGGCGGGTCACAATGAAGGGCGGAGATCGGAAGAGCGTCGTGTAGGGAAAGA